>Ga0160437_1000009_pt1 | contig 315619 bp, 269 predicted proteins | sample HID1975I_E0MG_FD_108227 | JGI IMG/M metagenome (GOLD analysis project Ga0160437, IMG submission 108227) | Enriched soil microbial communities from UW Madison campus, WI, USA - HID1975I_E0 MG | ecosystem: Environmental > Terrestrial > Soil > Unclassified | place: USA: Madison, Wisconsin... | reverse complement strand
TTTCCTGCAAGAAAAAATTAAAAAAATTTGAAACTTTTTTTTCGTCTCTTTTTCTTCATTTTCTCTCTCAGTATCTCAAGGAACATTCCGTGTTTTGCGGGGTGCAAATGTAATATCCGTTTTTCATTCTCACAAGCTTTTTCTAATCTTTTTTTGAAAATTTCTTTTCGCATTTAATCAGCTTTTCTTGCCAGTCTTTCAGGGAACGTTTATCGCTTCTGCGGGTGCAAAAGTACCACCTTTATTTACATCTGCAAGACTTTTTTTTATATTTTTTCCATGTTTTGAAACACTTTTTTCTTAACAGACTGATAACTGATTCTTTACATTCTTAATTTTTTTAAATCACTGTCAGTTTTTTCTTCTTTAAAATGATATTCCCTCAATTTAAGCCCGATTTATCATCCCATTTTTACAGAGTTTTTAGTTTTCGACACCCTTTTTTAATACTTTTCATTTAAATATTATCTTTAAAACAGATATCATAGCCCCGATAGTCCCGAGGATTCGGGAGGAAATCCTTTTGCTTTTCTTTAAAAAGTAAAAGATTGGAACCAATAGCAGGAAACATATCCTTTTTTATATCAAAATTTCAATTCTTAAAATCCAAATTCCAAATTTACTGCACAGAGGCTTCGACTCCGCTCAGCCTGACAGATGTTTTCTTCTCTTATATATATTTATAAAAATCAAACCCGACAGGTTTCAGAAACCTGTCGGGTTGTATGATCGCTTTACCGCATACTTTAATCGAAACGAATCGCTTTTACTGGAGATATTTTGGTTATTATATATGATGGTATTAATAGCACCAGGAAACAAATTGCAATAGTTAATAAATTCAGCAGAAAAATATAAATCCAGTTAAGATAAACTGGAGCCTGATTTACATAGTAATTCTCAGGATTCAGCTGAATTACCCCAAAGTGCTGCTGAATCAACAAAAGCGAAATACCAATTAAATTCCCCCAGAATAAACCGCGAAGAATTAAATAGAAGGCATTATAAAGAAATATTTTGCGCACTGCCCAGTTATTGGCTCCCATAGATTTTAAAATTCCAATCATTTGGGTTCTTTCCAAAATAAGTACTAATAGAGCAACTACCATATTAATTGTCGCCACTAATATCATTACCGCGAGGATAATTACTATATTAAAATCGAACAGCTGCAGCCAATCAAAAATATAACTATACTTTTCTACAATAGTTTTGGTATCTAGATTTGAGGATGTTTGTTCGTAAATTTGATTCCCGACAGCTTTTATATTATTAAAGTCTGTTACAAAGACTTCAAATGCGCCAATTTGATCTTCGCTCCATTTATTAATTCTTTGGATATGACGAATGTCTCCAATAATATATGTCGCATCGAAATCTTGGAATCCGGAATTAAATATCGCTGCGATTTTGAATCTACGGCTGTTAGGTAATTTTCCTTGTTCTTCTTTTATAAAAAATGTATTGAATTGATCTCCTACTTTCAAATTTAATCGATCTGCAAGAAATCTAGAAATAATTACATCTTCATTTAATTCATTTCGAAAGTTTGGCAATTTGCCCTCTACTATATATTCAGAGATATTATTCCAATCATAATCTGCACCTACTCCTTTAAACACAATTCCTTCGAATGCATTTTCTGTTCGAATGATTCCCGCTTTACTTGCTATCGCCTGAATATGGCTAACTTCTGGTACGGACTTAAAATTTGGATAAAAATCCTGTTTTTTAGAAATTGGAACTACTGTAATTTCAGAATTATTATTGTCATAATTCGAAATTATAATCTGGCCATTAAATGCCGATACTTTATCACGGATTTTCTTCTGGAGTCCTATTCCAGTTGCAACCGAAACAATCATCATAATAATTCCAATTGCAATCGCAGAAATCGCAATCTTAATTATAGGCGCCGAAATACTGCTTTTGTAATTCTTAGCAGTAATAAGTCTTGTGGCTATAAAATATTCTAAATTCAAATTCGAGGCTTCTTTAATTATTATTCACTTCTTTCAAAAGTACTTCTTAAAAAGAGAAAATTAGATTCTCTACAAGACAATTACCATTTTTAATTTTATTACAGAGGAAGTTTCTTTTTCATCTCTTCTACTATATTAAATGCAGCTGGACAAATTTCGACGTTTTTCAATGTCAAGTTAGAAATTTGATGAAATTTATTTCTATCAGTATGTGGAAATTCTCTACAAGCTTTTGGTCGAACATCATAAATCATACAATAATTTTCATTATCTAAAAAAGTACAGGGAACACTTTGCAATACATAATCTTTATCTTCATCAATTCTAAGATATTGTTCTATAAATTGCTGTGGTTTTTGCCTTAAGTGTTTTGAGATACGCTCAATATCGGCCAAAGTAAATAATGGCCCAGTTGTTTTGCAGCAATTGGCGCATTTCAAACAATCCGTTCTCTTAAATTCTGCATTGTGCAAATCTTGCATAATGTAATCTAAATTCTTCGGCTGTTTCTTTTTAAGCTTATCAAAATACTTTTTATTCTCGATATGCTTATCTTTGGCTAACTTACTTAAGTTATTTAAAATCTGTTTCAAGTTTAAAATTTAAAGTTGATGTGCAAAATTAAGCAACTTTAAACTTGAAACCTTAAACTTTGACTAAAACAATGAAAGATCTTTTTGGAAAAGCGATATTTGATTTCTATACCAATAATTCGCCTGAAGATATTATTACCGAAACTTCGATTTCTGAAGAAGACGAAATGAGCGTTGAATATCTTTTTCGCTCTTATAATGAAATGCCATTAATTGAACAAAAAGCGTTGCAGCTGGCAAAAGGAAAAACTCTTGATGTTGGATGCGGTGCTGGAAGTCATGCTTTGTCTTTGCAAAATGAACGAAATCTAGATGTAGTCGCCATTGATATTTCGGAAAAAGCAATTGAAACTTCTGTTCTTAGAGGAATAAAAAATGCTAAGGTTAAAAATATTTTAGATTTTGAAGGAGAGAAATTCGACACTATTTTACTTCTCATGAACGGAACAGGTATTTTTGGCAAATTAAAAGACTGTAATAAATACCTAACTAAATTAAAATCACTTTTAAATTCTGGCGGACAAATTTTAATTGACAGCTCTGATATCATTTACATGTTTGATGAAGATGAAGACGGCGGAAAGTGGATTCCTTCTGAAAATGATTATTATGGTGAACTTATTTTTAATATAACTTACAAAAAAGAAAAGGAGGAACCTTTTAACTGGTTGTATTTAGATTATAACACGCTTCAAAATGCTGCAATCGCTAACGGACTAAAATGCGAACTTGTTCTTGAAGGCGAACATTATGATTATTTAGCCCGACTTTCTATTTAAAATAAAAAATTCTTTAAACTTATGACTGAATTAGATTTAGAAAAATTAAAATATCCTATTGGAAAATTCACAGCACCAAATAATTATTCTGCAGCATATCTTTCTGAGAAAATATCCGAAATCGAAACCTTTCCTGCAAGACTCGAAAAAGAAGTAATTCATTTAACAGACGACCAACTGGACACTCCCTATCGTCCTGAAGGATGGACCGTACGCCAAGTCATTCATCATTGCGCTGAAAGTCATATGAATTGTTACATTAGAATTAAATGGGCTTTAACTGAAAACAACCCCGTCATAAAAGCTTACGATGAAGTTCTTTGGTCGCAACTAAATGATAATCTAACCATGCCGATCAAACCAACACTTGATTTATTAAAAGGACTTCATTTTAGATTAGCTTATATAATGAAAAACTTATCAGAATCTGATTTAGAGAAAACTTTTGTTCATCCTTCAGATAATTCAGAAAATAAAATTAAAAAAATCATAGGATCCTATGCTTGGCATGGAAACCATCATCTAGCACATATTACCAGTTTAAAAAACTGTAAAAACTGGGAATAACAAAAATGTATATCATTTACACATTTGTATACATTTGAGTAAACAAAAAGTCTCTTCAAATGAAGAGACTTTTTGTTTGTCATGGTATATTTAAATATTTATGAGTTTGTAGTGAAACTCTCCATTTAGGATTATTCATAACATAGTCAACAATAAGCGGGGTCATTTCCTCTTTTTTACTCCATTCTGGCTGCAAAAATAGAATTGCGTTATTGTTTACTAATTCTGCCTGCTCTTCTGCAAAAATAAAATCATGTTTATTATGAATAATCACTTTTAATTCGTGAGCATTATCATAAACAGTTTGAGTTGGTAATTTATTTTTTTTCGGAGAAAGACAGATCCAGTCCCATGTACCTGACAGGTTAAAAGCGCCTGAAGTTTCTATATGCACTTTTAAGTTTTTTTCTTTTAAGCGTTCCGTCAAAAGCGTCATATCCCAAGATAAAGGCTCACCTCCAGTTACAACAACCGTATCAGCATATTTTGCTGCATTTTCAACAATTAAATCAATACTTGTCGGCGGATGGATTGCTGCATTCCAGCTTTCTTTCACATCACACCAATGACATCCTACATCACATCCTCCAATTCTAATAAAATAAGCAGCTCGGCCTGTATGCGCACCTTCACCTTGAATGGTATAAAATTCTTCCATCAAAGGAAGCATTGCTCCTTTATTTACTTCTAATTGTATTTCTTTTGGTAACATTTTATTATTTTAAGAATGCAAAGATAGTCAATAATATACGGAACAAAAAAACCGATAGTTTATTGAACTATCGGTTTTCTATTTATTTTAAAAATCTAGATTATTTTAAAGATTTTATTGATTGCGCAGCGTAAGTATTTGCTGGATCTAAAACTAATGTTTTATTAAAATACTCTAAAGCTTTTACTTTATCAGTATTTGCATAGGCCGCTCCGATTGCGTTGTAAGCCTCAACGATTTTTTTAGCCGTTGCAGGTTTAGCCACTTCCTCCGCACCTTTTGCAGTAATTTTAGTTACGTATTCTTCGTAGTTTTTGATAATCAAATCATCTTTGTCTAATGCACTACTGATTCTTCCTTTGTACAAATAAGCTTCATCGTATGTTGGAGACGCTTCAAGAACTTTATCAAAAGTAGCATTTGCCTTTTCTAAAGCAGCTTTATCACGGCTTTCCACAGGTTTACCAGCATTACCATAGTAAACAGAAATTCCATAATAAACAGCATCATCCAAATAATTTTTAGATTCTTTATTGTTTGCGCCAAGTTCAAAAATTGAAGCAGCTTGAACATATTGTTTTTTACCAAACAATTCTTTTCCGAAATCAGCAAATTCTTCTACAACTAAAGGCTCTAATTCAATTGCTTTTTTGATATCAGCCAAACCTGCATCAAAAGCAGCTTGATCTATTGTACCATCTGCAGCAGTCCCTTTTTTAATTTTAGCTAATCCTAAGTAATAGTAATCTCTTCCAATTACTTTATTCTCAGGCGCTTTCATAAAGTCCTCGATAGATTTGATAGCTACATCAACATTTCCGTTTTCGTAAGCAGCATATCCTAAATATCTATAAATTCTAGGATTAACTTTATCCTCAGCAATCATTTTATTTGCAACAGTTTCCAATTGCTTGTAATCTTTAACTAAGATCAAGAAATCTGCATGACGCATTTTAGAATTCATTGAATAATCAGTTAAACTCAAATACTTCTCATAGTTTGTAATCGCATTTTGCAAATTAACTTTAGAAGTAGAAGGTTTGTTTCTTGCCCATTTGTAATAGGTCTCAGCAAGCTCTCTGTAAACTGGTCCATAATTAGCATCTAAAGCAATAACTTCATTGAATGACTTAATTGCTTCGTCGTAAGATTTAGCTCCTTTTAACAAAACACCTAATTGCATTTTTGCTCTTAACAAAGTATTATCAGCCGTAAAAGCATCACGGTAAGATTTATAAGCTTCATTTTGGTTGTTTGATCCATAATAGGCATCACCAATAGCTAAAAGTGCCTGAGCATTTTGAGGATCAACTACTAATGCACGTTTCAATACTTCAACAGCATTTTTATAGTCTGGATTATCAGAATTCATATATGCTCTACCGATGTAAATAAACTCATTTACATCTTTCTTTCTCATATCTTTAGTTGCTAAAGCAAAATTTGCCTGAGCTGCTGTTGTATTTTTAGCATCTAAATCTAATTGACCTAAACCAATATAGTTTAAGTTTTTCTTATCTGAAGCCTGCAATCCATTATTATAATAGATTTTAGCAGAATCAACAACAGATTGATTCAAATAAACATTTCCTAAAACAAAATTCGCTTCACCGTCTGAAGGTTTAGATTTGATGATTGATTTAAGGATTGTTTTTGCCTTATCAAATTGTTCTGCATCAATCGCTTTTTTTGCTTGGTTGATGTCTTGCGCTGTTGCCGCAGTCGCCGAAGCTACTAATGCAAGACTAAAAATTTTAAATTTATTCATCTTTTTATCGTAATTAATTTATTCTTTATCTTTTATAATTTCATTTCTAATTTTAAGCTTACGTCCAGGTGTTTTATATGGAAGTAATCCCGACTTTAGAACTATGCGTTGCCCAATATCTCCAGCTATAAATGATGCTAATCCCATTCCTAGTCCAGAATAACCTTGGCAATTTATAATAAACAAATCACGTGCCAAAGGATATTTACCAATTTCTAAGTCATTTTGAGTAGGACTATAATATTCGTTGCTGTTTAGCCCCTTTACATAAAGAACGTTTATCTTATTAATAGTCTCATTCATATCCGGAGTTGGCTGATAAAACCAATTGATACCGATAACACCAATCATTCCTTCATTTTCAGAAACAAATTTGATAACTTCATTATTTGTTTTAAATGAAAATACCCCTTCTTTAGGAACCTCTTTAATTTTCGCCAATTCCTTCATGTAACGAACAGTACTTGAGTTAGGATTATCAAAAACTAAACCTTTAATTTTAGTATCAGTTTTACCCTGTAGAAAGTCGATTACACTTTTCAACGCAATAAGTGTATCATTATTGCTCTTACTTGAAATAAATGCGATAGCATCATGAGCAAAAGGGGTTACTCGCGGATTAATTTTGCTTTTTTCAAAGCGAACTCTTTCGTCTGCTGTTAAATCTCTTGTTGTTATTGCAACTTTAGCTTTCTGATTTAACAAATCATTGATTACTTCAGCTTCCGATTTTGGCTTAACTGTAATTTTTGCATCATAGTAAGTTCCTTCAAAAACAGCAACTTGATCATCTACAATCTGCTTAACCGTTTCGTCAACGGCAACATCTAGTGATCCTTTTAAAATTGTTTCTTTCTCGGCTTCGTTCTTGTTTTTTTGGTTGCACATTACAAACAAAAAGACAAAAATTATCAATCCTAAAGCCTTACTATATTTCAACATACTTATTATTCTTTTGAATTAATTAACCTTAAAAACCTTATTCCTGAATATACAATCAGCAGTCCTCCGAATGCATATCTATATTTTGGTTCCATGTCAAGCGGAAGCTTTTCCCAAAACATAATCATTAAACCGAGTACAAGATAAATTAAAAAAAACAGTATTCCTAAAACAAGAAGAAATCGCTCTTTGAGCGATTTCTTCTGAATATTATTAAGCATATCTTTTAACATTATTCTGCAGATTGAATAGTAATAGGAAGAGAATATAATACCCTAACTTTTTTACCATTTTGCTCGCCAGGAGTCCATTTTGGACATTTTTTAAGAACACGAATTGCTTCTGCTCCTGTACCGTAACCGATATCCCTTAAAACCTTAATGTCGGTTAATGAACCGTCTTTTTCAACTACAAACGTAACGTAAACTTTACCTTTTAAACCTTCTTCTTCTGGAGTTTTGTAATTGTTTCCTACGAATTTGTAGAATTTCTCAATTCCTCCTGGAAAGTCTGGCTTCACCTCGATACCAGCTGTGTTATAAACATTGTTATCTTCTTGAATCACCTCTTGTACTGGTCCTTTTCCAACTGGCTCATCTACAGTTAAAACTGCATCTGGATCTCCTTTGATGGTTTCAGCACCAACTTTTTTGTCCTTTAAATCCACAATTTTTGGTGGATCTTCAGTAACTTCTTCTGCCTTCGCAACCACTGGTTTTACGAATTTCACCTGATCCACTTTTGGCGGTGGCGGCGGTGGTGGCGGTTGATTTGGTTTTATTTCCTCTTTTTTCTTTGGAGGTAATTTAACCGTTGCAATTTTAATATCGTTATTTACCACTTCTTCTTCAGAGTCTGGTAAAAAGCTTGCAATAAGAGGAGCTGCAACAGCAAAGCTAAAAATAAGAGAACCGACAACAAGTGCTTTCACAGTCGTTTTACCGTTCGATTTTCTCAGCTCATATGCACCATATATCTTATTACGACCTTCGAATACGATATCAAGCCACTGATTTTTTATAATATCTAATTTCATATCTCTTGATTTTTAATTTGATAAAACTTAAGAATGCTCTTATTTTTTATCTATTAATTTCGTTTCCTCTGGTGAAAATTCAGGAACAATAGCATAAGTGTCTACTCCTGAAATTGCCATCTCATCCAAAATATCAACCAAATTACGGTAATTTGATTTCTTAGTTGGTTTAATGATCACAATTATTCCCTGCCCTGGTTTCCCTTTAGCAGCAGAATATGCTAGAACATTTTTCTTTTGTGCTAACAATTCTCTACGGATCCCATCTTTACCATAAGCAATGTCCTTTGGACCTACTTTAGGAGTAGCCAATAATCCCATATAATAAACTAATTTATTATCATCACCTAACATTACAGTCATGGTACGATTCTCGTCTACCTTAGTATCCTTTTGCTCTGGATTCTTATCGTCTTTATCTGGCAATGACAAATCCATCGATTGAGGTTTTGACAACGAAGTAGTTAACATAAAGAATGTGATCAATAAGAATGCCAAATCCACCATCGCCGTTAAATCGACTTTTGAATTTTGCTTTTTACTTCTTACTTTACCACCTTTACCACCACCGCTGTCGCCGGTATTTAATTCAGCCATTTTAGTGTATATTTTTTAATTAAAAGTCTCTCCCTCTCTTACCAGTAACTAAGTTAAAGGAATTGATTTTCTGATCTTGCAAAATATCCATAATCTTTTTGATTTGCGGATATTCTTCTTTAGCATCTCCTTTTATCGCAATCTGTAATTCTTTATCATCCAAATCAATTGTAGCTCTTCTAGAAATTAGAAGCCATTCTTTTAATTGATTATCTAATGAATCTAAAGGAATTCCAGGCTGTGGAGCTTTGGTTCTGTCCGCCGCTTTCAAATCAATGATCTGTTTCAAACCTGTAATTGGCACACCAAAATCATCCATAAGAGCAAATTTGGCTTTATCTTCTTCTGAAAATTCTATACCATATTTTGCACCCATTCCTTCAAGAGTTCTTTTACGAACTTCTCTTCCTTTGATGTCAAAAAACACTTTCCCTTTTCCTATTGTAATAATAGCCAAATCTGTATCTGGCAGTTTAGTTTGAGCAACAGAAGAAGGCATGTCTACAGGAAGTGCCTCTGGCACTTTAGCAGTAGCGGTCAAAATAAAGAACGTTAGCAAAAGGAATGCAACATCACACATCGCAGTCATATCTGTCGATGTCGACTTTTTTTTCATTTTTATTTTAGCCATTATCTTTTATTTTATTTTTTTGATATTAATATCAAAAATTAATTATTGTCTTAAACTTCCTCTGAATTTTCTGTAAGTATTCACGATTGTAGTACCAGCCTCATCGATAGAGTAAGTTAAATCGTCAATTTTAGCAGTAAAGAAGTTGTAAGAAACAATCGCTAAGATAGAAGTAGAGATACCTGTAGCAGTGTTGATAAGTGCCTCAGAAATACCTGTTGCAAGAGCAGCTTGGTCAGGAGTACCAGCAGAAGCTAACGCACCAAACGCTTTAATCATACCAGATACAGTTCCTAATAATCCTCCTAATGTACCTAAAGATACTAAAGTAGAGATAATAGTCATGTTTTTCTCTAACATTGGCATTTCTAATGAAGTTGCCTCTTCGATTTCTTTGTGGATTACTTCAGAAGCTTCTTCGCTATTGAATCCTTCTTTTTTAACATCTTGGTATTTTACCAAAGCAGATTTAATTGCATTAGCAACTGAACCTTGTTGTTTGTCACATGCAGCGATAGCAGCTTCGATGTTTCCTTCTTTAATATTTCCTTGTACATTTTTCATAAATGTATCTAGGTTAGCTTTTCCAGCAGCTTTACCAATAACAATAAATCTTTCAATAGAAAAAACAACAACCATTAAAAACATACCTAATAATACAGGTACAATGAAACCTCCTTTATAAACTTGTCCTAATGTATTGATTGGATGTCCAGTTTCTGGATTACCTCCTTCGAAGTTAGCAGAATCCCCCATGATTACTTTCCAAATAAACACCCCTACTAAGATACACGCAACAATAATGATTCCAGTAACCATTCCTCCCCCATTTGAAGTGCTTTCTTTTTTAACTTTAACGTTTGCCATTTTTTTTTAATTTTAATAGTTTTAAATAATTTTTATTTTTTAGTTATATTTAACTTGTAGAGGAGCAAATTTATACGTTTAGTTTAAATAAAAAAACTTTTTTTAATTTTATTGATCGAAATTTAACTTCAATTTAAAAAATATCTCATTAAATTGCCGGCGTCATTTTTTAGATAAAACAAAAATAAGGACGATAATTAGAAAAATTACAACGTTTTAGTAAATATTCAAAGATTCCATTGATATCTTCTTAAAAAGCTGCGAATTTTTTTTTTATTGATATTTCAATCAAAAAAAGCATTTTCTTACTAAAAAAAACCACAATAAAAATACCCAAAAACAAAAGCAATACTCATATAACCACCTAAATTACAAATAAAAACATGAATAAAAAAGATAATTTTATTGCGGCTATAAATTCGGGCTATTCTTCAAAGGGAGACAGCATCATTCTGGGAGGCGCAATCCTTGACGGTGAGCCACTTGCGGAAGCACATGTAAAAATTCCATTAAAAACTTTAAATCGTCACGGACTAATAGCCGGAGCTACAGGAACTGGAAAAACTAAAACTATTCAGGTTTTTTCAGAGCAGCTTTCTAATGCTGGAATTCCAGTTTTAATGATGGATATTAAAGGTGATTTTAGCGGAATTGCAAAAGAAGGAAAAGAGGAAGGTTTTATTACAGAACGACACACCAAAATAAACATACCTTATAATACAGCTGCTTTTCCCGTAGAGCTAATGTCTTTGTCTAAACAGCACGGAGTTCGACTGCGCGCAACTGTTTCTGAGTTTGGACCAGTTTTATTTTCCAGAATCTTAGACCTTAATGACACTCAAGCTGGAGTTGTTGCGGTGATCTTTAAATACTGCGATGATAATCAAATGCCATTATTGGATTTAAAAGACATTAAAAAAGTAATTAATTATATTACGGAAGAAGGTAAGGAAGAAATCACTGCAAGTTATGGTAAAATTTCAACTGCAACTACTGGTACAATTCTTAGAAAAATTATCGAACTAGAGCAGCAGGGCGGTGATTTATTTTTTGGCGAATTATCTTTTGAAACCGATGATTTAATGCGTATTGATGAAAACGGAAAAGGTTATGTAAATATCATCCGTTTGACGGATATTCAGGATAAACCAAAATTATTCTCGACTTTTATGTTAAGTCTTTTGGCGGAAATTTATCAAAAAATGCCTGAGAAAGGAGATGCAGACCAGCCAGAATTAGTGATTTTTATTGATGAAGCACATTTAATTTTCAATGAAGCCAGCAAAGCATTGTTAGAGCAAATTGAAACTATTGTAAAATTAATTCGTTCTAAAGGTGTCGGCGTCTATTTTGTGACTCAAAACCCAATGGATGTTCCAAGCGGTGTTTTGGCACAATTAGGATTGAAAATTCAGCACGCACTCAGAGCTTTCACGGCAAATGACCGCCAGGCGATTAAAAAAACAGCGGATAATTATCCAACTTCTGAGTTTTACAAAACAGATGAGTTACTAACCAGTTTGGGAATTGGAGAAGCTTTGGTCACAGCACTAAACGAGAAAGGTGTTCCAACTCCGCTTGTTGCCACCATGATGCGCGCGCCTCAAAGTCGTATGGATATTTTATCTGCTTCTGAAATTGATGAAATAAACAGCAAATCGAAATTGGTTAAAAAATATGCTGAAGAAATAGATAGAGAAAGCGCTTATGAAATACTGACAAAGAAAATAGAAAGTGCTAATCAAGCTGTTGCCGAACAAGAAGAACAAGCTCCTCCAAGATCTTCAAAAGCAGAACCAAGTACAGCAAGTGTTGTTGGGAAATCTGTTTTAAAAGTTGTAACAAGCGCTACTTTTATTAGAGGTGTTTTTGGTGTTCTAACTAAAATTTTTAAGAAATAAACAATTGCGCAATGTCAAAAATCAATATCAATTACAATATTGAAAATTGTAATTGATATTGACATTGTCATTAAAAATTATTTAGATAATAATTCAAGAATTTTATTTTCAACTTCTGGCGAATTCCAGATATTTTCGATGTTTTCCATTTTTAAAACTTCTTCCATAATTCCGTTTTGAAAATCTCCAATCGCCAAAGCTTCGGCATAGGGACGATCACTAAAAGTTACGCGGCTGTAAAGCGGAATCCATTTATCTGGATGTTTATCTGAAAAAACTTTTTCTATTTTCTTTTGTAATAAGAATTTTTCATCTGCCGTTTTGGTACTCATTTCCATGAAATTTCTGTATGAAAGTTCTGCAATGGCATCGGCATTTGGCTTACGGGAAATTTGATATTCAGTAAAGATTTTTTTCCAGTCGTCTCCAAATTTCTCTATCATTTCATTTAAAACCGTAATATCTTCAAAACCTGCGTTCATTCCTTGCCCGTAAAACGGAACAATGGCGTGGCAGGCATCTCCAATCAATGCAATTTTATTTTCGTAAGTCCATGGAAAACATTTCATGGTCACCAAAGTACTGGTTGGATTTTTAAAAAAATCATTGGCAAGTTCTGGAATTACTTCGATCGAATCTGGAAAATTCTTCTCAAAAAAGTCTTCTACCATTTTACGATCGGTAAGCGATGCAAAAGAATTTTCACCTTCAAAAGGCATAAACAAAGTACAGGTGAAACTTCCGTCGAGATTAGGAAGCGCGATTAACATATACTCGCCCCTTGGCCAAATATGAAAAGAATTTTTATCTAATTTATGTGTTCCGTCTGCATTTGCGGGAATGTTTAATTCTTTGTAACCCATGTTTAAAAATTCCTGCGAATAATTAAACATACTCTGACGCTGCATTCTGTGGCGGATTCTTGAAAAAGCACCATCAGCACCAAAAACCATATCAAATTTTCGTTCTTCCCACTCTCCTCTTTCGCTTTCGCCAATATGCAGGGTTGCGTCGCTTAAAGTAACATCCCAGACTTTCTGCTCAAAATGAAATTCGGCTCCAGCTTCTTCAGCAAGATCAATCATTTTTCGGTTCAGTTTTCCTCTGGAAATTGAGTATATCGATTCACCTTCCTGACCGTAATTCTGAAAATTCAATTTGTCTACCAAATGAATCGCACGTTTGCCCATCGGAATTGCAATTTCTCGCACCGAATCTCCAACACCAACCGCATCGAGTGCTTTCCAGCCTCGGTTAGACATTGCCAGGTTAATAGAACGACCAGAAAAATTAATTTTTCGAATATCAGGACTGCGATCATAAACATGAACGGTGTGACCAGCTTTTTTAAGATAAATTGCCAGCAGTGATCCTACAAGTCCAGAACCTACGACTGCAATTTTTAGTGAAGTTTGCATCAGGGAAAATCTAATATATAAGAACGTAAAAATAAGTAATAATTACACATAAGCTTTAAAATAAACCAAATATTTGCCCATAAAACCTAATATTTAAATGGGCATGTCCCTTTGGGCCGGGCTTTCGGCTATATCTTTTATTCCGTTTCTCTTCATAAAAGGATACCAGCTCTATCCCTCATGCGACACTCATTTTCATAACAAATTCTCCATTTTCACAATTTATTTGCCTTTTAGAAAAACCTATTTTCGTTCGGACATAATCTGGCAAAGACAAAAAGCCCACACAGTTTTTCTTTTTTGGTCTGGATGACAAAATTGTGCTTAAAAACTTTGTGCCTTTACCTTTTCTAACCAAAACTTTAAAATAAAACTCATGAATACCCAGCTGCTACAAACAAATATCATTTTAGAAAACGAAAAAGTATTATTAATTCCGTTTGAAAACGAAAGAAACATCGAACTCAGAGAAATCATTTTTGATGATGAAATTTGGAAATATATGGGAATATATGTTCGAAACGATCAAGATTTTGAAAATTACATCCAGAATACATTGAAACAAAAATCAGATGGAATTTGTTATCCGTTTCTTATTATCGACAAAGCCACAAATAAAGTTGCCGGAAGCACACGTTACGGTTATTTGAATTACGCGAGTCAAAAATGCGAAATTGGGTGGACTTGGTACGGAAAACATTTTCAAGGAACAGGTTTAAACAAGGCTTGCAAATATGAATTGTTGAAATTTGGTTTCGAAAACATTCAATTTAAAAGAATACAATTTAGTGCAGATCTGGAAAATTTAAGATCACAGAGAGCAATTGAAAATTTAGGTGCTTTAAAGGAAGGCTTGTTCCGAAATAATTATGTCGATTCTGAAGGCAACAGTAAAGACGATGTCTATTATAGCATTATTTTGGAAGAATGGGAAAATACAAAACGAGATTACTTTGCAACGTTTTTATCTAAAAGAAAATAAATTGTTACAAAATTAGAATTCAATCGACTAACAAATATTGACCTATTATTATTTTTCACTAATCAACCAAAACCATGAAAAAACCAATCGCCATTTTATTTTTTATTTTGCTAAACATCTATACTGTTGCCTCTCAAACAGAAATTTCTATTCCGTACGGAAACAACAAAGAAGCTGGAAATTACAAAGATGTCAACGGCATTAAGATGTATTATGAAATTTATGGAAGCGGAAAACCTTTGGTCCTTCTGCACGGTAACGGCGGCTCGATAAAAGGACACGCACGCAGAATTGAATATTTTAAAAACCAATTTCAGGTTATTGCTATTGACAGCAGGGGACATGGAAAATCAGTCGATACTTCAAATAAGCAACTAAATTACAACCAAATGGCAGATGATGTGAGTGTTTTACTTGACTCTCTAAAAATCAAAGATGCTTATATTTGGGGACAAAGTGATGGAGGAATATTAGGTCTTTTAATAGCTATTCATCATCCTGAAAAAGTTGCTAAACTTGCTGCTTTTGGCGCCAACCTATATCCTGGCAAAAAAGCTGTGTACGGTGAAATCGATAAATTGGTAATGGATACTTTAAAAGCTACTAAAGATCCTCGCACCAAAAACTTGTACACATTATTAGCTTATCAGCCAGATATTAAAGATAAAGATTTGCAAAAAATTAAATGTGCTGTTTTAATTATGTCTGGAGATAGAGACGCTATCAGGTTGGAGCACTCGATTGAGATTTTTAATAACATTGAAAATTCTAATTTATTTGTAATGCCAGGCGCTACACATTTTGGTTCGTATGAAAAAACAGAACTTTTTAATATGGTTTTATCAAGTTTCTTCAACGAACCTTTCAAAAAAACTTCAACTGTTGATATCTTTAAAGGGAAGAAATAAAAACGTCTCATATAAATCTTAATCAGAACATTAGCAAAATGAAAATCAAGCAACACATTTTCCAGTTTAAAACAATTTTAATTGGGATACTGCTTTTCCAGTTCCAATTTGGATTTTCTCAAGAAGAAAAAAATTCAGAATTATACAAAATAATTATGTCTAAGGACAGCCTGCTTTTTAATATTGGCTTTAATACCTGCGACATGTCACAATTTGAAAACCTGTTTACTGATGATCTTGAATTTTATCATGACAAAGGTGGTATGTCTGATAAGGCTGTGTTTATCTCCAATTTCAAAAAAGGCTTGTGCGGATCACCTGAAACTTATAAATCCAGAAGATATTTAGTTCCAAACACTACAGAAATTTATCCATTATATAATAGAGGTGTTTTGTACGGCGCGATGCAAATGGGCATTCATCAATTTTATGAAAAATCAGTTGGTAAAAATGAATCTCTTGAAAACGCAAAAGAAAATTTTGGAAGCACAGCACGATTTACCCATGTTTGGATACTTACAAATGGTGTTTGGAAATTAAGAAGATCTTTTAGTTATGATCATCAAACTGTAAATACCGCCGGCACTAAATCGGCTATTTTTGATAACGACTTGGAAATCGAAAAATGGCTGACCCAAAATAATATTCCAACTCTTGGAATTGGCGTTATCAACAACGGAAAATTACAAGATATAAAGGTTTTTGGCGAACTCAAAAAAGGAATAACAGCTCCTTATAATACCATTTGGAATGTGGCTTCATTGACAAAAGCTATAACGACAATTGTGACTTTAAAACTAGTAAGTGCCGGAAAATGGAGCTTAGACGAACCTCTTGATAAATATTGGATAGATCCTGACATTAAAAATAATCCAAATCATAAGCTATTAACGACAAGAATAATTTTAAGCCATCAAACGGGATTTCCAAATTGGAGATTTATGAACGAATCTGGCAAGTTGAATTTTGCTTTTAAACCTGGTACTAAATTTCAATATTCTGGTGAAGGATTTGCATATTTGAGCAAAGCTTTGGAAAATAAATTCCATAAACCAATAAATCAATTAGCAGATGAATTAATCTTTAAACCGTTAAAAATGACAGATACTCAGTTTATTTGGAACGAAAAAGCAGATCATTCGCGATATGCGATTAATTATGATACAAAAGGAAATCCTTATGAACCAACTAAAAATAAAACTGCAAGTGCCGCCGATGATTTATTGACAACCATAGAAGATTACAGCAATTTTTTATGTAGTATTTTAAACAGTGACGGCTTAAGCAAAAAAGTTTTTAACGAAATGATTTCTAATCAAGTTGATATTAAAAAAGACAAATATTTTGGGTTGGGTTTTAAAATATATGATTTAGGAAATAATGATTATGCTTTGTCACATAGCGGTGCTGACAAAGGTGTTCAGACTATTTTTTTACTCTTGCCAAAAACAAAACAAGGATTAGTAATTTTTACCAATGTTGATGATGGGTATAAGGTTTATGAAAAAATTGTTTCTCATTATTTGGGAGAAAACGGCAGAAAAATAGTCGATATCGAAATGAAATAAAGCCAATATACACCGTGTAAAGAGTAGCTTTTGGTCTATGCTCGAATTCGTTTTTTAAATTAAATGAAAAAAATTGATTGATTGTGAAACCAAATGGGAAATCGCTCGTCTAACATTTGTGAGAACTTACATTTTACTCCAGTAAAAAAATCGTAATTTCGACACAAAACACTGAATATCTAACTGTTATCAGGTTTCAATCATCAATCAAAAAAACAAATCATTTCATTAATTTAAAACCTAATAATCATCAATCATTATGAAAAAATCAATCAAACTAATTGCACTCTTTGTAATTTTTCAACTCTCGGCACTAAGCACTTTTGCTCAAGATAAAGCACAGCAAATTGAACAGCTTTTGGCTAAATATAATGAATACGGGCAATTTAACGGCTCTGCATTGATTGCCGAAAACGGAAAAGTTATTTTAAAAAAGGGTTTTGGTTCTGCCAATATGGAATGGAATATTCCAAATCAGCCCGATACGAAATTTAGGTTAGGTTCTATCAGCAAACAATTTACAGCACTTTTAATAGTAAAACTGGCTGAAGAAGGAAAATTAAAATTAGATGTTCCAATAACAACTTACCTGCCAGATTATCCAAAGGAAAATGGCGATAAAATTACGATTCATCAGTTGTTGACACACACCTCTGGAATTCCGAATTATACCAGCGCGCCAAACTTTTTTAAAGACAAAGCTCGAAATCCATATACTCCAGAAGAATTCGTAAAAACATTTTCAAGTCTGCCTCTTGAATTTACTCCCGGCGAAAAATTCAACTACAGTAATTCTGGTTATTTTCTATTGGGTTATATTATTGAAAAAATTTCAGGGAAAACATACGAACAATATTTACAGGAAACTGTTTTTACACCTCTAAAAATGGTTAATTCTGGTTACGATCACAGCGATATCATTTTAAAAAATAGAGCGGCTGGATACGAAAAACACGGAAAACAACTTGTAAATGCAGCTTATATTGATATGAGTATTCCATACGCAGCTGGATCTCTTTACTCTACCGTTGAAGATTTGTATTTATGGGATCAGGCGCTTTATACGAATAAACTGCTTTCACAAAAATCAATGGAATCTTTATTTAAACCTTACATTAAAGCATGGGCAGGTTTTTATGGATATGGATGGTCTACTTACGAAGCTCCTAATGGAGAAAACAGCAAATTGAACATTATTGAACATGGCGGCGGAATTAACGGATTTAATACAATCATTTCCCGCATTCCTGCAGACAAAAACCTAGTTGTTTTATTGAATAATACAGGCGGAACTGTTTTGGGCGAAATGAACATTGCAATTCGCGCTATTTTATACAATCAGCCGTTTAATCAGCCTAAAAAATCGCTGGCTCTTGATTTATTAGATATTTACAATGAAAAAGGTGCTGTTAAAGGAACTGAAACGTATAAAAAACTAAAAAATGATCCATCTTACACTGTCAAAGAAGGAGATATGAATCGAGTTGGATATCAGTTACTGCAAGATGGAAAAAATAAAGAGGCAATCGAAGTGTTCAAAATTAATACAGAAAACTTCCCGAAATCTGGAAATGCTTACGACAGTTTAGGAGAAGCTTATTTAGCAGACGGCGACAAAAAATCGGCCATTGTAAATTATAAAAAATCGGTAGAACTTGATCCTTCCAATGAAGCTGGGAAAAAAGTTTTAGAAGAACTTTCAAAAGGTAAAACAAAATAATATTTAGAAAATACCTTAAAAATTAACTCCGATAAAATAGATTTGAAATCCATTTTATCGGAGTTTTTTGTTACAATTTCTAACAATCAAATTGGATGATTTATTTTTAAAAATATTATTTTAGCCTTACCCAAAAAATAAATTAACCTATGAAAAATTTGAAATCCTACAGCTTTCTAACGGTATTACTATGCCTTTTTATTTCTTCGAAATCTTTATCTCAAAACAATCCGCCGGCTCCTGCAATGCCATCACAGCAAAACAGAATTATTATTGATAAAATCGTAGAAGCAGCTCATTATAAAAATTATGTGATTGATTTTTGTTTATCGAAAATAAATGAAACTTCGGCAAAAGAAGGCTGGAATGATCAGAAAACAATGGAAATCAGCCAAAGCATTAATTATAAAAATTTCCGAGATGCGATTTACAACAGTTTTGTTGTTTTTGATGAAGTCGAACTGGAAACCTTATTAAAAGCGTATGAAAAAGACACCGCTTACCAATCTAAAAATGTAATGACTAATAATAAAGTACTTATTAATAATCTGAATATTTTTGCTGCTGATATTGTGAAGGGGAAGTATATTTCTAAATAAAAGGTACTAAGGTTCTAAGATGCTAAGTTTTGTACTCTTTGTCAAACTTTTAAACTTTGACAAAAAGATTTAATTTTAAGTTGTCTTCTCATTTTTGTCATTTCGACGAGGGAGAAATCTTCGCGAGAAGTTCGACAAAGATTAACTCTCTTTGCGGAGTTACTTACGGAGATTTCTCCTTCGTCGAAAGGACAATATTCTGGTTATTTTGTTTAATACAAATTTCTTCAAAATCTTGGTTTTAAACTTTTACAAAGAGTAAAAAACCTGAAACCTGAAACTTGAAACAAAAACTACCTCTTCGGTTTAAAAATTAGTTTTGTTGAAGTTTTTACGATCTCTTCTTTATTCAATTTCATTTTTCTAAACTTTCCATCGTTGTACATTTCGGCTTGGTCATCGTAATGTTTACTAAACGGATTTCCAGATTGTCCGGTAGGCAAAATGCTCCAGCTGTTTTCAATATCAGAGAAATCTACAATTCTTCTGGTTGAAGGTCCGCCTTTTGTATAATATTTTCCTTCGTCGTTAAATCCGAAGAATAAATTATTGATTACCTCATTTGAACCTGGTGAATTAAATGGCCCGACATTAAATAATCTTCGAAGCGCTGCCACTTTTCCTAAAGGATGTTCGTGCTCAACGGTATGTACTTCTCCCCATTTCCAATCGGAAACAGTATTTCCTAATTGATTTTGTAAGGATATAATTGCATCGTGAAAAGATTTTGACACAATTTGTTTTCTAGTTTCTTTTACATTTTTGGTTTTAATATTATCCCACCAAACCGAATTTTCATTTTTAATTTGATTGGCGATAACTTGTTTTCCAACAGAAATTCCTAAAAAGAGATTGAAGTTTTCTTTCCCCATTTCGTCTTCAAAAGTATTTTTTAGATATAAATAAATCCACTTGTTGTAAATCGTTGGCGCAGTATCCTCTAAATTGTTGGTTCCTTTCCATGATTTTAAAACCTTTATGGCTTCTTTTTCTGCTGCTGAAATTGAGTTAGGATCAATATTCGAAATCAAATTCTTAACCACATCAACGGCAACATCAGAAGTATTGTCATAAATCATTTTACTCACTGCTTCTTTATCCCAATCGGATTTTGCATCCATTAATCCTGCAATTCTTTTTGCACGATCTTCTGGCAGGTAATATCCTGGATACAAATAACCATTATCAATAGCTTCAGGCTGATTATTGGCAGAATAAACGTAACCCCATTTCGGGTTTTCTGCTGAAGGATTTTTATCAAAATCCAAGTATTCTGTAATATCATCATTATCAGTCGAACCGTCTAAAATCAAATGTGTATTTACGCCTTCTTTGTGTTTATACAGTTTACCGCTTGCCCACCATCCCACATTTCCTTTGGCGTCTCCATACATTACATTTAGCCCAGGCGCAGCGATTAAACTCACTGCTTTTTTAAAATCTTCTTTGTTTTTTGCATGAGAAAGCCCGTAAGCCGCATCTAAAATCTGAATTGGCTCCTTCGTATAAGTCCAAGACATGGCGATTGGAAATTTCTTATCTAAACGCTCGATTAAGTCATTCATAATTGGTCCGTGACGTGTTGATTTAACCGTTAAAACAACATCCGAAGTATCTTTAACTTTAATTACTTTTTTTCTGGTTTCATAAGATGCAAAACCATTTGGAGTTTTATATTGACTTGGATCTCCAGCTTTATTCTTTTCTTGATAAAAGTCGATGTCATCATTTTCAAACATTGTTAAACCGTAAGCATAGTCACGATTGTGAGCCAGTAACGGAAATGGAGTTCCTGCAAGATAACAGCCATATAGTTCCTGTCTTGGTGTTACGATATGAGCTTCGTACCAAGTTGCAGGCTGCGAAAATCCTATATGCGGATCGTTTGCAAAAATTACTTTACCGCTTTTAGATTTATGAGGACCAACAACCCAGCTGTTGCTTCCAATAAATGGCGGAATAGGCGATTGATCCAGCATTGTCGCAACAGATTTTGCAATTTCTGAATACTCTTCTGTTTTTTCTTTAGAGATTTTAATTCGCGTTGTATTAAATTCCCCTTCAATTCCCAAATCTTTCAAATATTCAGCACCATATTTATTTTTAATATCTGTTAATAAAGGATCTGTTTTCTGTGCCATTGCAAAACTGAAAGACATATAACCAAATATATTGTAAACGTCCTTTATAGTGAACTTTTGCTTTTTTACTCCAACCAAAGTAAATTCGATTGGTGTTGTTCCTTCCTCCAAATATTGATTAATCCCATCCAAATAAGCTTCTGTTAATTTATAACTTTCACTGTTTTTATTCAATTTGGCAATCGCTTTCGTGGATGCTTCTTCAATACCAATTCCTGCAAAAAACTGATCATTTTGCAGTGCAACTGAGCCAAAGATTTCAGACAATCTTCCCGGCGCAATTCTGCGAAGTAATTCCATCTGCCATAATCTTTCCTGCGCATGAACATAACCCAGCGCTGTCATAGCGTCTTTTTCGGAATTGGCATAGATGTGCGGAATACCAAATTCATCAAAATAAACTGTGGTTTCTTCTTGAATATTTTTTAGCTCTAATTCTCCTTCGTATTTCGGTTTTAAATGAAAAATATACGCGCATAAACCAACTCCAATTGCAATTATAAGTAGTAATAAAACCAGCAGAAATTTTTTAAATCTTTTCATATATTAAAAAAGGTAGATAGTAAAGTTGTAAAATGATGTAATCTAAAAGAAGAATAATGTAAAAATCATTCTTTTTAAAAGCCTAAATTTATGTATTTAAAACTAATCCTATAAATGTCGACATATAAAAAAATAGCAATCGGTGTAATTTCTCTTTTTCTGCTTGTAATTTTCGCCAACATTGGTCTGAATTACTGGATTAAAAAACAGCTCCCGATTATTATTCACGAGAAAAATAAAACGGCATACAATATCAATTATGAAAAAATTGAAGTATCTCTTTTTTCTCGAAATATCTATGCACAGACATTATTGGTAAGCCCTAAAAACCAGCCTAAAGACAGCAAAAACGGACTTTTCTCTAAAATAGAATCCATTACAATTAAGCATTTTAATGTTTGGGATTTAGCTTTCCGCGATATTATTCAGGCAGAGAGCATTATTATAAATAAACCTCGCGTTATTTTATACAAAAAAGGCGAGAAACTCATCAATAACAGTAAAAGCATAAAAAGCGAAATCATTGAACCTTTTCGTAAAATTGTTGCAGTTTCAAATATTTATCTAAATGAGGGAACTGTCGATGTGGTTTCTTTGGATACAGAAAAACCTATTTTCAGCATCAAGAAAATCATTCTAAAATTAGAAGGAATTCTGCTGACGGATGCGACTTTAAAAGAAAAAATTCCGCTTCAATATCAAAGCTACACTTTAGTAATTGATAGTTTGTTTTACAGACCAAGTGCTTTTTACCATATTAATATTGGCAAAATAAGCACCGAGAAAAACTTTCTAAAAATTAATAATTTCTCTAATATTCCGCAATTTAACCGCCCAAATTTCATCAAGCGTTTAGATAAGGAAAAAGATATTTACACGCTAAAATTTGATTCAGCACAAGTTTCAAAAATGGATTGGGGTTTTAAAAATGATCGTTTTTTCTTTAAAGCAAATTCAGTTGTAATCAATCATTTTGACGCGAATATTTATCGTGGAAAAATGCCAAAAGATGATTTGAGTAAAAAATATCTATACAATCATTTATTGCGAAATATAAAATTTCCGCTTCAAATTGACACATTGCAAGTTCTTAAATCAAAATTGGTCTACGAAGAAGAAATTGATTTTTCTAAAGGCCCAGGAGTTTTAAACTTTGATAAATTCAACCTGCAGGCAACTAATCTGCGAAGTGGTTTTGGTTTGAAAAAGACGAATGATGTAAAAATTAAGGTAAAATGTATTTTCATGAAAACTTCGCCCCTCGATGTAGATTGGAGTTTTAACGTTCTGGATAAAAATGACGGATTTCATATTCAAGGTGTAATTTCCAATTTTGATGTTCGAGCCATGGGACAATTCAGCAAGCCTTATATGAATGCCTCATTTACTGGAGTTTTTAACAAGTACCGATTTAATTTTTATGGAAATGATAATATCTCTAAAGGAAATGCTTCTTTGGATTATGATGATTTAAAAGTAAAACTATACAAGAAAAAAGATCCTAAAAAAGAAGCCAAACTCAAATCGGCAATTGTCAATTTATTAGTCAAAAACGACTCCAAAGAAAAAGCAAAAACAGCTGAAGTTGAATTGGAAAGAATCCAAGAAAAATCATTCTATAACTTTTTATGGAGAAGTATTGCAGAATCTTTGAAGAAGATTTTGATATAGTTTTTTGAAACGAACTACACGAATTCCCACTAAATTTTATTCGAAATATTTTAAAAATAATTTGTGGAAATTCGTGTAATTCGTGGCAGACAAAATTTCTAAACCTGACAATTATCAGGTTTTAAAAAATGTTTTTTCTCTTCATTTGTCTTTATTTTAACCCGAAGACAAATGACAAAAAAGCCTTTACATACTTTTCATATTCCTGTAATGGGTCTGGCTTACACGATTGACAGTCCGATTCGTGTGGCGCACTACGGAATTTCATCTGTTGTTTCTATCGCCGATGACGATTTAATCGAAAAGATGCGTAATTTCTACAGCACCAAATTCAATTTTCCTTACGAAGAAATCACTCAGAAATTTCACGATTACCGCGCGGAAAGAATTACTTCTTACTTGAATTTAGTTGACAAAATTGTAAAAGAAAAATTTGAAAGTTTTAAGACGGAATTAGTTGAAAGCAAAACTGCGCTTGAAAACTTTATGTCGATGCTGCCGAATACTTCAGACATTAAAAAAGGATTTCAGAATCTGCTGGATGATGGAATTGCTTTTAAAGAAAACATTCAGAATTATATCGAAACGCATCTTTTTCCCGGCGAAATCGACGTTAACATTATGACAAAATTAGACAAAGATAATTTTGTTAAAGACGAACAGCTTCCAATAGAATATAATGATGCTCATGCTGCTTTAAGAGGTTTTGCAAAAAGTAATTTAGAATCTTCTGTGGTTCTTTCTGCTGGAATGAATCCGAGATTGTTCGGTTATTTTGAAAACTTCAAAGATTTTTTTCCAAACGAAAAAAACGAGCTTAAAAAGAAAATCATTTTAAAAGTGAGCGATTTTAGATCGGCAATGATTCAGGGAAATTTCTTGGCCAAAAAAGGACTTTGGGTTTCTGAATACCGAATTGAATCTGGTTTAAACTGTGGCGGTCACGCCTTTGCCACTGATGGACTCTTATTAGGCACTATTTTAGAAGAATTCAAGCAGAAAAAAGAACAATTGATACAATCGGCCCACGATTTAATGATTAAAGCTTTACAGCTCAAAAATCAAGTTTTTCCAGAAAATCCTTTAGAATTAAAAATTACAGTTCAAGGCGGTGTTGGAACTGCAGAAGAACATGAATTTTTATTAGAGGAATATAAAGTCGATTCTGTCGGCTGGGGTTCTCCATTTTTATTGGTTCCTGAAGCAACATCTGTAGATAAAGAAACGAGAAGTTTATTGAAGAATGCCAAAGAAGACGATTTTTACCTAAGTCACATTTCGCCTTTGGGAGTTCCGTTTAACACTTTACGAGGCACGACAAACGAAATCTTAAAACAAAAACGCATCGAAGAAAATAAAGCTGGAAGTTCCTGCCCAAAGAAATTTTTGGCTCTAAGTAAAGAATACGATCCACACGGAATTTGTACGGCATCCAAAAAATATCAGGATATTAAACTAGAAGAATTAGAAGCAAAAAAAGATTCTATATCTACAGAAGAATTCGAAAAAAGCAAAATTAAAATAACAGAGAAATCTTGTCTGTGTGTTGGTTTAGCAAATGCTTCTTATCTTGAAAATAATATTAAAATAAAAGGCCAATCGCAGGGTGTGGTAATTTGTCCGGGACCAAATCTGGCTTATTTTGATCAGGAAGTTTCTTTAAAAGAAATGCTGCAGCACATTTATGAAGGAAAATCGATTTTGCGAACTAATGAACGTCCGAATTTATTTGTGAAGGAATTAAAAATGTATGTTGATTATTTTAAAAATGAAATTGAAACTATTTCTGGAAAAGTAACGGCCAATCAGCTTAAAAAATGGAATTCATTTAAAACAAATATTCTAGAAGGAATTGAATATTATCAAAATTTACTTTCATCAACTTTATACTTTAAAGCAGAAGCAGAAAAAATGAGTAATCAATTCAATTTCTATAAATTAGAATTGAATTCAATTCAAATTCCATTACCGCAATTAGCTTAAAACAAAACGCCGATTTAGGATTCTAAATCGGCGTTTTTTATTATAGAGCTTTTAATATATCTATTCCTTTTTGTTTTTGCTGTCAATAACAGCACCAGTTCCTGTTCCTAAAGCAGCTCCGGCCAAACCTCCAATAATAGCTCCTTCGCCTTTTTTCTTACTGACGATCGCTCCAGTTGCAGCACCAACTCCGGCACCAATTACAGCACCTTTAGCAGTTGCGCTCCACCCTTTCTTTTTGGTTGTAGTAGTGGTTGTTGCAGTATTTCCGTTTGCAGCCTGCTGATGCACAACTACAACTTTCTCTTTTTCAGATTCAACTCTTTGCTCTTCTTTTATCTTAGCCATTTCCGTCTTCATTGAATCGATAACTCGTTGCTTATTAATCTCAACTTTCATTGAATCAATACTGGCTTGCTTGGCTTTATTTAAATCTTGTTTACTTTGATTTTGACAAGAAGTTAAAAGAATCGCCGCTAAAATTATATATAAGCCTTTCATGATTATAGTTTTAATAATTATACATTACAAAATACGGAATATCTGCTATAATGCTTATTACAGAATTCTTTTGAAAGGTTATAAGATTTGAAGATTTTAATGTTTGAAGTGGATATTTGAATTGATAAATCGAACAGGCACAAAGTCGCAAAGTTTTTTCTCATCACTCCTTTCTTGGGAATATAAAAAAGGGCTTTAGCTAAACTGTAAAAGTTTGGCTAAAGCCTTTTTGATTTGCGTTTTTATTGCCATCCAGCTAAAGCTGGACGCTATTTAAACTTTAAGATTAAACTTTGTGACTCTGTGCCTTTGTAAGATCCACCAACTTTTACTTCCCTAAAATTCCTGTTTTTAGAATTTGCCCGAAATCGTACATATCTTCGTAAGAACAATATAAAGGAACTGGAGCTAAACGAATTACGTTTGGTTCACGCCAGTCTGTAATTACTCCGTTTTTCATTAAATAATCGAATAAGCTCCTTCCTTCTCCATGAAGAAAAACTGATAATTGTGAAGCTCTTTCTTCAGGGTTTGAAGGCGTAATGATTTCAAAATTCCCTTTTACTTCTTTGTCAATTTCGTGCAGAATAAATTCTAGATAAGAGGTAATATGATCACGTTTTGCAATTAAAGTGTCCATTCCAACTTCAGCAAACATTTCTACAGAAGCCAAATATGGTGCTAAAGAAAGAACTGGAAGATTACTAATCTGCCATCCTCCTGCTCCATGAACTGGATCAAAGTTAGGTTCCATTTTAAAACGGCGTTCTTTATTGTGTCCCCACCAGCCTGCAAAACGAGGTAAATCTGGATCGTTGTGATGTCTTTCGTGAACAAAAACTCCAGAAGCATTTCCAGGTCCTGAGTTCATATATTTATAACTACACCAAGCTGCAAAATCTACATTCCAATCATGCAGTTCTAATTTAATGTTTCCAGCAGCATGTGCTAGGTCCCAGCCTACTTTTGCACCCGCTTTTTGTCCTGCAGCAGTAATAGTTTTTATGTCGAAAACTTGCCCCGTATAATAGTTTACACCTCCAATTAAAACCAAAGCCAGTTCATCGCCAACTTCTTCAATTTTTGCTAAAACATCTTCAAGACGAATATTGTGTTCGCCTTCGCGGCGTTTAATTTCTACGATAGCATCTTCTGGTTTATATCCATGAAAATGAACCTGACTCTGAAACATATATTGATCTGATGGAAATGCTTTTTCTTCGCAGATAATTTTATAACGCTTTCCTTTTGGCTGATAAAAAGAAACCATCAATAAATGAAGGTTTACGGTCAAAGTATTCATTACAGTAACTTCGGACGGAAGTGCACCTACAATTTTACTCAACGGTTCTGCAAATCTTTCCTGATAATCCCACCATGGTTTTTGTGCATAAAAGTGGCCTTCGACAGCCAATTCTGCCCAGTCATTCATTACTTCGTCTATATAAGCTTTGGTACGTTTTGGCTGTAATCCTAAAGAGTTTCCTGTGAAATAAATGACACGTTTATCATTCACTTTTGGAAAAATAAATTCGTTTTGATAATGATTTAATGCATCTTGAGCATCAAGTTGTTTCGCGAATTCGCGTGTATTTTGAAAAGTCATTGTGTTTTTGTTTTGGATGCTAAAATAACAAATTTTGTTTGTTTTGTTTCAGGTTTCAAAATTTCAGGTTTCAAATTTCAAGTTTCAGGTTTCAAGTTTCAGGTTTCAGGTTGATATGCTTTGTGTGTTTAACCGCAAAGTGCGCAAAGATTTTATCAAGATTGACGTTTACAAACACTAAGTTCGCAAAGCTTTGCGTTCTTTAGCACTTGGCAGACACAAACTGAGCAAAAAAACTTTGCGCACTTTGCGGTAAATCACACGAGCGTCAACTTGAAACCTAAAACTTGAAACCTCAAATTTGAAACTTGAAACAAAACTATAAAAAACAGAAAACCCGACAGGTTTTAAAAACTTGTCGGGTTTACTTATAAGATAAATTCTAATTAAAGAATTAACATTGCATCTCCGTAAGAATAGAATTTGTATCCTTCTTTGATCGCTTCGTCGTATGCTTTTTTCATTAAATCATGACCACAGAAAGCAGAAATCATCATTAACAATGTTGATTTTGGTGTGTGGAAATTTGTAATCATACAGTTTGCAATACTGAAATCGTGAGGAGGGAAAATAAATTTATTTGTCCATCCTTCGTACGGATTTAAAGTATTTTGAGAAGAAACAGAACTTTCGATTGCACGCATAGAAGTTGTTCCAACTGCACAAATACGTTTTTTCTTTGCTTTTGCCTCATTTACAATATCACAAGCTTGTTGATTGATAATCAATTCTTCTGAATCCATTTTGTGTTTAGACAAATCTTCCACCTCAACTGGATTGAAAGTTCCTAAACCAACGTGTAAAGTTACCTCAGCAAAATTTACTCCTTTGATTTCTAATTTTTTCAAAAGGTGTTTTGAGAAGTGTAAACCAGCAGTTGGCGCTGCTACAGCTCCTTCTTCTTTTGCGTAGATAGTCTGGTATCTTTCCGCATCTTCGGCAGTTACTTCTCTGTTGATGTATTTAGGAATTGGAGTTTCTCCAAGTTCTGTCAATTTGTTTCTAAATTCTTCATAAGAACCATCGTATAAGAAACGTAAAGTTCTACCACGAGAAGTTGTATTATCAATTACCTCAGCAACTAATGAATCATCGTCACCAAAATAAAGTTTGTTACCAATACGGATTTTTCTAGCAGGATCTACTAAAACGTCCCAAAGGCGCTGCTCAGAATTTAATTCTCTTAATAAGAAAACCTCAATTCTGGCTCCAGTTTTTTCTTTGTTTCCGTACAAACGCGCAGGGAAAACTTTTGTATTATTAAGAATTAAAACGTCTCCATCATCAAAATAGTTGATAACGTCTTTAAACATTTTATGTTCGATAGTGTTTTTTTTACGGTCAATTACCATTAAACGAGATTCATCTCTGTTTTCTGCTGGAAATTCAGCCAAAAGTTCTTTCGGTAAATTGAAATTGAAGTGTGATAATTTCATATTTGAAGTTAGATTTTAAAATATCAATCTTAGACTTTTTTATCTAAAATTTTAAATCGCCTGCAAATATACGATTGTGAGATAGGCGTTGTCAAGTGTTTTGACGTTTATTTTCAAAAGTCCTTGATTTTGTGCTGTTTTAGCAACCATTTAAAATGTTTTTTTTTCTTACACAAACCTGTTCAACGTATTATTGTCATTTCGACGAAGGAGAAATCTTCGGAAGTAGCTCGACAAAGATTGGATTTTCGTTGCGGAGTTACTTACGAAGATTTCTCCTTCGTCGAAATGACAAACTTTACGATTATACTCAAATTCGAACATAAAAAAACCTCTGGTTGAAACCAGAGGCTATGTTTTATTGCACTTTTATTTAAATAAAATCATATAACTTATATGGTTCAATTATTTCTACAATTCTGAAACTTGGAAGTTCAAAGCTTTTAAATCGTTCCAAAAATCTGGGTATGATTTAGAAACTACTTCTGCATCATCGATAATAATTGGAACCTTTATTGCTAAAGGTGCAAAAGCCATTGCCATACGGTGATCGTTGTATGTTGCAATATGAACATCGTGATTAATATTTTCAGAACGTTCTAAAGTCAAGCTGTCATTAGTTACAGAAATATTGGCTCCTAATTTTGTAAGTTCGATTCTTAGCGCTTCTAATCTGTCCGTTTCTTTAATTTTTAAAGTATGAAGTCCTGTCAAATGGCATCCAATTCCTAAACCTAAACAAGTCACTACAATTGTCTGCGCAATATCTGGTGTATTGTTCAATTCAAAATTTACGTCTTGATAATTGAATCCAGCTACTTTTTCCAAAGTCATTTTGTTATTTTGGAAAGTAGTTTTCACTCCCATTTTTTCATAAAGTGAAACTAATTCTGAGTCTCCCTGCAAACTGTTTTCTTTATAACTGCTTAGAGTTATTTTTGCAGCATCTGCCAAAGCCACAAGACTAAAGAAATAAGAGGCAGAACTCCAGTCTGATTCTACGACCATTTCTTTTGATTCGACTGCTTCTTTTGGAAAAACTTTAATTACGTTTCCTTCAAAACTAGTTTGAATATCTAAATCATTTAAAAGAGCCAAAGTCATTTTAATGTATGGAATTGAAGTAATTTCTCCTTCTAAAGTCAGTTCTAAACCATTGTCTAGTTTTGACGCTACTAATAAAAGTGCCGAAATATATTGACTGCTTACATTTGCAGCTAATTTTACTTTTGAAGCAGTAACTTTTTTCCCTTTGATTCTGATTGGCGGATAACCTTCTTCTTTCTCGTATGAAATCTCAACTCCTAATTGGGCCAAAGCTTCAACCAAAATTTTGATTGGTCGTTCCTGCATTCTGCTTGATCCTGTCAGAACAACTTCTCTGCCTTCGTTAACAGAAAAATAAGCTGTAAGAAAACGCATGGCAGTTCCTGCGTGATGTATGTCTACAATTTCGTCATTTCCTGCAAGGGCTTTCTGCATTACTTCGCTGTCATCTGAGTTTGAAGTATTGGCTAAAGTAATATTTGGAAATAAAGCTTTTAGTAATAATAAGCGATTGGTTTCACTTTTAGAACCAGTGATATTTAGTTGCGAATTATCAATAGTGAATATTGAATTCGTGCTTAATTTTAAATTCATTTTTTTAATTGTAAGTTGTGAATTATGAATTATGAATGATTAGAAACATAATTCAGCCCCGCAATTTACCACTCCCCATTCATAATTCAAAATTCAAAACTCATAATTCAAAACTTATGAGTGATATTTCACAATTATTTTAATTTATCGTTGTTTTTATGACGATCTTTATCTCTAACCGATTTTAAGTCCATTTTTTTATCAAAAGCCGCTTGTAAATCAATTCCCGTTTGATTGGCCAGACATAAAACCACGAAAACAACATCGGCTAATTCTTCACCCAAATCTTTGTTTTTATCGCTTTCTTTTTCAGATTGTTCTCCGTATCTGCGTGCAATGATTCTTGCTACTTCTCCAACTTCCTCTGTTAATTGAGCCATGTTTGTTAATTCGTTAAAATAACGAACACCATGTTCTTTTATCCAGGTATCAACATCTAATTGGGCATTTTTTAAATCCATATTTAAGCTTTTTTTAGAACAATTTTTTTGTTTTGACTAACAATCATTTTTTGAAAAAGGGTTTTCAATGCATCGTAGTCCTCTGCAGCAAAAATACTATTGTTAATGTCTTTTGAAAAGCTAAATTGAATTTTGTTTCCTTCGCTTAAAACATTTAACATTAAAGTTAAAGAATTGTCCTCAAGTGAAAATTTTGCCGGTTCAGGAAGCTCCAAATCCATAGGCTTTTGGAATTTCCAAATTCACAAAAAAATTTCTTGCTTTGTAAATCCAAAAGAGATCTCATAATATATTAAATACGTTTTAAAACAATTTTCTCTGTTTCTTTAGCAATCATCCCTTTGTAATATTCTTTTAGCATATCATAACCTTCAGCCGATACAATTGCCTGATTTATTTGATGGCTTATAGAAACTTGAAGTGTATTTTCGTTTGCGGCAATATTATATCTAAAAGCTCCCAGATTATTTTCCATTGTTACCAATGCTGGGGCAGGCAGTGTTTCTACTGCAAAACCATCTGGAATTTTAATTGTGATATTATACTTGTCTGCAAACGGATAACTAAAATCAACTGGATATTCTCTTACTTCTTGTACAAAAGGATTTTTCTGATTTGCAAAAAACAGCATTGGACTCACATAGATTTTCCCGCCTATTATTTCGCACAAATTATTCCCTGTAAAAGAATATTTTTCTATAATTGGCAGCAGAATATCTTTTTCATTAGTTTTTGAATATTCGCTTATTTCTATTTTATTGTTGCTGTTTTCTAGCTTTTCTAGATATTCTTCTTCTTTTACATTAAAAATATTATCCCTAGTAATCATAGCATTATAATCCAGAGACTGTTTTCTGGTTTTCCCTGTGACTTTTCCGTCTGCATCAATACTGTAAGTTAGAAATACATTATCATTAGATGTTTTTTGAGGAATTAAATTAATTTCTTCGGACGTACCATCTTTTCTAATTAATCTGCCTGACCAATTTAGTACTCTGAGAGGTAAAATATTTGGAGTTGAAAATTTATCAGATGCATCTAGTAAAATATAACCATTTGGAGTTTCTACAGCAGCGATTACGTAATTAAAAGCAGTTCTATTAGGAAACAAAGCAATTCCATTAGATCGTGTACTCACTAAAACTGGATTTGCGGTTAAACCAGAATAACGAAGCATCGCCGTAAGCATTAAATTAATATCAGCAATATTTCCCGTTTTTTCTTTGTATGCTTTTTTAACACCGCTATCACAGCTATATCCGGTATAACCATTCCATTTAACAGTTGATTTTACGTGATTTAAAATTGCCCATATTTTTTCTTCTGGTGTATTAAGTCCCGTAAGCAGCTTTTTAGCATCCTCTTCAAAATAACCCGTTTTATTCAGTTCTGGACCAAAATCATCGTAATCATAAATTGTTTTTACAACTGAATTCCAATCTGTGGAAAACTCTTTAATGGGTGAATTTGGAAATTTTGTAACTGCCAATTCATGTGCGATCGAAGAGGTGTAATTCTCAATATTATTTACAAATGCTTCATCCTTCATTGCCGGAAAGTCGACAGCCGTGTAAGTCGTTTTACTTTCCATATAATCGACCTTTTCGCTAGAATATTCTGTTTTAACGGCGCCCAATCCGGTTGGGGTATGTCTTTCTTTAGAAGTAAAAACGATAGACTTATTATTTTTTACGGTAATGATTTTAGGGAAGATATACCCTTTTTGTCTCGGACTAAAAACATAATACTCTGGTATATATGTCGAAAATTCGGAATAATTTACAGGTATACTAGTTTGAAAATCCCAATCCCTGATCATTTGAAATGGACTTCTGATATAGTACTTAAATTCTATTACAGAACCTTCCTTTACATTTGGCATGGTCAGCTTTTTTTGAGATCTGTACTTACTTAGAACCTCATCAAATATTCCGTCGCTTTTCAGCTTTGTTTTTTCAATTTTTCCTCCTACTAAATTATAGGTCACGGCATCAGAAAAAGATAATTTTTCTTTCGCATCATTAGAAAAGTAATACCAAACTTGTTGATTTGCCCAGTCGTAGCCTTCTTTCTTGTAAATTTTAATTCTCGTTTCGACCTCTGTAATTGTTACAAATCCTTCATTTGTATCATATTCAAGACGAGATGATCCTTTTTTATACAAAATGGCTGCAGCCGCAGAAGAATCTTTTGGATGTACTTTTTGTTCTAATTCTGCTGCTGAAACTTTTCCTAATTTAAAATCCTGCGAAACTGCTTTGGGAGTGATTAAAAGAATCACAAACAGGCTAAATAGATTAATAATTTTCATTGGTAATTTTTGGTTTTAGTTTTGGTTTTGGTCTATGATTGGTTAATTTTTGATTAATATTACTTTAGCATTATCGTTTCTGGAAATCTGTTCCATAAACAAACGATATTCATCATATTCTTTGTTGGAATATTTTCCTCTGTTCAAAAACATATGCCTTTTATAAATTAGTTTATTATTGTCTTTCTTAATGATCTCCGTTTTATATTCTCCAAATTTCCCTTTTAACTCATAATTGGAAGGAAGGAATTCAATATTAAATCCAGCTGGAAGATTGATCTCTATTTCATCAGTATCTAAATAGCCCCGCTGAATTTGAAATGGATTTTTACGGTTTCTTATTCTTTTAACATTTTCTGAGTTCTGATTAAAAGCATCCACTAAAAAAAACATTCTATTTCCTGAAATTGTTCCGTAATCTACCGCACTTAATTGCACTTCTTCAGCAAAACTGACATTCTCTTTATCATTCACAAAAGCTATTTTTCCAAGTTTCAGGTTATTGATATTACTCCAATAACTTTTATAATGTTTTTCTTTTTCGTTGGGTTGAAATTTTTCAATCATCTGTTTTCTTCCGTATTGTGATCCTTCCGAAAGCATATTTATTTTCCCAGAAAAAACTCCATTTTCATCTAAAGAATAAGTTCCCCTGCTTACCTGAGTATTTTTTTGAGGTTCATAAATCTGTGTTCTGATTATTTCTCCTCCTTCAGGTTTGATTACAATTGCTTTTCTGTTATCCGTAAAGTTGGCCTGATAACCAAAAGGATCATTTTGATTGGTGCATTCTAAGAAAAAGTTCTTATCCTTATCGGGCACACATAAGATTACATGATTTCCTTGTATCGCAAAAAAATCTTCGTCAATGTCTATCAAATCAGAATCTCCATAAAGTTCTGTATAATATGAAGGAACTCCCACCACATCTAAAAGTGCTCTTGTATAGTTAGAAAGTGCTTTACAATCACCATATCCTAAACGGTCAACATCTGATGCCAGCATTGGTTTAAATCCACCGATACCTAATTGAATACTAACGTACCTGGATTTTTCCTGCATATATTTATATACAATTTTTGCTTTTTTAATAGGGTCTGATTCGTTACCAACGAGAGCTTTTATTTTATTTTTTGTTTCCTCAGGCAATACGGTTGTCTGTGTTAAAATTTTATCCGAAAACCACTTTCCGTATTCGTTCCAGTCTTTTGCATTTCCATCAAGACCTTCCAAATTGAAGTATTCCAGACTCAAAATTACTTTAGGATATAAATCTGAAAAAGCTGGACTGTAATCTTCAGGTTTTTGAGCCAAGATTTTTCTCGCCTCATACGATAACTGGGTTTCTGTTTCTTCGGTTTTTTTAATATCAAATGTTGAGAGTAGACTTTCTTTTTTTCTAAAGCCAAGATTATTTGGATATTTGACATTCAGAATGCTTTTTTCTACACTCACATAATAATTTTCTACTGGAAGCCAGCGAGGAATTAAAGCGGTATTTGAAGTTTCTTTTTCGCTTTTATAAACTACTGTGTAAGGATAAGATACGGGAGTATATTCTAAATAAATATATCTTGAATCAGATGCCAGTGTTGAGCCGTCGGCAGCGCTTACATCTCTAAAATCTTTCCTTTTAATCTTCTTGATTTCATTTCCAAAAGCATCATATATCGTTGCTTCAATATTTTTAACGGAAGTTCTTTTACTATAAATTTCAACAGCATTTACAGCACGTGCGCCTCTTTCGTTCAAGACTGTCACTGCGCGGTCTGTTTTTATAACCATATTTCGTTGTGATAAAATTGAAATGTCAGTTATATCAAATCGTACTACAGCATTGGCGTTTTCCTTAAGACTGTCAGAAATTTTTAAAATGGAATAATCGCTTTTTTGAGCAAAGAAAATAGTGGTGAAAAAGAAAAAAAATAAAGCGCAAAAGAGGTTTCTCATTAGTAAGTATTTTCTCCAAATATATATTATTTTTAGAAAATCTTAACAAATGTTTAGTAAAATTTCACTCTCTGTTTTTGCTGTCCATTACGATTGTAACCGGCCCGTCATTCAGTAGGTTAACTTTCATATCGGCGCCAAAAATTCCAGTTTGAACTTTTTTGCCGAATTCTTTTTCTACTGATTTTACAAAGTTCTCATACATTGGAATTGCAAAATCTGGTTTCGCCGCTTTTATGTAAGAAGGCCGGTTTCCTTTTTTAGTAGAAGCGTGAAGTGTAAATTGACTTACTACAATAATATCTCCGTCAATATCTTGAACCGAGCAGTTCATAACATCATTTTCATCTCCAAAAATTCTCATCTTAACAATTTTCCCAGAAAGCCAGTCGATATCTTCTTGAGTATCTGCATCTTCAATTCCCACTAAAACTAATAAACCCTTTTGAATTTCAGCAGTGATTTTTTTATCTACTGTTACAGAAGCTTGAGAAACTCTTTGGATAACTACTTTCATGGAAATTGTGAATTGTAAATGGTAAATTGTGAATTATGTAAAACTAAGCTTTTGCTTAGAGGTTATAATAATTGAAGCTAAAATTTTATTTATTTCAACAATGTCACTTTTGATAGATTTAAATTGAGTCTCACTTAAATAATTCGATTGAAACAGCAACTCTAACCAGTAATCTGTTTCATTTGCCTCTTTTTGTGCAATTGCAAGTTTATGAATAAAATCTTTTTTACTCTCTGCTTGCTCAGATTCTCTAATTAACGCACCTATTGCAGTACCGCTGCGAAGTAATTGTTTACTTAGAACATATTCCTTTTTATCATTTTTTAAGAATTGAAATAGTTTAATAATTCTAAGTGCAAAATTAAATGACTTTGTTTTAATTATGTTATCAGCCATAATTCAAAATTCAAAATTTACAATTCACAATTCACAATTATTTACGTGTTTCATCACTAGCCGCACGATCTTCACCATAAGTATCGGTTCGATAATGCTCGTCATCTCCTTCAAGGATTTTAAGATAACTATTGTAACGTGACCATGCAATTTCGTCTTTTTCTAAAGCTGCTTTAATGGCACAATGGGGTTCTTCTTTATGCAGACAGTTATTAAATTTACACTGGTCTTTCAGTTTGAAGAATTCTGGAAAATAACCGCTGATTTCTGATGGCTCCATATCTACAATTCCGAAACCTTTAATTCCTGGTGTGTCGATAATTCGGGCATCAAAAGATAAATCATACATTTCGGCAAACGTAGTTGTATGCTGCCCCTGTTTGCTTTGCTCTGAAATTACAGTTGTTTTTAAATGCAGGCTCGGTTCCATTGCATTAACCAGAGTTGATTTTCCAACTCCAGAATGTCCAGAAAACATGCTTACTTTTCCAATCATCATTTCCTTTAACTGGTCAACGCCTTTATTTTCTGTTGATGAAATTCTGAGACATTTATATCCAATTTCAGTATAAATGTGCTGTAAATACAATTGATCATCTAAAGTCTGCTCGTTGAGTGTGTCAATTTTATTAAAAATCAGGATTGCTTCAATTCCGTATGCTTCTGCCGTAACCAAAAAACGATCTATAAAGCTCGTAGTTGTCGGTGGATTATCAATCGTAATCAATAAAAAAACCTGATCAATATTGGATGCTATAATGTGAATCTGCTTAGATAAATTAACCGATTTACGAACGATATAATTTTTTCTTTCATGAATATTATAAATAGTTCCCGTAACAGCATCGGAAGTTTCTTCAAGTTCATAATCGACAATATCGCCTACAGCAATTGGGTTGGTACTTTTGATACCTTTCATTCTGAATTTCCCTTTCATACGGCATTCTATAAAATCGCCTTTTTCAGATTTTACAGTATACCAGCTTCCTGTAGATTTATATACGAGTCCTGTCATTCTTTAATTTTAGGTTACTGATTTTAGGTTTTAGGTTACTCTTGGCACTAAAAAATAAAAGGCAAAATTACGTTTTTAGAATTGAACAACGCAACTTCGCCTTTTAAAATTAAAGACTTACTCTCAATTTGAATTCGTTTACCATACAATTTCAGCTAATATTTCATTTTCTTTGATTTTTCCGAGTTGAATCGTTTTTAAAGTTTTTGATGTTTTTCCTGCTTTTGTAATATAAATTTCAAGCAAAACTGTTGCAGGACCGTTCTCTGTTAATTGCGTTTCGCCAAAATAATTGGTTTTAATTAAATATTTCCCTTTGATTGCATTACGAATCAAATATTGCTCTGGACCATAACCCTGTGTAAAGTCTTTTGAGAATCTTGCGCCTGCCTCAGTACTGGTATGACTGTAGTAACATTCTTCTCCGTTTGGTTCAACCACATGAAGATCTAAATCTACATCCATTTGATTCCAATTCATGATAATTCTAATATCAACAGGCATTTTATCCAAATATTTTTTATCTAATTTTCCTGTTTTCAAACCTGAATGTTGTGTAATCATTCGATTCAAATCCATTAGAATAATATCTTCAACACCCTCATATTGTCCACGCATTTCTCCGTAATAATTCACTTCTAAGGCTTTAATCAATTCATCAAAAGCTTCCTGATATTTTCCAGCATCTTCAAGAGTCAAAGCATAATCACGTAAACTCTGCGGTTCGTGCGATCTCCATTTTACCACTTGTTTTGCAGTATATACCGCATCATCATAATCCTTCCACTGACGTAAAGTATAAGTCAGTGTTTTATAAAGCTGATGATTTTCTAATCCTAAATCTGCAATATTACTGATAACCTGCAATGCTTTTTTTACATCGCCCTGATTGTAGAAAAAATGGGCAACATCAAAATAAAAACTCGGATTTCTTTCCTGTGCCTTTCTTAATTCAAAATACAAATCGTATTGTTTTTCTTTTGGTGCTGCTGCTAAAGCTTTTAAATATAATCGGTCAGGATTCCAATTATGCAGATTTTCTACAGTATCAACTCTTGACAAAGCATTTGTAATGTTCTCTCTGCCATAATTCAATTCAGTACCATCATCTAGATCTGCACTATTTGAAAGTCGTTCAGAAGAAATAGTTTTTGTTGATCCAACCGCAACCTGTTTTACAGCAAGATAACCCTGAACTTCTTCACTACCCACTTTTTTATCTTTCAACTCCACAATTTTGGGCATATCTTCGGTCACTTCTTGCGATTTTGCAACAACTGGTGTAACAAATTTAACCTGATCAACTTTTGCGGGAGGAGGAGAAGCTTGTGTATTATAAACAGCATTATCCTCAACTATAACTTCACTAACTGGTCCTGCTCCAACAGGTTCATCAATAGTTAAAACAGCATCTGGATCTCCCTTTATTGTTTCGCTTGCATTGCGTTTCTTGTATTTGGATCTTGGAATAACTTTCGGAGCCACATATTTTACATCTTCTTTCCACCAAGAATTTAAAGCTGTAAAATAACCGTCTACATTTTCCCAGTTACTTTTTTGTTTTGCGATATTTCTATCTTGCTCCTGCTTTTTAATTCTGTCAAATTCTGTGCGTAATTCAGCCGGAGGAATAATATCATACATGATATAATCTTGCAGATTTTCCAGAACAATCAACGAAGTATTTTTGGTAATGATTCCATATTTCTTTCCTAAAGTCTCTATTTCCTGAGCATTTTTCTCGTATTGCAATTCAAGATTGGCGATCTTTTTCTGGGCCCAAAGTTTTTCGATATTAACTTCATTTGTACTTTGAGCAGCTGCATCTAAAGTTATTTTTCTTTCTAAAACAGCATCATCGCCATTTCCGAACAACAGCGTAATTTCATTTTTCGGATTTAGTGAAATTCCAGCAAAACTAAAACCTCCAGAAACTGGAGTTCCTTCCATCGGAAATAAATCGGCAATCAACAGATTTTCTTTTATTCCTAAAAACTTTAGATTCGTATTTGTCAATTTACCCAAAGCATTTTCTGTACTCAATTGATTCAAATTGATGAAATTGCCACCCGTTTGCGAAGCCGTATAATTTAAAAAAGCAAAATCTGCAGAAACGCAAGATGAAATCGTAAATACTGGTTTTTTAGTTTTAGGAAAAGAATTTTCGCTCAAAGAAGACAAACCATCCGTAGAAAACAAATACTGATCGTGATTTGCAAAACTTAACTGCGAATAACGAGTTCCTCCATCGTATTTTATGTTTTCTAAAACCGTTTTTAATTCACTCCAATTTCCATTCGAAATCACAAACTCTTTTTGCTTTTCAAAAATGTAATTTAAAAAGTACAACGTCACTTTGGTGTTTTGTATTTTTTGAAAATAAGCCTCCAATAAATCCAATTCTTTTTTTAGATCACGAGTCTGACAGCTTAATGAATTATCCCAAATTAAACCAATTGAAGACGGAATTTTTCTTGCTTTTGTATTGCCTTCAATAAAAACATTTCCATAAAAATAATATTGACCACCAGCATCCTGAGTCAAAACACTTGGCGCATTGTTTTGTATTGGAACTTCAAAAACTATTTTTTCCACCGGCTGATAATTTTCTTTTTCGAAAGAAGCATTAAAGGATTGATCCCATTTTGAAAAGGAAATTCTGGACGATTTTTCGATAATTTTTGGTGAAGTTGAAGCGCCAAGAACAGAAATTTTCACTGAAAATTTATCCAATTTCTTAGGGTAACGACTCACCAACTGGTACGCCAGATTTTTTTTGTCTGAAGCTGTAAGTTCTTCTTCATACCCAATTATCACAATTCGTTCTCCGTTTGGCATTAAAGGATAAATTCGGGTTTTAAAATTATTCCCGTCAACTTTTTCCAGCAATCCTGGATCAACTCTACGATGTTCAATGGCTTCAAAAACTTGTTTCCCTTTGTTTTTATTTACAGGAACCGCTTCTCTCATTTTTCCATTAATGTCAATGGCATATCTTGAAACCGAAACGTTCTCGGGCAATGGAAAAATCAATTCTGCTTCCATCTGACGCGTTCCCGAATTAAAAAAATGCATTTCGGCAGTTGTGTAAGCGATATTACCAACCACTTTCACATTTACAAGCAACTGGCTCATTCTGACTTTTTCAGCTTCTTCACCTTTAACTGACATTTCTGGACTCTGCGCAAAAGTTTTGGTTCCGAAAAACAGCAGAACATAAAATAATAATTTCAAATGGGCTTGAAATTTTTCTGGCTTAAACATTTTTGATTCATGACTCGAAAGTTAAGGTTCTATAATCATATAGAGAATCAAAAATATAAAAAGGTTGGCAGCCGTGAAAAAAAATTTAAACCATATAAGTGATATGAGAAAATAGTAGCTGAAGCTGTAAGTCAGAGAATATAGAAGTTTAGAACAAAAAATCTCCAAAACTTTAAATTAATAAAGCAATGGAGATTCTTAAAAAAACAATCTATTTTTAAAATTATGATATAAGAAAAACTAAAGACAAAAATTAATCAATATTTAAATTATCTTATATCACTTATATGGTTTCAGCAAAAATTATGCATTGAAAATTTTCTCTTGGTGACCAATACTTTCCTGGTGGATTGCTTTGAACATTCTCAAAACAAACTCTTCAGTAAGACCTTTTTTCTCACCTTCTAAAATCATTTTTCCTAAAATTTCGTTCCAACGGTTGTTTTGAAGAATCGCTACGTTTGCATCTTTTTTCACTTGACCAATTTCGTCAGCCACTTTCATACGTTTTCCTAATAACTCTAATAAGTTAGCATCAAGAACGTCGATGTTAGCTCTTAATTTAGTCATTTTAGAACTGTACTCATCTGTAGTATCATCCGTTTTTCTGATAGTCAAATCTTTAATGATTTGTTTCAAAGCGTCTGGAGTAACTTGTTGCGCAGCATCAGACCAAGCGTTGTCCGGATCGTAGTGCGTTTCGATAATCATACCATCGTAATTCAAATCTAAAGCCTCTTGCGTTACTTCAAAAATCATTTTACGATCTCCTGTAATGTGAGATGGATCGATGATTAATGGTAAATCAGGGAATTTATTTTGCAATTCGATAGCAATCTGCCATTCTGGAATGTTTCTGTATTTTGTTTTTTCGTAAGTAGAGAAACCTCTGTGAATCACACCTAATTTTTCGATTCCAGCCATGTGTAAACGCTCAACACCACCTAACCATAAAGCTAAATCTGGGTTTACTGGGTTTTTAACCAAAACGATTTTATCTGTCCCTTTTAAAGTATCAGCAATTTCTTGAACTGCGAAAGGGTTTGCAGTTGTACGTGCACCAACCCATAAAACGTCGATATCGTGTTCTAAAGCTAATTTACAGTGAGCTGCAGTTGCAACTTCAGTTCCCATTAATAAACCAGTTTCTGCTTTAGCTTTTTGCAACCATTTTAATCCAATTTCTCCAACACCTTCAAATCCTCCTGGACGAGTTCTTGGTTTCCAGATTCCAGCTCTGAAAACGCTAACTTTTGAATCTTTCAATTCGTGAGCAATTTTCAAAACCTGATCTTCAGTCTCTGCACTACATGGTCCAGCTATCACAAGTGGGTGATTTAAATTGAAATCTTCTAACCACTTTCTCATTTCTTTCTTATTTTCCATCTTAATTCTAATTTACTTTTTAGTTGTTGTTAATCCGTTTAGTATTTCTTTTATTTTATTTGTGCTTTCCATTTCTTCAAAAATGGCGTTGTAATCTTCTTCTTTTAGCAAATCTCTAAACCGACTCAGGTTAGATATATAAGCTTCTAAGGTTTCTAGAACGTATTCTTTGTTTTGTTTAAAAATCGGTGTCCACATTGCGGGCGAACTTTTTGCCAAACGAACCGTGCTTTCAAATCCACTTCCCGCCATATCAAAAATATCCTGTTCGTCTTTTTCTTTGTTCATTACCGTTTTTCCAAGCATAAACGAACTTATGTGCGACAAATGCGAAACGTAAGCAATGTGTTTGTCGTGCGAAACGGGATCCATATATCGAATTCTCATTCCGATTGAAGTAAAAAGATTTAATGCTTTTTCTTGTAATTTAAAAGCTGTCTTTTCAACTTCACAAATAATGTTTGTTTTTCCTTGAAACAAACCTCTTATTGCTGCTGATGGTCCCGAAAACTCTGTTCCGGCAATTGGGTGCGTTGCAATAAAATTTCTTCTTTTTGGGTGATTGGCTACTGCTTCACAAATTGGCTTTTTCGTCGATCCTACTTCAAAAACAATCGTTTTATCTCCTACTGCATCCAGAACTTTAGGCAAAACCGTCAGTGCTACATCTACAGGAACCGAAACAATTACAAAATCGGCCTTTTGTAGATCTTCAAAACTTCCTGCTTCGTCAATAACTCCAAGATCAAGTGCTTCTTCCAAATGTTTTTCGTTGCTATCGATCCCTAAAATAGTCGCATCAGGATAGCGTCCCTTAATGTCTAGCACCATTGAACCGCCTATTAACCCTATTCCTATTACGTATACTTTCATATCTTTTTATTTGAAGCTAAGCTTCTTTATAAATTCCAAATGTTAAATTCCAAATTCCAACTTTTGATATTTTCCGTTTATTTTGTCATTTCGACGAAGGAGAAATCTTCGCAAGTAACTCCACAATCAAAAGAACCAATCTTTGTCGATCTAGCAACGGAGATTTCTCCTTCGTCGAAATGACAAACTTTGGCGAAAAATCTAAAATCTACATTCTAAAATCTAAAATTTAAAATCGATCAATCGCTTCCTGTACTTTTTCTTCTTTTACACACAATGAGAATCTGATATATCCTTCACCGTTGCTTCCAAAAATGGTTCCCGGTGTAATGAAAATATATTTCTCATATAATATTTCGTCAATGAACTTTTCTGCAGATTCTATTCCTTCCGGAAGCTTTGCCCAAACAAAAAGCCCTACTCCTTCTTTATAAACTTTACAATTTAACTTTTCAGCTAACTTTTCAGTTAATTCTCTACGGCGTCTGTAGATTTTGTTTTGATCTTCAAACCATGATTTATCACATTTTAAAGCCGCAATCGCACCTTTCTGAATTCCGTAGTACATTCCGCTGTCCATGTTGCTTTTTACTTTTAGAACTGCATCGATAATTTCCGGATTTCCTAAAACCATTCCGACTCTCCAGCCTGCCATGTTGAAGGTTTTACTAAGTGAATTCAATTCTAAAGCCACATCTTTTGCTCCTTCAACCTGCAATAAACTCATCGGATTATCATTCAAAACAAAACTATACGGATTGTCGTTGATCAATAATATATTGTGTTTTTTAGCAAAAGCAACCAATTTTTCAAATAACGCTAAACTTCCTCTCGCTCCAGTCGGCATGTGCGGATAACCCAGCCACATAATTTTTACTTTCGAAAGATCCAATTTTTCTAAAGCTTCAAAATCCGGTTCCCATCCATTTTCTTCTTTCAAATCATAATAAACAGGAACTGCCTGAACCAAATTGGTTACCGAAGTATACGTTGGATAACCTGGATTCGGAATCAAAACGTGATCGCCTTCATTTAAAAACGCTAACGAAATGTGCATAATTCCTTCTTTCGAACCCATAAGAGGTAAAATCTCATTATTCGGATTCACTTCAACACCAAACTGATCTTTATAAAAATCGGCCATCGCTTGTCTCATTTCTGGTAATCCCTGATAGCTTTGATAACCATGTCCGTTTTCGTCTTGAATTGCCGCAGCGACTGCTTCAATTACTGCTTTTGACGGACTCAAATCAGGACTTCCAATTCCCATATTGATGATCGATTTTCCTTCAGACATTAGTTGTCTAACTTCTCTTAGTTTTGATGAGAAGTAGTATTCTTCAACTGTGTCTAATCGTTTTGCTGTTGTAATCATTTTTTTATTTGCTTTAGGCTTTAAGCTGTAAGCTTTAGGCTCTTTTATTCTTCTTTTTATTTTTGTTTTAGGCTATATGCTTTTTCTTTTTTGACTTTAAGACTTTTCAACTTTAAGACTGACTCAAAGGTTTTGTATTCTTATATTCTCCCAGAACTTTTAAATATTCTGCCATTATATTGAGTAACGATTTGGCTTTTGCAAAATCTTCGTATTTCTCGAATGTTACGTCTACGAAAAAGGAATATTTCCAAGGTGTTTCAATTTTTGGAAGCGACTGAATTTTTGTCAAATTCAGTTTGCAGTCGCTCATTACGTTCAAAACTGCTGCTAAACTTCCTCTTTTATGATCCAATTCAAATTTGATTGAAGCTCTGTTAATTTCGTTTTCCGGCAAAAATGAATTTTGCTTTTTGATAATCACAAAACGAGTCATATTATTTTTGATCGTTTGAATTTCTGGTGCAATGATTTCTAAATCATACATTTCAGAAGCTACTTTACTTCCTATTGCCGCAATTCCGGTTAATTGTTTTTCCTGAATTCTTCTTGCTGTTTCGGCAGTATCTTTATCTTCAACCAATTTGATGTTTGGATATTGCTTTAAGAAATCCATACATTGCAACAGTGCCATTGGGTGTGAATGAACTTCTTTTATGTCTTCAATTTTCTGACCTTTTAAAGTCATTAAATTTTGGTGAATGCTCAAATAATGCTCTCCAATAATGTGCAAATTATTCTTGTCAATCAAAGCATAATTCGGAATAATTGGTCCTGCAATCGAATTTTCAATCGCCATCACCGCCTGATCTGATTTTCCAGAAAGAAGGCTGTCGACCAATTCTTCAAAAGACAAACATTCATCAATAGCCACATTTTCAGAGAAATACTCCTTTACAACCTGATGATGAAAAGAACCTTTTATACCTTGTATTGCAATTTTCGTTGTCATATATTCAAAAAAAAATCCTGATTTGCATCAGGATTGTATATTAGTTTTATTTGTATTTTATATTTCTCAAATAACCATAGCACAATCCTTACTTCTACTAAAGAAGAAATAAAAAGAGTTGCTAAAATAAAAACGGTTATTAGACATTTTGTTTGTGTTTTTCAATAAATTCTCTGCGAATGTATAAATTATTTTTACCTCACCAAAAAAAATAATGCATTTTATGAAACAAAAAAGGATTTCTTAACAAATTTAGGAGGTTTTGTAGGATAATATAAAAATATCGGCTTGAAATGAGATATTTATAATGGGTTTTTCTGAGATGCTAAGATACTGAGGCGCTAAGATTCTAAGTTTTTTTTACCGCGAATTCAATAATTAGGGCAAATTAACTGCCGATTAAAATTCAATTCCTCAAATTATAACGAATGCTTTTGCTTTATCTTGTCATTTCGACGAAGGAGAAATCTTCGCTAGTAACTCCGCAACGAGAATCCAATCTTTGTCGAGCTTCTAATGGAGATTTCTCCTTCGTCGAAATGACAAGATTGTGGATACAAAACAAAAAACTTACGCAAACAAACCTGATACTGGTTTATTAGCAATCCCAATTTTAGAATAATCGAAATTCATTTTTTCTTTTAATAAAGAAGCATACACACTTCTAAAATCTATTTCGTGTTTTAAATCACCATTGTCTAAATCGGCTAAATTTGGATTTTTTCCTAAAATAGTTCCTTTATTATTTCCTCCGATGATGAACATTGGCGCGGCGGTTCCGTGATCCGTTCCGTTTCCATTGTCTTTTACTCGTCGCCCAAATTCTGAAAAAACTACAACGGTGACATTCTGCAATAATTGCGCTTTTTTTAGATCTGAATAAAAACTATAAACTGAATCGTTTAAGTCTGTCAATTTTCTTTCGTGAATTGAAAGCTGATTATCATGCGTATCAAATCCGTTAAGCGAAGTGTAATATACTTTTGAATTTAAATTTCCTTTTATCAATCGCGCAATCCATTCTAGATTTTTAGATAATTCCGTTTTTGGATAACTGATTTCCGTTTTAGATTTTGCTAAAGCTTTCTGAATTTCATCTGATCCCTCGGTAACCGAATTAGCTATTTTTCGAACAAAATCTAAATGCGGATTTTTAGATAGAGTCACATTTTCTTCTTTAGATTTCACTTTAAAGCGATCCGGATCTTTTACCGTTATAAAATTAGGCTCTACTCCTTTTAAAGCTAAATTATCAATCGAATCTAAATTTATTCCCGCAGTTGCTTGATGGCCGTTGCATTGCAGATCCAAAAATCTTCCCAACCAGCCTTCATTTATATATTTATTAGAATCGGTTGCGGTCTGCCAAATTTCCTGACTTCTAAAATGCGAACGAATAGGTTCTGGATAACCTACATTTTGAATCACAGTTAAATCTCCATTTTGCTGCATTTGAGCAAAATCTTTTAGCGACGGATGAAATGCCATTCCTTTATTTTTTCCCACAACTGCATCTTTATTTAATGCAATTTTTGTTCTCAATTCATAATACAACGGATCATCATACGGAATAAAAGTATTCAATCCGTCATTTCCGCCATTCAACTGCACAAAAACAATACATTGCTCGCCAATTACTAAATTGGGCTGTGAACCAAAAGCATGTAAAAAACTAGGAAGTACAAGCATCCCGCCTGTAAATGTTCCTGTTAACGTTAGAAAATTTCTTCTGTTCATGATTCTTATTTTCTAGATTAATTGATATTCGGGCAGTTTTGTGATATAATTGAAAACTCTGACTACAGCAAAATCAGCGTGAGGATCTTTTGGGTCGAAATCATATTTCAAAAGATTCTCCATGTCTTTTTGAGCCGAATTGCTAACAGAAAACAACAATCTGTCTGACAATTCAGAAATAATGGTTTTGTTATTCCCTTCAGCATCAAAAACAACTTTTACCGCAGTTTTTTCATATTCTGACTTTTCTTTTTCAACTCCATTTACCATGGTTTTCAAAACCTTTCTATTGAGGCTTTTGCCACTGCATAATAAATCGGATGTATTGTTTCTTTGGAGATAAATCTGCGAAGTCAGCCATGAATTGCCGCCGTCCCAGCCTTTTACATTAACCTGATTATACAAATCCATTCCCTGCTGCTTTATAAATGCCATAATTGCAGCATCATCAACATTCTCAATCTGCAATTCATCGCAAAGCTGTAAAATATAAACAAGCGGATTTTTAATCTTATTTCCCAAATTCTCTTTTTTAAACTCTTCTGTAAAAATCTTTGTCAGCAAAGGCTCTATTTCAAACTTTTGCTTCCGAAAATAATCTCCGTAATACACCACTAAATCTTCGGGCGGATTATCATAAATAAACCATTTCAGGATTTTTCTAGTAATGAGGTACGGAATGTTTTTCTGTTCGAAAATAATATCGACTAAATCGTCTGCTTTCCAGTTTCCGGTTTTGCCGAAATAGGTTTTATCACTATTATCTTCGATGTTTTTTCTGTAAACAGCGCCATCATCGCTGATATTCAAACCTGCTAAAGCTTTGGCTCCATTTTTAATATCATCTTCCGTATAATTCCCAATTCCGATGGTAAATAATTCCAGCAGCTCACGGCTTAAGTTTTCGTTGGTCTTGCCTTTTTTATTATCGCCATTATCGAGATAGCGCACCATTGCGTTTGATTTTAGAATCTGCTTGGTTAAATCTTTGAAATTTCCAAAAGCATTTTCGCGTAAAATCATATTATGTTGGTAAATCCAGTAATTGATTTTTACTTTTTGAGAAGTGCAAACAAAATGATTTTGCCAAAAACAAACCATATTCTCGCGTAATGGAAATTCGTCATTACGCATTTTGTTAATCCACCACTTTTTAAGTGCAGCATTTGCTTGATTTTCTTTTTTCTGAATTTCCTTTTTGGTTTCGGGATCTGAGGTTTTGACTAATTCCCGAACTTGCTTGAGCTCTAAAGTAGTTTTAGGCTGATCTTGCAGAAACGCTGGCATCTCTGTGTCAAACTTTGAATCGTAGGAATGCTTTAGAAATTTTTCTAATCCGAGTTTTTCAACTGTTGAAGCTTGTTTTCCTGAAAAACCTAATCGTAAGGACCAAAGACTGCTTTTTTTCATCGTTCAGAAATTATTACAATAAGACTTGACTTTCTTTTAAAGGTTTAATTTTAAAAGATGCTAAGTCGCTAAGATTCTGAGGTGCTAAGTTTTAAAAGGCTTTGGTATTAATTAGAACGGGGATCTTCTGGGGATATTGTTTATTAATATGAACAATCATAATCAGCATAGCCCGTGGTTTCAACCACGGGAATACAATGCGTTTTACCAATACGTTTCCCGTGGTTGAAACCACGGGCTATGCAATTAGAAATTCATCTACAAATTCTTTGTTTTCATCAACATATAGAAAATAATCAGATATCGTTTTTTGATCTTTGAGAAGCTCTAATCTAATTTCAATACATGGAGCTGGAATAAAATCATGATCTAATAAAATTGAAATAGATTTCGGAATGATTTCATCAAAATCAGCCTCTAACTCAATACCTTCTATTTTCTTTAAGTAATGAGTAGCTAATTTATAATAGTCATTTTTATTTTCTATAATAATATTTAAATCCATACTATCTCAAATTTTAATTTTTCTCCAGTATTGATCTGACCTTTCAACATCATCAATTAGGAAAGCTATTCTTTTATTATTGACTTTAATAAATTTCATTTGCTGTCTCTTTTTATCATTATCATAAAGTAATAAGGTATCGCCAGACATTTTCCACTTTCCATATTCATCATCAAAAGTTCTTAAAACATTTTTCCGCGCCATCTTTCTTGAATTGTACACTTGAACCGAGAGTCTATAACTATGATCATCTCTTAAATACAAGACACTTACTCCATAAAAATAACCATTTGCAGGATAAGAATCATAACCGATTTTATAAATAATATCTCTTTTTTGAGCGTAGATAATACTAACAGGCAAAAGCAAAAATAAAATGATTTTTTTCATAAATTTTCTATTGAATCATTACTAGCCCCGATTGAAGTGGAAATCCTTTTTTATTTTTTCTTTAAAAATAAAAAAGATTGCAACGGAAAGCGGGAAATAGCTCCTTAAAAAAACAAAAGCAGTTATCATTACAATAACTGCTTTTCTATAAACACAAGAATAAAATCTTTCCTCTTTATTCTATCTTCTTTCTTCTAAAAAAATTAAGACCCACACATTTCACAATCTTCAGGGTCTGCCGCTTGAGCTTTTAAAAGCATTGCTTTATAATCCTCAACGCTGATTGCTTCAGTTTCTGCCACTAAGGATGGAGCTGTTTCTTCTTTTTTGTCGTTGTTTAATGTGAATTTAATCGCATCTACAGCCGCTTTTGTTCTTAAGTAATACATTCCTGTTTTTAAACCAGACTGCCAAGCATAGAAGTGCATTGACGTTAGTTTAGAATAGTTTGCATCCTGCATGAACAAGTTCAACGATTGAGATTGGTCAATAAAATATCCTCTTTGACGAGACATATCGATAATATCTTTCATCGACATTTCCCAAACTGTTTTGTAAAGATCTTTTAAGTCTTGCGGAATCTTATCTATATTTTGAACAGATCCATTATGACGCATAATTTCTTGTTTCAAATCTTCGTTCCATAAACCTAATTTTACTAAATCTTCTAGTAAATGTTTGTTTACTACGATAAACTCTCCAGACAATACACGACGTGTGTAAATATTTGATGTATATGGTTCGAAAGCTTCGTTGTTTCCAAGAATTTGAGAAGTTGATGCTGTTGGCATTGGCGCAACCAATAATGAGTTACGAACCCCATGTTCCATAACTTCTTTTCTTAATGAAGCCCAGTCCCAACGGCCAGATAATTCTTCATCTTTCATTCCCCACATATTGTATTGGAATTCTCCTTTAGACATTGGAGAACCTTCAAATGTAGAATATGGTCCTTCTTCTTTCGCCATTTCCATAGAAGCGGTTACTGCAGCAAAATATAAGGTTTCAAAAATCTCTTGGTTTAATTGTTTCGCTTCATCGCTTGTAAACGGCATACGCAGCATAATGAAAGCGTCTGCTAAACCTTGCACTCCTAATCCAACCGGACGGTGACGCATGTTTGAGTTTTCAGCTTCTTTTACTGGATAGTAGTTTCTGTCGATTACTTTGTTTAAGTTACGAGTTACACGTTTTGTAACATTGTAAAGCGCTTCGTGGTCGAATTTTCCGTTTTCAATAAACATTGGTAACGAAATAGAAGCCAGGTTACAAACAGCAATTTCATCTTTAGATGTAAACTCCATAATCTCTGTACACAAGTTCGAAGAACGAATTGTTCCTAAATTCTTGTGGTTCGATTTACGGTTTGCTGCATCTTTGTACAACATATATGGCGTTCCAGTCTCGATTTGAGATTCTAGGATTTTCTCCCATAACTCACGAGCGCGGATTGTTTTTCTACCTTTTCCTCTAAATTCATAATCTGTATATAATGCTTCGAATTCATCTCCGTAAACATCATATAATCCTGGACATTCGTTAGGGCACATTAAAGTCCAAGTTGAATCTTCCTGAACACGTTTCATGAACAAATCTGATGTCCACATGGCGAAGAATAAATCTCTCGCACGCATTTCTTCTTTTCCTGTATTTTTCTTTAAATCCAAGAAATCAAAAATGTCAGCATGCCAAGTTTCGATGTAAATTGCAAAACTTCCTTTACGTTTGCCTCCACCTTGATCTACGTAACGAGCCGTATCGTTAAAAACTCTCAACATCGGTACAATTCCGTTTGAAGTTCCGTTTGTACCGCGAATGTAAGATCCTGTTGCACGAACGTTATGGATAGACAATCCAATTCCTCCCGCTGACTGCGAGATTTTTGCTGTTTGTTTTAAAGTATCATAAATACCATCAATACTATCATCCTGCATTGCCAAAAGGAAACAAGAAGACATTTGAGGTTTTGGCGTTCCTGCATTAAACAATGTTGGCGTTGCATGCGTAAAGAACTTTTTAGACATTAAATCGTAAGTTTCAATTACCGATTTTAAATCGTCTAAGTGAATACCAACAGAAACACGCATCAACATATGCTGCGGTCTTTCTACGATTTTTCCGTTTATTTTAAGAAGATAAGAACGCTCTAAGGTTTTAAAACCAAAGTAATCGTAATTAAAATCTCTTGTGTAAATGATGTGAGAATCTAAAAAAGCAGCATTTTCCTGAATCACTTTAAACACGTCATCTGCAATTAATGGCGCGTCTTGTCCATTTCTTGGATTAACGTAGTGATACATATCTTTCATCGTTTCTGAGAAAGATTTTTTTGTATTAGAATGTAGATTTGAAATTGCCACACGAGCTGCCAATTGTGCATAATCCGGGTGAGCAATAGTCATAGATGCTGCAGTTTCTGCCGCAAGGTTATCCAATTCAGAAGTAGAAACTCCGTCATACAATCCTTCGATAACTCTCATCGCTACCTTTACCGGATCTACAAGCTCATTCAAGCCGTAGCACAATTTTTTGATTCTTTCTGTAATCTTATCAAACATTACGGGCTCTCTGTGGCCATCTCTTTTTACTACATACATAAGCTTACTAAATTTAGTTATTGAAAAAATGAAAGACACTAGAAAAACGATTCCAGCACTTAAACATTGCGTGTTTTTAAATTATTTTTTGAGAATTACCGAATTCTCAATAGTTACTCGTTTCAAATTCGAAAATCGAATTTAAATACGTCAAAAATTGTCATTGAATCTGCGATTTGGGAAAGAGATTCAACCTTAAAATATTCTGTTAATCTTTTTTTCAGCACCTCTAGAAGAGTAGATGCTAAAAGTATTTTTGTTGTCTAAAAATCTGCATCAAATGAAATTTTCTGAGCATCGCTGTCTGTGTTCATAACACCTGATTTTTGATACTCGGCAACACGTTTTTCAAAGAAATTAGTTTTTCCTTGAAGAGAAATCATGTCCATGAAATCGAATGGATTCGCTGATCCGTAAACGCGCTCGCATCCTAATTCAACCAAAAGTCTATCGGCAACAAACTCTAAATACTGCGTCATTAAACCAGCATTCATACCAATTAAACTTACCGGAAGAGATTCAGTTACAAACTGTCTTTCGATATCTAGTGCATCAACAATAATTTCTTTAATTCTTTCTTTTGGCACTTTGTTTACCAAATGGTGATTATGCAAGTGAACTGCAAAATCACAATGTACGCCTTCGTCACGCGAAATCAATTCATTGGAGAAAGTTAAACCTGGCATTAAACCACGTTTTTTCAACCAATAAATTGAACAGAAAGCACCTGAGAAAAAGATTCCTTCAACTGCGGCAAAAGCAATAAGTCTTTCAGCAAACGAATCAGACTCGATCCATTTTAAAGCCCATTCTGCTTTTTTACCAATTGCAGGGAAAACTTCCAAAGCATTAAATAATTCTGCTTTTTCTGCTTCATCTTTAACATAAGTATCAATTAATAAAGAATAAGTCTCACTGTGAATATTCTCCATCATAATTTGGAATCCATAGAAAAACTTTGCTTCTGCATATTGAACTTCATTTACAAAGTTCTCAGCAAGATTTTCATTTACGATTCCGTCAGAAGCAGCAAAGAATGCTAAAATATGCTTAATGAAATATCTTTCATCATCATTCAGCTTATTATTCCAATCTGTCAAATCTTGGTGTAAGTCAATTTCCTCAGCAGTCCAAAAACTTGCTTCCATTTTCTTATACCATTCCCAAATATCATGATGTTTAATCGGAAAAATAACGAAGCGGTTTTTATTTTCTTGTAATATTGGTTCGATTTGTGACATGACAGATTCTGTTAATTTTTTTAATAATTTTTACTGATTCAGTAGACTACAAAGATTGTCAATTAACGTCAAAAATGAAAGCCAAACTTATTCACAATTTGACGTAGTTTTTAACAACGTTAAATTTCTCAAACATTTTAACAAAAATAATTAATTAACTGTAAATGAGTTATTTAAATTGAATGATAATCTCGCGAAGCCCCGTAAAATATAGACTTTTAAATATAAAAAGCAAGGGATTTAAAATACTTTTAAAAAGTTTTTTTTGAGTCAAAAATTTATTTTTTTGAGTCAAAATATATAGTCAAAATGAACATTTAAGAATACACGGTTTTTATGAATTTTTATGTTCTTCGGCAACTTTTTCAAGCTCCAAATACCAGTCTTCTCCAAAACGTCTAATCAACGCTTCTTTGACAAATTTATAAACTGGAACTTCCAATTCTTTTCCTAATGAACAGGCATCATCGCAGATATCCCATTTGTCATAATTCACCGCAGCAAATTCTGTAAAGTCTTTGACACGAATTGGATATAGATGACAAGAAACAGGTTTTTTCCAATCTACGATTCCTTGGTTGTAAGCCTGCTCGATGCCGCAAAGCGCAGTTTTTCCATCAAAAATTACGTAAGCGCAATCTTTATTATCAATAAGCGGTGTTTCAAGATCACCATCGGTTCCGGTTACCCAAGTTCCTTGCGCTTCGATTGCTGCAATTCCTTCTTTTCGTAAAAAAGGTTTTACTTTTGGATAAATTTCTTCTAAGATTTTCGTTTCAGCCTCATTTAAAGGCGCGCCCGCATCTCCATCAACACAACAAGCCCCTTTACAAGCCGACAAGTTGCATACAAATTCTTTCTCCAGAATATCTTCTGAAATAATAGTTTTACCTAACTGAAACATGATATAAAATACTCTAATTTATAAAGTGCAAAGATAGTCAAAGAATAGACATAAAAAATGTAACACAAAGATTCGCGGAGAGTTTCACAAAGATTCACAAAGAATTATTTCATTTTTAATCTTTTTACAATTTAACCTTCACGAATCTTTGCGAAAATCTTTGCGAAACTTTGTGATAGAAAACCAAATTGTTACAAATATCACTTTTTTAACAGCTAAAACGTGTTTTTATAACAAAAGTGAATCGTATTGAAAAAACACCTAACTTTATTATCTACTTTTGCAGCAGTTTTTAATCCCTTAAAATCAAAGCGATATGTTAGATATAGACTTTAAAGAAATCATTACAGTGAGTATGGTGCTCTTTGCCGTTATTGATATAGTCGGTTCAATTCCAATTATTGTCAATCTACGCGCAAAAGTCGGACATATAGAATCGGAGAAAGCTTCTATTGTGGCTGGCGCTATTATGATTGTTTTCCTTTTTGTCGGAGAAGGCTTATTGAACCTTATAGGTATCGACGTGCATTCGTTTGCCGTTGCAGGTTCTTTTGTTTTATTCTTTCTGGCTTTAGAAATGATTTTAGGAATTAGAATTTATCGCGACGAAGAGCCTGGATCAGCTTCTATTGTTCCACTAGCCTTTCCTTTAATTGCCGGCGCAGGAACTATGACAACTTTATTATCACTTCGATCTCAATTTCATACTATTAATATTATCATTGCGATTTTATTGAATATTATTCTAGTATATGTTGTTCTTAAATCGTCTAAAAAAATAGAAACTTTGTTAGGAGAAAACGGACTGGGAGTAGTTCGTAAGACGTTTGGGGTGATACTTTTAGCAATTGCTGTTAAATTATTCGCTGCTAATGTTAAAGGTTTGTTTGTCTAAATTTTATTTTTATAAATTTACCCCGTAAAATATTCTAAAATACAACTTCGAGTTCATTCTCACTTTAGGTTCTACTTTATTATTTTAGACAAACAAAAACAATCATATGAAAATTTTCACTTCAATCTTAGTGCTTTTAGCATTAGCTCTAATTGTTTTTAATATTACGCTGCTAGACTTTAAAAATCCTTTTCAAGGAGACAGTGCTGTAGCTTTTATTGGAATCGCAGCTTCATTTTGCGCTGTTCTTATTCTTTTGATCTTTAGGATTTCAAAAAGAATTGAGGAAAAAATGAATGAAAACAGATAACATGTTTGACGTTTTAATTATTGGCGGTGGAGTCTCAGGAATGTCTTGTGCTCTTGTCTTAGGATCCGCAAAAAACAAAACTTTTGTTACTGACAAAAAAATCGGGATTTTTACTCATCAGAAAAATTCTTCTTTACAAGAAGCAATCTTTTACAATGCTTATGGTATTACACCAGGCAAATTAGGCTCTGAATTGCTGACTGAAAGCACACAGGATTTGGCGATAACTTATCCGCATATTACTCAAATTCCAAATGAGAAAGTAATTCGACTTGAAGGCAATTATCCTGAATTTACTGTAGTTACAAACAAAAATTCTTATAAAACAAAAAATATCGTTGTTGGAATTGGTTCTGCTAATACATTTGCTATTGAAGGTTTAATGCAATATGTTGAACCTCATAAAAAAGCACTTCCAGAAAAACAACGCATTCAGCTTAAAAACGACGACCATAAAGTTGCTGACGGCATTTATGCGATTGGAACTTTAGCAGGCTGGAGAAGCCAACTAGCAATTGCTGCAGGAAGCGGTGCTGCTGTTGCAACTGATATTCTAACTTTATGGAACAATGGCGTGCAGACTCATACGCACGATAGTATCCGATAAAAAAAATATTCAGAAAATTATTAAACCATATAAGTTATATAACTAAATATAATGCTTTGTGCATCGATATTAAATGAACTTTATCTAACTTATATGGTTTGTGATTTTATTTAACCGAAACGATTTCTGTGACTTTAATGTGATTCTCATCATCGGTTTTCCATTTTTCTCCTTTTACAGAAACTACGTCACCAATTTTTACTTGTTTGTAATTTTGCGGTCCGCCCACGTTTACAATACTGATTGTTGCAAAATACACTTCTTTTTTATCTGTAGTAATTTTTGCTGTGTAACCGTCTTTTCCAGATTCGATAGATTCCACTTTTCCTGAAACCGCACCATTTGTATCATTTTTCATAGTTGTACAAGAAATTACAAAAGCCATTAGAAGTCCAAGGAAACTTATTTTTTTTAAATTTTTCATATTTGAGTTTTAGCCACAAAGTAAGTCAAGTTTACGAAGCTTTGTTTTATGTTATTATTAAATTTCTTTTCAAAATTTATGCCAGCTGTATACAACTTCCTGCAATGACTTTTAAGTTACTTTCAAATTGTTTCCAAACCCTGATGTACTTAAAAACACCATTTACTGGATTATTATCATAACTTCCTTTTAATGAAATAGTAACTGCAACAACAGCAGAGTTATCTATCAAATTTATAATTTGATCTGAAGCTTCTAAAAAATCAATTTTCATTTTTCCGGAACGATAGGAATTCAAATCTAATTCTTTAGTGATCGTTTGCCCATCTGGAAGATTGAATAATAAATCATCGTGCAGGATTGTTTCCAAAGCAGAAACGTCCGAATTTTTAACAGCAGTTAGAAGTTCGATCTCTGCATTAATAACGGTTTCTATTTTCATCGTATAAAAAATTGAAGTTATTTCTTCGGATTCAGAATTGTTTTTATCATCGCATCATCTTTCAACATGACGTCATAATAATATAATTCTCCATACAGCTGTCTCGCAAATTCGGCAGTTATATATCGATTTACAAGTGCTTTGGTTTTATCTAATTTTAAATCCAGACCCGTCATCAAAATATAGTTTTTGAATTTTTTAAAGTAGATATCTGATGTTTTCATTTTATCTAAAAACGCAGCAAAACTAAGTCCCGTAAAGGCATTTCGATCTTTATCTAATTCTTCAAAAACAAAATGGCCTACAATTCCGGTCTGTAAAAGATAAGCAACATTTTCATTTCCATGCTCAGCTTCCATCGGAACAAAAACGTCAGGAACAATTCCGCCGCCGCCATAAACGATTTTACCTTTCGGAGTTTTGAATTTTAATGAATCAGCCACTTTTATACTGTCTTTTGCGTATAATTCTCCCGTAGCAATTCTCAATTCTGATTCTTTAAAATATTCATCAATTCCTTTTTTATACGGTTTCTGAATTGACCTTCCAGTTGGTGTGTAGTAGCGCGCAACAGTCAGCCTTACAGCCGATCCGTCGTTAAAATCCATTTCACGCTGCACTAAACCTTTTCCGAAAGAACGTCGGCCTACAATTGTACCGCGGTCATTATCTTGGATCGCTCCAGCTAGAATTTCGCTGGCAGAAGCACTGTTTTCGTTAATTAAAACATATACTTTTCCAGTTTCGAAACTGCCTGCTTTTGTTGCATACGTTTTTTCAGTCGTACCATTTTTACTTTTCGTAAAAACAATCAGCTGTTTATCTTTTAAAAATTCATCAGCAATTGCAATTGCTTCCTCCATATAACCGCCTCCGTTGTCACGAAGATCAATTACAAGTGATTGAATTCCTTTTTGTCTGAGTCTTGTTAAACCAGTTTTGAATTCATTAAAAGTCGTTTCGGCAAAACGATTGATTTTGATGTATCCGACATTATTTCCAATCATCAAAGAAGCATCAACGCTTTTAATTGGAATAACGTCTCTTTTTACTTTAAACTTCAGTTTCTTTTGTTCTGATTTTCTAAAAACCGTCAATTCAATTTCCGAACCCTGCAGACCTTTTAATTTTGAAAATAAGCTGTCTGAAGGTAATCTTCTACCGTATAATTTGGTTTTTCCGGCAAATAAAATTCGGTCTCCAGATTTGAGTCCCGCTTTCGCTGAAGGTCCGTTTTCGATTGGTTTTATAATCGCAACAGAATCTTTATACATATAAAAATTAATTCCGATTCCCACGAAGTCACCTTTCATGCTTTCGGCAACTTCTGCTTGTTCGCTTGGCGGAATATAAACAGAATGCGGATCTAATTTGGAAAGAATATTATCTACCGTTAGATTTACGATAGAATCTGTATTGATGCTGTCAACATATTCATTATTGATAAAATCAATTAATTTGTTGAGTTTGGTTTTAGAGTAATTTTTGGCCAAAAGCTGGTCATCGGCAGGAGCATTCATAAAGCTTCCTGCGACCGTTCCTAGAGCAAAAGTCGCTCCAATTACTATTGGCAAATATTTTGAGTTAAATTTCATTACTCTTCTAAAACCGGAATATGTTGTACTTCGACACCCGCTTTTATTAAAAATTGAATCCCAGAATCATCGCGATATCCGTCTTTGTAGACCACTCTTCTAATTCCAGATTGATGTATTAATTTACTGCATTCTTTACAAGGCGAAAGCGTGATATACAATGTTGCACCTTCACAAGACTGTGTTGATCTTGCTACTTTCAGAATTGCATTTGCTTCGGCATGTAATACATCCCAGCGCGTCAATCCATCTTCATCTTCGCAGCAATTTTCAAAACCAGACGGCGTTCCGTTGTAACCGTCAGAAATGATCATTCTGTCTTTTACTATTATGGCACCAACTTGTTTTCTTTTACAGTATGAAAGCAGGCTCCACTCTTTTGCAATTCGCAGATATGCTTTATCGTATTTATTCAGCTTTTTTTCTTCCATTTATTTATCTGTTCCAAATTGGACTTTCAATAATCATCGGAATTACAACTCCAATAATGAAAGCCGACATTACTAGTGCCCAATCGCGTTTTGAAAAACGAAAAACAGTCTGCACTATATATGAAATTACCAAAACAACAAAAACCACTACAAGCTGCGCAGCTTCAATTCCTAAGGCAAACTCTCCCAAAGGTAACAATTTTGAAGTTGCAGACCCTCCTAATATTGTTTTGAAATAATTGGAGAAACCTAAACCGTGAATAATACCAAAGAATAAAGTTATGAAAAATACTAGATTAACACCATCATTTTTTGAAGTCTTTCCAGCTGTAAACAGATGATAGAGAGCCGTTATCAAAATTGTAATGGGTATCAGGAATTCTACAAGATCTACTTTTATTGTTATTATTCCGTAAACAGAAAGGATTAAAGCCAATGTGTGGCCGATTGTAAATAAGGAAACTAATAGAAAAATTCTTTTCCAGTCCTTAAACAAATACGGAACCGTTAAGGCTATTAAAAAAAGAACGTGATCGTAAGCGTTAATATCTAAAACGTGTTTTAATCCTATTTGAAAATAAATCCAAAATTGTGACATAGGTAATGTATAATTAAATAATTAGGGGTTGTAAACTTACGATTAATTTTCAAAATTAAAGATTTAAGCTCCTAAATCATGCACCAAAATTAAGTTAAATTTTATGAGAAATTTAAAATCAATAATTTAAAAATAGGATTATATTTGTTGCTTAAAAACCGATTTAATTATGCCATTTTCAGAATTATTTGATAACGAATTCAAACAAAGAAACAGAGGTCATTTCTCTGCAATTGTGCGTGTAGCTTTTGCAGACGGAAAAATTAGTAAAGAAGAACAAGAGTTTTTAGATAAAATTGCTTCTACATTACAAATTTCAGAAGACGAATATAAAGAAATTCTTGCTGATCCTTGGAAACACCCAATAAACCCACCTTACTTATATACACAACGTTTAGAGCGTTTATATGATTTAGCAAGAATGGTTCATGTAGATCATCACTTAGGAGACCTGCAAGAAGTTATGCTGACTCGTATGGGATTAGCATTAGGTTTTACTCCAGGAAACGTAAATTATATCATTAGAAAAGCATTGTCTTTAGTTGACAAAAAAGTAGATTTAGATACTTTCCTATTCGAAATGGAGAATATGAACAAGTAATTTTTTAGTATTCAGTTTACAGTAGCAGTTTACAGATTTTTACTGACGCTTAAATTGAAATGAAATAAAAAACCCGAGAGATTTAAAAATCTCTCGGGTTTTCTGTTTTTAATCTAACTCCTAACTTTTCGCAAAAGAAACCCGACAGGTTTTAAAACCTGTCGGGTTTGAAATTGTAACCAAGAGTTAAGCAGTCTCTAAAAACTGAGACCGTGACTGAAAACTGAATACTTTACTCAGCTGCCATAAACTCCTCAGCTTTTTCTACCATATTATAACTTCCGCAGAAAAACGGAACTCTTTGGTGCAGTTCTGTCGGCTGGATTTCCATAATTCTTCCAAAACCGTCTGTTGCTTTTCCACCAGCTTGTTCTGCAAGAAATGCCATTGGATTACATTCATATAATAAACGTAATTTTCCTTTTGGCGCTTTTGAACTTGTTGGATAAATATACACACCGCCTTTGATCATATTTCGATGAAAATCGGCAACGAGACTTCCTATATATCTCGAGGTATAAGGCCTGTCCCCTTCTTCGCGCTGGCAGTATTTAATGTAATTTTTTACTCCCTGCGGAAAATGAACATAATTACCTTCGTTTACTGAATAGATGTGTCCGTCTTTTGGAAACTTCATATTTGGGTGCGAAAGATAAAATGTTCCAATCGCTGGGTTTAAGGTAAACCCATTTACTCCATAGCCTGTTGTGTAAACCAGCATTGTCGAAGTTCCATAAATTACATATCCTGCTGCAACTTGATTGATTCCCGGCTGTAAAAAATCCTCGCTTGTTACCGGAGTTCCTATTGGAGTAATTCTTCTGAAAACAGAAAAAATAGTTCCCACAGAAACATTAACATCAATGTTTGAAGATCCGTCAAGCGGATCCATTAAGATCACGTACTTATTATTATGACAGTTGTCGCTCCCCTGAACTGTAATAAAATCGTCGTTTTCTTCAGAAGCAATACCACAGACAATCTCACGGTTTATTAACGTCTGGATAAATACTTCGTTTGCATAGACATCTAATTTTTGCTGGTCTTCGCCCTGAATATTCTGTTCGCCTACAGCGCCGATAATATCCACTAAACCCGCTTGGTTTACTTTATGATTGACCACCTTTGCCGCCAATCGAATAGAGTTGATAATTCGCGAGAGTTCTCCCGACGAATACTGAAATGCTTTTTGGTTCTCAATAATAAACTCTCCCAGTGTTTTATTGCGTTCTTCCATTTCTAAATCGTTATAGTTTTAATTTTAAGTCACAAATATCGCTTATTTTGTGAGAATGATTTAAAAATTATTTTGTTAGTTTGCTACTATTGTATATTTGCTAAAATTTTACAGAAAGCAACAATATAAGCTTTGTTTTCTTTGATAATATGCAGATAAAAATACGAATACATGAAATTGCCTCCTGCATGCCTTTGTGAAAACAAATGCTGCATTAGGAAAAAGCAATACTATAAAGGACAAAAAAATAACGATTACCAATTATGAATATTAGAAAAGGAAATCCTGAAGACATGAAATCGGTGTTGGGCCTAATTCAGGAGCTGGCAATATTCGAAAAAGAGCCTGAAGCGGTTGTCATTACAGAAGAGGATTTAGTACGTGATGGTTTTGGCGAAAAACCACTTTTTCATGTTTTTGTTGCAGAGATCGAAAACGACGATAAACAAAAAGAAATTGTTGGAATTGCTTTGTACTACTACCGCTACTCTACTTGGAAAGGAAAAACAATACACCTTGAAGATTTAATAGTTAAAGAAAAGATGCGAGGCACAGGTTTAGGTTCTGCCCTTTATGCCGAAATAATGAAGCAAGGTAAGAAAGATGGGGTACGAAGAGTAGAATGGAATGTTTTAGCCTGGAATACACCAGCAGTTAATTTTTACAAGAATTCTGGCGCAAAAATTCTAGAAGACTGGCAAGTGGTTCAAATGGATGAAGCAGGCGTTAATTCGTTCTTAGAAAAATTATAAATACATAGTTTGCTGCAGATTATGAGGATTTTAAAATCTGTGGAAATCATTTTATCGCTATAGGGATCGGCGGTAACAGAAAAACAAAATACTAGGTTTCGATTTGAATCTGAAATCTAAAATCTAAAAATCTATTAATTAAAAATGAGAGTATTTAAATTTGGCGGCGCATCGGTAAAAGATGCAGATGGAATTAAAAACGTATACGACGTTTTACAGAAAGTGGGTTATGAAGATGTAATTTTGGTAGTTTCAGCAATGGGTAAAACTACAAATGCTCTTGAAGTTGTTATCAAAAATTATTTTGACAAATCGGCAGAATTGAGTTCTTCTGTACAAGAAATAAAAAAATATCACAATCAAATATTATTAGATTTATTTGAAGACGAAAAACATGAAGTTTTTGGAGCTGTAAATGCGCAGTTTGCCGAACTTGAATATTTTTTATCGCATAATAAATCTCCAAACTATAACTTTGTTTACGATCAAGTAGTAAGTTTTGGAGAATTAATTTCTACTAATATTTTAAGTCATTATATGAATTTCAGAGGAATTCAGACGCAATGGCTTGACGTTCGTAATTTCATCAAAACCAATGCAAATTATAGAGATGCAGAAGTAGATTGGGAAACTACACAACAGCTTATCAGCAAAAATGTTCCTAGAAAAACATTGAATATTACACAAGGATTTTTGGGTGCAGACGAAAACAATTTCACTACAACTTTAGGACGTGAAGGTTCTGATTATACTGCTGGAATTTTTGCTTACTGCTTAAATGCCGAAAGTGTAACGATCTGGAAAGACGTTCCTGGAGTTATGAATGCCGATCCGCGTTATTTTGAAAATGCGAGTTTATTGAACCAGATTTCGTATCGTGAAGCTATCGAATTGGCATTTTATGGTGCAACGGTAATTCACCCAAAAACATTACAGCCTTTACAGAAAAAAGAAATTCCGTTATACGTAAAATCTTTTATCAATCCGCTATTAAAAGGAACTTGTGTTTCTAAAGGAGTTGATTTGGAACCTCAGTATCCATGTTTTATTGTAAAGAGAGAACAGCTTTTAATCTCACTTTCATCAATTGATTTTTCTTTTATTATGGAAGAAAATATTAGTGAGATCTTCGGATTATTCCATGAATTTAAAATCAAAGTAAACTTGATTCAGAATTCGGCGATTAGTTTCTCTGTTTGTGTGGAAGATAAATTTGGAAATTTCAACGATTTGAATGCTATTCTTTCGAAAAAATTCAAAGTTGACTTTAATGAAAATGTCACACTTTATACGATTCGTCACTTTAACGAAGATGCTGCTCATACTGTCGAAGCTAACAAAGAAGTTTTATTAAAACAAGTCAGCCGCGAAACCATGCAGATTGTGACTAAGGAATTAAACTAATATTGCTTTGTAAAAGGTAATTATTTCAATTCAAATATATTTTAGAAAGGCTTCACTCAATTGGTGAAGCCTTTTTTATTACGAAAAAATTCTCTCTATTTTATCTGTTTTCATTATATTTACTTTTCTTTCTAAAGAACTTAAAATGAGCAAAAAAAGCTTTTTATTAGTTTTCATTATCCTTGGTTTATTGTACGTCAGTATATCTTTAAGTCCATTGCTTGCGAAGGACATTAAAGACATTTCTTATTCGGATTTTAGATTAGTGATTGGTCCTTTTCTCTCTACAGTTGCTATTCTCATTACCTATACACAACTGAAAAGAAGAAAAAATTAATTATTTACCTCGCTCTATTATTCTCCGACTGCTCAACTTCCGATTTTTTATAAGTGGTCTTTTTCGAATCTCCAAAACTATACGTTGCAATTAATTTAAAGTAATCAGTGCTATAGGTTCGGTGATAATAAATTTGAGTCTGTCCGACATTATAATCACCAGAAACCATAAACTTATGAAAGATATCGTTTACTGTAAAATTGAGTTTTAAAGCATCTTTAAAAAAGTTTCTCTCTATTCCTAAAGTGACTGTCGAACGGCCATTTTCGCTTCCCAATCCATAACTTCGATCACTTAAATACCAAGCCAAAAGCTGCAGTTTAAAAAAATTAGGAATCGTAAATGTATTATTAGTATATAAATAAATTTGAGGCTCTACGGGACTAAAAGCAAATGCATAATAATTGTCTACCGATTTCTGCCAGGTAATGCTTGCTGTATTAACCGAATTCCACCATTTGACAGTAAAAGATCTGGATAGCGAAGTAAAAAAAGTATGCCCTTTTTCTAGATTTAGTGCTCTTAAAATATAGCTGTTTGGCGTATCTCCGCGTAAAGCTGCTGCAGAAATCGGATCAATTTTATAAGTGTAGCCAACTTTAAAATCGATTTTTTTGTACATCGTGCCGATTTCAAAAGCGTGTGTTTTTTCTGGAAGCAAATTCGGATTTCCTTCAATCGTAGTAAAAGGATCCTGATATATCACATACGGATTTAAAGCCTGATATCTAGGTCTTGTAATTCTGGAAACATACGAGAAGTGCGCTTTCCAGTCTTCTAAAAGATTAAAGTTTAAAAGTGCATTGGGGAAAAAATTACCATACGATTTATCAAATTTCTGAATTCCGTTGGCATTTGTAAATAAATTATAATTTGTTTTTTCGCCTCTTACGCCAAGAGAAAAATGGATTTTTTCGTTCCATTTCCCGATATAATTAAAGTAAGCTGCAGCGATTTTTTCATTGTATTCAAAATCGCTTGAAAGTTCGTCATCCAGCTCAAAATTTATTTCATCATCAGAAATCAAGAAATCTGTTCCTGAATTTATTGTAGCGTGGCTAAACTTCGCTCCTATTTCGAGTTTTGCTTTTTCATTTATTTTCTTCGAATAATCGGCTTGAACTGCAATTATATTGATCCGGCTTCCCACATTATTCTTTAAATACCTTTCAGAATCTGTTTCTTCGATCAAGCCATTTTCGTCAATAAAATCTCTTATAGTTTGATTATAATTTGAAAATTGTGATCCTACAAACAATGTAGAACCTTTAGCCGTTGTCCAATTATAATTCAAATTGATAAACTGATTTAACAATACATCGTTTCGGTCAACATCTGTGGCATAAAAACTATTTCCTGAATTATTGGTTATTGAGTTCCTGCTTTCAGTAATTCCGCCAAGATCATTTACATTTCCGCTATAAGCCAATGAAATATAATTATTTGAAGAGAAACTATACTGAAGTCCAAATCCGAAATTAGAATAATTATTAAATCTTCTTTTCCAGTCGGTTGTCAATTCAGATTTCATAAAATCATCAGGATCAGGGCGCGTTCTTGTGGTGTACAGCAACTCGCGGTTTCTTCCTAACTGCAAACCGTAATTGCTTACAAACGAAAATTTCCCTTTCGAATAATTAAAATCAACAAGCGTATTATAAATTGTTCCTCCAAATTTAGAAACGGTCACATGCTGATTGACGGTTCCCGTTACACCACTTTCGATATTTTGCTTGGTAATAATATTAATAACCGCTTTTCCTTCGGCATCGTATCTCGCAGAAGGATTCGAAATGACTTCAATCTTTTGAATTTGCGAAACAGGAATTGCAGCAAAGCGTTCATAATTAATCAAAACTCCGTTGAGATAAATTATGGCTTCCCCTTTTCCAACAACGCTAATTTCTCCGTCGGCAACCACAACATTGGGCACTCTTCCTAACAATTCGTTTACCGAACTGCTTGTTGCGAGAACAGTTCCGTTTACATTGACATCAATATTGCCGTTTGCCCCGTATTTTAACAATACCGGTTGGCTTTTTATAACCACTTCATTTAGCTCGTTGTGCTCTTTCTCTTTAATAATTACAGTATCTTGAGCAAACTTTAACAACCTTCCATAGAGTACATCATCACTATAATAACTTTTATCTGCATTTTTTTTTATGCGTTGCGCTTTTATTTCTATTGATGAAAAAATCAGAAGAAAAACATAAAGGATAAACAATTTTAGAAACCTCATAAATTTTAATGATTAAGTTGTGACTTTTTGAAGAAACAAAAGTCAGCTGTAAATCAAGAAATGAGGTAATCGAAAACGAAATCAGGAGTACGAATTTATAAATTTACACTCTATATTTAAGACTGTAAAGCCTGAATTTGATAATTTAAAGGGGTTGTTCCAGTATATTTTTTAAAGGCAGTAAAGAATGTAGATTTAGAATTAAAACCAACATCGTAACCCACAGATTCTAATGTAAGTTTATCATTTGAAGAGATGATTTTACAGGCTTCTTTTATTCTAAATTCATTTACAAAACTTGTAAAATTCTTTCCCAAATTATTATTTAAAAACTGTGATAATTGATGACTTGATATATTAATTTCCCGAGATAAATCCTGCAGGTTCAAATTAGGGTTTTTATACAGACTTTTTTGAATCATTATAATCTCTAACTTTTCTGAGATAATATTTGCTTCGGCTGAGTCAATTTTCCTGCCTGCAATTTTCTGCCCATTTAAAAGAAACAGATCCTCAGTTTTTTTTCGATATAACAGAATAGAAATTATCAGATATAAAATAAAAGAAAAAACTACTGCGCCACTTATGTAAGTTGCTGCCGGCGCGCCCATAATGGCTAAAAAATAAAAAAGAAACAACAAAAAATTCCCCAAAAAAAGTGTTCCAAACCACACTTCTGATGGAGTTGCTTTATGTTTTTTACTTAATATCCTGTGCAGAATTGATTTAATAGTAAACCCAGAAAAAACAATGTAAACAAACCATTGAAAATAAATGGCAATTATAAAGTAACGTCGCCATATTTGAGGATAGTATTCATACGGATATACCATTCCAACACCAACAATAAGAATTCCTAAAAATGACAGGACGAATTTCCACGATTTAGGCATTACATTAATTTCTTCAACTGCAGATCTTAAAAAATAATACAGACAAGGCCCTATAAAAAAACATGCAGTAAGACCTAACTGCAAATACATTTTTGGCAGTCCAGGATGAAAATATACGAAGACAGATTTCCCAATGCGGATACTCAGTGCAAATAAAAGTGCTCCAAGGAAATAATTAGTCAGATATTTTTTCTTGGTAAAAAAGAAAAAATAGATACTTAAAATAACTCCGTTAAAAGCTCCTAATGCACTAAAAAAGAATAAGAGTTCTTTGCTGGTATCCATAATTTAAATTTGTTATATCCAGACAAAGCTAAAAAAAAGATTGATTTATGATACTGCTGCTGTTTCGAAATAATTGGCATAAGCCGGTTATTAATAATTTAGAGCGAAATATTTGGTGCAGTAATTCTCATTAGGATATGGCAGAGCAACTGATTTTCCCAATTATAAATACTACTTTTGACTTTTGAGAGTTAAAGTATTATGTTGAAAAAATTACTGTTTTTGACGGTTTTGATCTGGTTTTCTGCGCTTCAGGCTCAGGAAACTCAAACGCTGTATAAAACCAAAAAAATAGTCACTTCAAAAGATACTATTCATCTGGAAAATGTCAGCATTAATTCAAGTTTCTTTCAAATTTTAAATACTAAAAACGAACCGATTGATTCAACTTTTTATAAAATTGATTTTCAAAAAGGTTTTTTACTTTTAAATGAAAATTTCCAGTCGGCATCAGATACCTTAATTGTCAATTACCTCAAATATCCTGATTTTTTAACCAAAGAATACAGTCTTTATAAATCGGACCAAATTGTAAGCGGTGATGTTGGAACCGACAAACTGTATCGAATTGACAATAATGCAAATGCTAAAAAAGTTACGCCTTTTGACGGATTAAATACTTCTGGAAGTATTACCCGAGGCATTACTATTGGAAACAATCAAAGCACAGTTTTAAATTCCAATTTAGATTTACAAATTACGGGTAAAATCTCAGAAAAAGTCAGTTTGAGAGCTTCTCTTCAAGACAATAATATTCCGCTGCAAGATGGAGGTTATTCGCAAAAGCTGGATCAGTTCGATAATATTTTTATGGAACTTTTCAGCGAAGATTGGAACATCCGCGCAGGCGATGTTTTTTTAGAGAATAGGAAAACACAATTTTTAAGTTTCAATAAAAAGGTTCAGGGAATTTCTGCCAGCTTTGATCTTGATACCGAGAAAAGCAAAACCAATGTTTTTGCATCGGTTGCATTTGTAAAAGGGCAATATGCCAAAAGTACTTTTATAGGTCAGGAAGGAAATCAAGGTCCGTATAAACTAAAAGGTCAAAACGGCGAATTATATGTTTTGGTTATTTCGGGTTCCGAACGTGTGTATGTAAACGGCGTTTTGCTAAAACGCGGCGAAAACAACGATTATGTAATTGATTATAATGCGGGGGAAATTGTTTTTACTTCGCTTTTCACCATTACTTCAGAAATGAGGATTAATGTTGAATACCAATATTCAGAACGAAATTACAACCGATTGGTAACCTATGCCGGCGCTACACACGAAAATAAAAACTGGAGTTTTGGCGGTTATGTTTATTCTGAAAATGATTTGAAAAATCAGCCTTTGCAGCAAAATCTTTCTACAGAACAAGTCCAGATCTTAAATGAAGCCGGGGATGATACCAATTTAATGAAAGCGCCTTCTGCATACGAAGACAGCTATGCCGATAATAAAATTCTCTATAAAAAAACAATTGTAAATTCGGTTGAAGTTTATGAATATTCTAATAACCCGGCAGATGTTTTGTACAATGTAAGATTTAGTCTCGTGGGAGCAAATGCCGGAAATTATATCATTCAAAACAACAATTCTGTCGAACGAATTTATCAATATGCAGAACCAATTAACGGGGTTTTGCAGGGAAATTACGAACCAATTGTACAACTTGTAGCGCCAATTAAACTTCAAGTCGCCACTTTCTTGGGGAAATATAATCCGAACGAGAAAACTTTAGTCGATTTTGAATTGGCGGTGAGCAATAATGATCAAAATTTATTTTCGGGAATTGATGACGGTAATAATGAAGGAGTTGCTTTTAAAACAAATCTTAAAAAACGTCTTTTCTCCAAAAGCTGGAATTTAGATGTTTTTGGGAATTACCAATATGTACAGCAAAATTTTAAATCGGTTGAGCGTTTGTATAATATCGAATTTAACCGCGACTGGAACTTAACAGGAACGCTATTAGGAAATCAAAGTCTGCTGGTTACGGGTTTAAATTTTGATCTATATTCTAAAAAGGAAACTTCTAATATAGGATTAATAAATTATCAATTTGAGAAATTAGATTTCAGTGAAAGTTATACGGGATCCAGACATACAACAACGGCTCTTTTTAAAATAAAAAACTGGACGATCGAAAACAATGGAAGTTTCTTAAACTCTGATGCAACAGCTTCAACATCTAAATTCATTCGAAACCAAACGCGAACTAAATATCATTTTGGAAAAAACTGGGTTGGCGGCAGCATGCAGTTAGAAAACAATCAGGAAAAAGATAAAATTACCAATCAGTTTTCGGCTATAAGCCAAAAATTTTCAGAATATGGCGTATTTACAGGAAGGGGCGACAGTACTAAGGTTTTTGTGGAAATAGGATTTTTGCAAAGGAGAAATGATAGTTTACAAAACGGATTTTTGCGGCACGTTAACAATTCGCAGACGTATTATTTAAAATCGAAATTGATTCAAAACAAAAAAACAGATTTAGCGGTTTATGCGAGTTACCGAAATTTGGATTTTACAGATAACACAAGAAAAAATGAACCGTCATTAAATTCTAGAGTTTTATATAATGATCGTTTTTTCAATCAATTAATGCAGATTGGAACAGCATATGAAACAAGTTCTGGAACAATTGCGCAACAGGAATTTACTTATGTTGAAGTGCCAGCCGGGCAGGGAGTTTATACTTGGAATGATTATAACGGAAACGGAATTCAGGAATTACAGGAATTTGAAATTGCGGTTTTTCAGGATCAGGCGAAATATGTTCGAATCTTTTTACCGAATCAAATTTACATTAAAACCAACCAAAATAAGTTCTCGCAGTCTTTAACATTGAATCCGCTGCAATGGCAGAACGAAAAAGGTTTTAAAAAGCTTTTGTCTTATTTTTACAATCAGACGTCATTTATAATGGATCGAAAAGTAAAAAGCGAAGGCGAAAAGCTTGAACTCAATCCGTTTGATTCCTCAGAAGAAAATATTTTAGGCTTGAATTCGAGTTTTAGAAACAGCTTGTTTTACAATCGAGGCCGACAAAAACATTCTGTCACTTATTCTTATCTTGTGAACAAAGGCAAAAGTCTCCTTTCTATCGGTTCGCAGAATGTGCGTAATTATTCGCATCAACTTCAATATACACATTTGTATCAAAAAAGCTGGCTGTTTAATTTCTTTACTAAAACCGTAAAAACTGATTTGGTATCTGAAGATTTTGTGGAGAAAAATTACGACATCAATGGCTGGCAGCTGGCACCAAAAATTAGTTATTTGTTTTCTAAAAATACCAAATTGGATTTCTTTTATGAGCTGCAGAACAAGAAGAATCAAATTGGCAATTTCGAAACTTTAAAACAAAATCGAATTGGAACTTCTTTTTCTTACGCGGGTGAAAAGAAAGTGACTGTAAATGGTGAATTTTCTTTTTATGAAAATAAATTTGACGGAAATGAATTTTCATCTGTAGGTTTTCAAATGCTTGAAGGACTTCAGGCAGGATCGAATTTGGTATGGAAACTGCTTCTGCAAAAGAACATTACATCTTTTTTAGATGTGAATTTAAATTATCAAGGCCGTAAGAGCGAAACAGGAAATACTATTCATACAGGAAATGTTCAGCTTCGTGCATATTTTTAGTTGACTGCGAAAAAGATGACAAAAAAATGTTTAATTTTAGTTTAAAATTTAAACATATAACCTTATGAAAAAATTACTATTAATCTGTTTTTTAGTTGTTTTCTCCTCTAATTTCTACGCTCAGGAAACAACTGCAAAAACTGCGAAAAGCAAAACAGAAACTTCGGCAAAAAAAACAAAATCAACTGCAGATAAAGCCGCTGCTGATGCAAAAAAAGAAGCTGCAAAATCTAAAAAAGCAGCAGATGAAGCAAAAGACGCTTCGACAAAAGCAAAAAAAGAAACTGCTGATAAAGCAAAAAAAACAGCAGACAAGGAAGCTGCAAAAGCAAAAGCCGATGCTAAAAAAGCAACAACAGAATCTGACAAAGCTAAAAGTGCAGCAGACAAAGCTAAAGCTGATGCTAAAAAATCAACTGCAAAAGCTGACGCTGCAAAGAAAGATGCTGCAACTGCAAAAAAATCAGCTGCTAAAACTTTAAAGGAAACTAACGAGAAAGCTCCAGCTGTTCCAGATAAAGTTACTGGTGAATATAATGGCAAAAAAGTATATACTGGGCCAAGAGGAGGTAAATACTACATTAATAAAAATGGGAATAAAACTTATATTCAGGATTAGTTAAAAGGTTCTGAGGCACTAAGGTTCTGAGGTACTAAGGTGCTGAGATACTAACGTTTTGAGAATCTAAGAAACATATTTGAAGCCGAACTTTTGTTCGGCTTTTTTATTCATCAAAAAACACTCAGAACCTTAGTACCTCAGCATCTTAGAACCTTAAAAAAAATATTGACTTAATAATTTAGTAATGCACCCTAAATAGCATAGAAAACATATTTCTTTATCTTCGTTTTTTAAAAGTGTTAAAAAATGAGCATTGATTACTCTGCGAATAAAACTATTTTAGTAGCTCCATTAAATTGGGGACTTGGACATGCAACTCGTTGTATTCCTATTATAAAAGCGCTTCAGGAGAATAATTATATCCCGATCATTGCCTCAGACGGGGTCGCGCTCGCTTTACTGCGAAAAGAGTTTCCTTATATACAAACTTTAGAACTGCCTTCTTATCATATTGAATATGCAAAGAATGGTAAAAACTTTAAATGGAAGCTGATTAAAAATCTTCCTAAAATGATTACGGCTATTTTAGATGAAAAAAAAATGGTCAATAGCTGGATCAAAAAATACGGTATTGATGGTATAATCTCAGATAACAGATTAGGGGTTTTCAGCAAAAAAGTGCCTTCTGTTTTTATGACACATCAATTAAATGTGATGACTGGAAATACTACTTGGTTTACGAGTAAATGTCATCAGCATTTTATTAAAAAATATACCGAATGCTGGGTTCCTGATACAAATGATGCAGTAAATCTTACTGGAGATTTAGGTCATCTTAAAAACAATGAACTCAATTTAAAATATATTGGACCGCTGAGCCGCATGAAGAAAAAGAATACTCCTAAAATATATGATTTGATGATTATTCTTTCAGGACCTGAACCGCAGCGTACTTATTTAGATGAAAAGCTGCAGAAAGAAGCAGCAAAATATTCTGGTAAAGTAGTTTTTGTACAGGGAATTATTCAAAAATCGCAGGAAAAATGGCAGGCAGGAAATATAACGTATTATAATTTCATGAATTCGAAACAGCTGGAACAAACTTTCAACGAAAGCGAATTTGTGCTATGCCGCTCTGGTTACACCACTGTCATGGATTTGGCAAAATTGGGTAAAAAAGCTTTTTTTATTCCAACGCCTGGTCAATATGAACAAGAATATCTGGCTATAAAACTTCAAGAGGAAAATTTAGTACCGTATGCAATGCAAGACGACTTTACTATTGAAGATTTATCAAAAGTAAAGTCGTTTAAAGGATTGTCCCAATTTGAAAATTCTATCGACTGGGATTCCTTATTTAAAGTTTTTGAAGATAATTCTCAATAACAAAATCCGTATTTATCCCCGTCTTCACTATGTGAATCTGTTTCATCTGTTTCAAAATTAGAACACAGATCAAACGGATTTGCATTCTCAAAATCGCTGATTAATACGGATTTATTTTATCGTTTTAGAAATTAAACTGTGCTTGTAATCTTAGCACATTTCCCTGCTGTCTGTTTATTGGAAGCGCGCTGTCTTCAAAAGTTCTATCTGCAATTACATAAGATGCCGTTAATTCAAATGCTTTAATTGGCTGCCATTCTACACCTAATTCATAATCTCTAACGACATAACTTCTGGCATCTTTCTCGTATTTTTTTCCTCCATCATAATATTGAAATTTGGCAAAAGGATAAATATGCTGCTTTTTAAGGTCCCATTTGTAGTTTAATAAAACATAACCTCCGTTCAAATCTGTTTCGTCAACAGTATTGGTCTGTGGATTGTATCGAGGTCCTGTTCCAATGTTATATTCTGTCTGGATTCCGAATGGTTTTGGATATAAAACAAATGTTGCCCCTACTCGCTGATCTTTTACATACTGCGGATCATTTACTGTAACTCCAGATGATATTTCTCCCGTAAAAGCCCATTTTCCTGTGTAAGCCTGAATTCCCGGTTCGATAATCTGACTTCCAATTACAAATGGATATGATACTCTTGCAACCACATTTAGGTCTCTATTTCCGTCTAGTTTATTTGCAATCTGTCCATTGTAAACTCCAAAAGCAAATACCCCAAAATCACCAGAACCTTTATAGCCGTCTCGAACCAGCATTGCAAAACGTTCTCTAATTTCGGCAGGAGCCCAATAAAAGAATATACCTAAATCACGCTCATTTTGAATAGCACTGTTGATTCCATCAGCACGATCCAAACTCAAACGCTGTGAACTCGACTGCATATTTTCGAAACCATATGGAATTTTACTCTGCCCTACACGAACTCGGTATTCTTTTTTCTTATCGAAGGAAAGATCGAAATAAAGGTCACGAATTTGTACGAAGTTCTGAATTCCAGTACTTGGTGAACTGGCAAAATCCGGCTGAAAATAGAAAAATACATTTGGATGAACCTGACCCGAAAACACTAAACGCGCACGGCGGATAAAAAGTCCGTTGTTTGCTTTTGCATCTGGAGCTGTAGAAGTTGTTCCCCAAGATTTATCGCATTGCTCACAAGAAACTTTATCATTTGTAGAAAATAGACCATTGTATCTAATTTGAGCATAACCTCTTAAAGAGATTCTGTCGTACCAATGCTCTTCAATTCCACCTCCAGATTTTGTGTCTGGAAGTTTTGCTTTGTTGATAGAATCTAAAATACGCATTACTTCGTTTTTTACATCCTGTTTGTTTAGTTCCTGCTTATTTGTTTCCTGCGCATTGGCTGCACAAGTTAACAGTAATAAAACTGCTAATAGTTTTCTTTTTATCATTAGTTCTGTAATACCCTTAATTTCAGGATGCAAAGATGGAGCACCTATGTTAAGAAATCATTAACCAGATGTTACTATAATAAAAATTTAATGTTATGTCCTAAAATGAAATGTTGATTTATTGTTAAACACCTTTATTTTAGGGCTTTCAGCAAAAATGACGTTACGATTTTTTAACGTCAGTTTTTTGATTTTTAAATGCTTTTTCGAGCGTAAAAGAGAATTCTGAACCAATTCCGAACTCACTTTCTACATAAACTTTCTCTTTATGTGCTTCAATAATATGCTTTACAATTGCCAATCCTAAACCAGAACCTCCTTCAGATCGGGTTCCGCTTTTATCAACTCGGTAAAAACGTTCAAAAAGTCTTGGAATGTTTTGTTTTTCAACTCCTTCTCCGTTATCACTAATACGAATCAAGACTTTTTTCTTAGTTAAGTTTACAACGCCGACCTCGGTCAAACCGCCTTCTTTTCCGTATTTAATAGAGTTTACAATTAGGTTTTCTAAAACCTGTTGAATTCTGTCTTGGTCTCCCCGAATGATAACTGACTGTACATTTTTACTTTCGAAAGCCAATTTGATTTTCTTTTTATCGGCTTTCATTTCCAATAAATCAAAAACATTTTGAATCAGCTCAACGATATCAAAATCAGTCATATTTAAATCTAAATCGCCAGATTCTAATTTGGTGATCATATCCAAATCTTCGACTATATATATCAAACGCTCTACTCCTTTTTCAGCACGTTTTAAATATTTTTTACGAATGTGTTTATCATCCATTGCGCCATCAAGCAAAGTCGAAACATAACCTTGTACGGTAAATAAAGGTGTTTTAAGTTCGTGCGAAACATTTCCTAAAAACTCTCTTCGGTACTGTTCGCGAATTTCGAGCATTTCGATTTCGAGTTTTTTATCGGTTGCAAACTTTTTCACTTCACGCGAAAGCGTTTCCATATCGGTATTAATCGGCTGATTGATAAGAGTTGTTGATTCTAATAGCGAAACCTCATCGTAAATTTTCTTTACTCTTCGGTAAATAAAGCGTTCTACACGATATTGTAAAACCAGAAAAGAGAAAATATAAATTACGATAATAAAAATTATTCCAAACGCAACTTGATGTTTTAATTGATTTTTATAAAATAATGACATTAACATCAGTACAAATGCTGTTGTAAATAGACTGATATACAATGCCGATTTTATGGCAAATTTGTATGTTTTTTTAAAATTAATTTTCATTGATAGTATTTAACCATTAAGAGATTATTATTTTTTACCATATAAGTTATATAAGTTCATTTAAACACAAAGCTCATGCTTTCTTACCATAAAAATAAGAATTTAAAAAGTTCATCTTATCAAAGTTTGAACTTCGACAAAGATGAACTTAGTATAATATAACAAAAGTATGTTCTATAATTTAGATGAACTTATATCACTTATATGGTTCAAATTTTTATTGACTGTTTATACTTCAAATTTATAGCCAACTCCTTTAATTGTTTTAAAAAGATCTTCGCCTATTTTTTCACGCAGTTTCCTGATGTGAACATCAATTGTTCTTCCTCCAACTACAACTTCGTTCCCCCAAACTTTATCAAGGATTTCGTCTCTCTTGAAAACTTTTCCAGGTTTTGAAGCCAGCAGATAAAACAATTCGAATTCTTTTCGAGGCAAAGCAATTTCTACGTTGCCTTTAATAATTTTATATTCTTCGCGGTTAATCTCTATTCCACCAACATTGAGTGTATCTGAAACCACTTCTTGTTCTTTTAACCTTCTTAACAAAGCCTTCACTTTAGAGACCAATAATTTTGGTTTAATAGGCTTCGTAATATAATCATCAGCACCAGCATCAAAACCAGCAACTTGCGAATAATCCTCACTTCTTGCAGTAAGAAACGTTATGATAACATTATTTAACTCAGGAATTTTTCTAATATGCTCGCAAGCTTCCATTCCGTCCATTTCCGCCATCATTACATCCATAATAATTAATTCCGGCAATTCTTTCTGAGCCTTAGCTATAGCATCTTTTCCGTTAGAAGCTGTAACTATCTGGTAGCCTTCCTGAGCTAGGTTATAGCCAACGATTTCTAAGATATCTGGTTCGTCGTCAACTAATAAAATCTTAGTTTGTGTTTTTTTCATAAATAGCAAAAATTGAGATTTTTACATCAAATCTTTTTAATTATTTATCCGATGTTTTTTATTTCACAGGGTAAATATAGTAACAAAAGAACCTTTAAAAATTGGTGTTAACGGTAATTTAATCTCGTAACAATTTGATAATCTTTAGCACACAAAAACATAACAAGTCCGTAACATGGACTTCACAGGGCAGTTATTTCTTTGCACAAAAATAAATTAAACACAACACTGAAATGAAATTCAATTTAAGATTTCTCTTTATTGCATTATTTATCTGTACGATTTCGATCGCACAAAACAAAGGTACAATTTCTGGAGTTCTAACCGACAAAGAAATGAACAATGAAGTTTTACCATTTGCTAATGTTTTAGTTAAAGGTACAAATATTAGCGTAAACACAGACGTTGACGGAAAATATTCCTTGAGCGTAAATCCTGGAAATTATACTCTTATTTTTAGTTTTTTAGGATATGAATCTATAGAAGCTCCAGCTGCTGTAAAAGCAGACGAAACTGTAGTGATTAATCAAGCTCTTTCTTCTGGAAGTTATACACTTAAAGATGTTGTCGTACAGGCAGCTGCCGTAAGTAAACAAAAAGAAACTGCATTACTTTTGGAACAAAAAAATGCTGTTGATATCAAACAATCTATCGGTGCGCAAGAACTTTCTAGAAAAGGTGTGGGTGACGTAGCTGCTGCTGTAGTAAAAACATCGGGAGTTTCTAAACAAGAAGGAAGTAATAATGTTTACGTACGAGGATTAGGCGATCGTTATAATTCTACTTCAATGAACGGATTACCAATTCCATCGAATGATCCTGAAAGAAAAAATATTGCTCTAGATTTATTTTCAACTGATATTGTTGAATACATTTCTATCGACAAATCTTACGGTTCAAGAATGTATGGAGATTTTGCCGGAGGAAATGTAGATATTGTTTCTAAAGATTACCGCGGAAAAGGCATGTTCGAAATCTCATTAGGATCAAAAGTGAATACTAATGCATTACAGCAATCTGACAACTTTTTATTGCAGCAAGGCCCAACTAAATCTGGTTTTGTTTCTTACGGAGTTCCTTCAAATGCCTTAACAGGATACAATTTTGAAAACAGCTTAAATCCAACTAAAGAAGCTCCATATGCTGGAAGTTTTAATTTGAAAGCAGGAAAAACTTTCAATATTGGTGAACAAGGAAAACTTAGCGTTTTTGGAACTGCAAGTTTTAGTAACGGTTATGAATTTAGAGAAGGATTAAGCCAAAGTGTAAATGCACAAGGAGTTAGTTTAAGATCTTTTCAAGAACAAAAATATACGTATACTACCAACTCTACAGGAATGTTTAATGCGAATTACCGTTTAAACAAAAACCACAAAATTGGCTATAACTTTTTATTCGTTAATTCATCTGAACAAACGAGAGATAATTATTTTGGAAGTGACAGGGATTTTGACAATGATGACGCTGATCTTTTGGTTCAAAGAGGTACGTTTACACAAAATACGGTTTACATCAATCAACTTTTGGGTAACCACAAAATAAACGATAAAATTGATTTTGACTGGGGAGTTTCGTACAACACTGTAAAAGGAGATATGCCAGACAGAACTCAAAACAAAATGTTCCTAGACCGTGCAACTGGTATTTATAATATTGCTCAAACAACAATTACAGATAACCAAAGATACTACCAAAACCTAAAAGAAGACGAAGCAGCTGCAAACCTTGCTTTTACGTATAAATTAGGTGATAAAGAAAGCGGCGATTCTAAAGGAAAGATTGTTGCAGGTTATAATGGGAAATTTAAAAAACGTGAGTTTGAAGCTATTCAATTTAATTTGAATGTCACTGAAGCTGGTCAAAACACACCAGTAATGCCAAATAACTTAGACGCATTTTTTAATCAGCAAAATTACAATAATGGTGTTTTTGGAATAAGTGCTTTTGCAGGAATGACTCCTCAAACTTATAGTGGAGACCAAGATATTCACGCAGGATTTACTAACATCGAATACAAATTGACAGACAAACTAAGTTCTGTTTTAGGTTTTAGATATGAAAAAATATCTCAAATGGTAACTTGGAGAACACAGCTTGATGCTAGTGGAGGTAAAAATACATTTGACAGAAATGAATTCCTTCCAAGTCTTGTATTAAAATACGAATTGAACGAAAAACAAAATCTTCGTTTAGCAGCTAGTAAAACCTATACATTACCACAATTTAAAGAGCGTGCATTGTTTATTTATGAAGATGTAATGGAAACTAAAATTGGTAACCCTTACCTATATCCTTCACAAAATTACAACCTTGACTTAAAATGGGAAATGTTCCCAAAAAGTGATGAATTATTCTCTGTAACAGCTTTTGGAAAATACATCTTAGATCCTATTAACGAAGTTGTAATTGCTTCTGCATCAAATGACATTTCTTGGGTTAATATTGGCGATAAAGGTTATGCTTACGGAGTGGAGTTAGAAGCAAGAAAAAACATTTTTGAGATCGACAGCGAATTCACAAATAAACTTTCTTTTGGATTTAATGCTTCATTAATGAAAACAAATCAGGATATCGATTCAGATAAAGTTAGAAGAGAAACTAACAGCACATTAAATATCAGCCTTACAGATACAAGTTCTGGTTTTACAGGAGCTTCTGATTTGATTTTAAATGCTGATTTATCGTATACTAAAAACTGGCAGAATGATTCTGGAATCACAGCAACATTAGCATACAATCATTATTCTGACAAGCTTTATGCAATTGGAGCTTTAGGAAAAGGAAATCTAGTTGACAAATCAATGGGTTCTTTGGATCTTGTTTTAAAAACTAAATTAAACAAAAGCCTTGGACTTGATTTTGGAGCAAGAAATTTACTAAATCCAGAATTTAAAAGAGTACAGGAAAATGCTGGAGGAGATGTTCTAGTTTTCAATTATAAAAAAGGAATAACGTTTGGATTAGGAATGAATTATCAGTTCTAAACAAACGGATAATATTAGTCACAATTACTTAACATTCCAATAAAAAACATATAACAAATAGATTACAACGACTTAACACACAATCAGACTTAAGTTCTAATCTTTGCATAAACACAAACTAATTAAAAAAGTAATGAAAAAAACAATTTCAACAATTTTAGGCTTAGCAGCTTTATCACTTGTAACACTTACAACGTCTTGTTCAAGCGACGATAATAGCAACAGCGAACCAACATCTGATTTCGTAGTTGTTAGAGATAATCTGCAAGGAGAGATTAACAGTGGAGAAGTTATCTTAGAATCTGGAACTTACAAACTAACAGGAAAATTAGTTGTTAAAGCAAATGCAAAACTTACAATTAAACCTGGAGTAATTATTGAAGCTACTACATTAGATCCAAACAAAGTTGAATCTATTAGATATATTGCTATTTCTCAAGGAGGAAAAATTGACGTACAAGGTACAGCTGCAAGTCCAGTTATCATGACATCTACAGCTACTAAACCAGGATCTTGGGGAGGATTAGTACTTTGCGGAAAAGCACCTATCAATTCTGGAGCAACTGCTTCTGCTGAAGTTTCTGACTTACCATACGGTGGAACTGATATCAACGATAACTCTGGTTCAATCAAATATCTAAGAATTGAATACCCTGGTTATGCTTACAATACAAGTAAAGAATTCAACGGAATTTCTTTCTTTGGAGTTGGTAAAGGAACTGTTGTTGATTACGTTCAAATTTACGAAAGCTCTGATGACGGATTCGAATGGTTTGGTGGAACAGTTAACGCAACTCACTTAGTAGTATCTAACAAAGATGCTTCAAATGTTGGTGACGATTTATTTGACTGGACTGAAGGATGGAATGGAACAGGTGAAAACTTCTACGGAATCAGAACTAACGCTGGTAACAGAGGTATCGAAGCTGACAACAATGCTAACAACAATTTAGCTGCTCCAATTTCTTTCCCAACAATCAAAAATCTTACTTTAATTGGTTTCGGTTCTGCTGATACAAGTGCAGAATCTCAAGCTTTCAAATTGAGAGTTGGTACTAAAGGTAAATTTGACAACGTTGTATTAAAAGGCTGGAAAACTGGATTTGATGTTGAACACAACGAAACTATTTCTTATGTTGGAACTGACTTATTAGCAACTAACGTTAAATTCGAAGATGTTCCTACTAAATCAAAAGGTACAAGTACTGCAAAAGAAGCTGTTGACGTATCTAAAGTGTTCACAGAATCTGCTACCGCAACTGGAGCTGGAAACGGATCAGGAATTCCTACTTGGACTGCTGGATGGACAAAAGGTCTATAATTAAAAGACAAACAATATTTAAAAACACTCTAATTCACTAGAGTGTTTTTTTTACATTACTGAATTTTGAATACAAAATGTTAAAAACATCCTAAATATTTAGGATGTTTTTTTTTGGCGTACTTTTTGTAATTTTTTTTGTATATTTACAATAATCAAATACATGCGATGGCAAAAAACTACTTTTATATTACTTTCTTATTGGCATTTTTCTTTTCTGTAAGCGTCTCGGCGCAGGACAGCAGGCAATTACCAAAACCTCAGGAATCGACTTCTATTGAGGGACTAAGTTTGTACCCTAATCCCGTTACTAACGGAAAAGTGTATATATCTTCTAAGAACGATTTAGAGAAAGAAGTTATTGTCTTTGATATTTTAGGCAAGAAAGTACTTCAGGCACATTTAACATCTAAAGAATTAAACGTTGCCGAATTACCTCCGGGTGTCTACATCATAAAAATAAGCGAACAAAATGCATCGGCAACCCGAAAGCTCATTATTCGGTAAAAAAAAGCTCCTTTCTTAGGAGCTTTTTTTAGTTTACAGTATTCAGTCTCTGTTTTCAGTTTAGCGACACCTGAAAACTGCGACGGAAAACTGCGACGGAAAACTAAAAACAATATCTTTGCAAAAAAAAGTTTTGATTACAGCCAGCGATATATTTACAATTTCAAATCAGAAACAATTTGAAAAAATAGCACTAAAAGTGTTTCGTTTTCAACACGAGAATAACAAAGTTTATCGAGATTTCTGCGATTTTTTAAAGGTTAATCCGCAGCAGGTAAAATCATTACAGCAAATTCCTTTTCTCCCAATTCAATTTTTCAAAAGTCACGACGTAGTTTCTAACAATGATCCTGCGCAAGTAACTTTTACCAGTAGCGGTACAACGGGAATGATTACAAGCAGGCATTTGGTAACAGATGTTACGCTTTATGAAGAAAGTTATCGCAAAGGATTTTCTCAATTTTATGGTAACATAGAAGATTATGTGGTTTTAGCCCTTTTACCTTCTTATTTGGAACGCGAAGGCTCTTCATTAATCCATATGGTCGATGATCTAATTAAACTCTCTAATCAGCCAGAAAGTGGGTTTTATTTACACAACTACGGAGAACTTACCCAAAAATTAATTGAACTGGACAATTCGGGTCAAAATGTTATTTTAATTGGCGTGACTTACGCTTTATTAGATTTGATCGAAAAACATCAATTCAATCTTCAAAATACCATTATCATGGAAACTGGAGGAATGAAAGGAAAACGTAAAGAAATGATCCGCGAAGAATTACACGAACAGCTTTGCAAAGGTTTCGGTGTTTCGTCTATTCATTCTGAATACGGGATGACAGAACTTTTAGCACAAGCCTATTCTTTAGGAGAAGGTGTTTTCGAATGTCCGTCTTGGATGAATATTTTAATTCGCGATCCAGAAGATGCTCTCACTTACGTAAAAGATGGAAAAACGGGCGGCATCAACGTGATTGATTTGGCGAATATTAATTCCTGTTCTTTTATAGCTACGCAGGATTTAGGCAAAAAAAATCCCAACAACTCTTTTGAGGTATTGGGACGTTTTGATAATTCTGATATTCGCGGTTGTAATTTGATGGTTTTATAATTTAATCGTTGATGTGTTGAAATCGTCTAATCGTATTTCCCTTCGATTAACTCCATAAAGAACAAAAAGTATAAAAACCAAATCATTTAATATTCCGTAGGAATATCTCATCGGTAGAAAAAAGAATATTATTTAGCATTGTGTCCTGTAGGGACACTTGTTATTATACAATAATTTCTCTGTAAATCAAACGTTCCTACGGAACGTAAACGCAATCCAAATTTTTATTCTACTGATGAGACATTCCTACGGAATGAATCGTTCGTTAAACGAAAAAATCCGAATATTCTTTTCGAATATTCGGATTTTTGATATTATAAAAATGTCTCTTATTTAATCGCAAACTTTCGATTAAACAATTAAACAACTACTCGATTAAACAATTAAACCACTCTAATCACAAAATAATTTTTCTTTCCACTTTGCAATAATACAAACTGATTGTTGATTAAATCATTTGATGTTAGCACAAAATCTTCTTTGATTTTTTCTCTGTTTACAGAAATAGAATTAGCTGTTAAAGCTCTTCTTGCCTCTCCATTCGATTTAAAAAAACCTGTTTTTTCATTTAAAACAGCAATAATTTCCAATCCATTTTCTAAATCAGCTTTTGCGATTTCAGCTTGCGGAACTCCGTCAAAAACTTCTAAAAAAGTAGCTTCATCCAATTTTTTCAAATCTTCTGCAGTTGAATTTCCAAATAAAATATTAGAAGCTTGAATTGCTTTTTCTAATTCTTCTCTATTGTGAACAAAAACAGTAATTTCTTCTGCCAGTTTCTTTTGCAAAACTCTTAAATGCGGAGCTGTATTATGCTCTTCGATTAATGCATCAATTGTCTCTTTATCTAAGAAAGTAAAGATTTTGATATATTTCTCAGCATCAACATCTGTAGTGTTTACCCAAAATTGGTAAAATTTATATACAGAAGTTTTATCAGCATCTAACCAAACATTTCCTCCTTCAGATTTTCCAAATTTAGATCCGTCAGCTTTTGTGATTAAAGGCGTTGTCAAAGCGTAAGCTTTTGCATTTTCGCCTCCCATTCTGCGCACCAATTCTGTACCCGTGGTAATATTACCCCATTGGTCAGAACCACCCATTTGCAAGATGCAGTTGTTGTTTTTATATAAATGATAAAAATCGTAACCTTGAATTAATTGATATGTAAACTCTGTAAAAGACATTCCCTCACCTTCACCGCTAAATCTCTTTTTTACAGAATCTTTAGCCATCATATAATTTACAGTGATTCTTTTTCCAACTTCACGTGCAAAATCAATAAAAGAGAATTCTTTCATCCAATCGTAGTTATTCACCATTACCGGTGCATTTGCTTCGGTTGAATTGAAATCTAAGAAACGAGACAAGACACTTTTAATTCCTGCAACGTTTTTAGCTAAAGCTTCTTCGTCAAGCAAATTTCTTTCATCAGATTTACCAGAAGGGTCACCAATCATTCCTGTTGCCCCACCCACTAAAGCAATCGGTCTGTGTCCGAAATTTTTTAGGTGAACCAATAAAATAATCTGAACCATACTCCCGATATGCAGTGAATCTGCCGTTGGATCAAAACCAATATACGCAGTAGTCGCCTCTTTTAGTAATTGTTCTTCCGTTCCAGGCATACTATCATGATATAACCCGCGCCATTTTAATTCTTCAACTAGATTCTTCATTTTTTAAAATAATTTGCGCAAATATAAGGATTGTGAATTGCAATATCAAAACGGTTTGCCACAAAGGCACTAAGACACAAAGAAGAATTAAAAAACTTTGCCAATTTGTGACAAAAACAAAAACTTAGCGTCTTTGTGCCTTTGTGGCAAAAACCAAAATAAGTATCTTTACAAAATGGTATTAGTAACTGGAGGAACTGGTTTAGTCGGCGCGCATTTATTACTTCATTTAATTGAAAATGGAGAAAATGTTCGGGCTCTTTACAGATCAAAAAGTAAAATCGAAAAGACAAAATCGGTTTTTGAATTCTATAAAAAACCAGATTTATTTGAAAAAATAAATTGGATTGAGGCTGATATTTTAGATGTTCCTTCCTTAGAAAATGCTTTTATCGATATCACTGAGGTTTATCACTGCGCCGCTTTGATCTCTTTTGATCCAACAGACGAGGAAAAACTCAGAAAAACAAATATTGAAGGAACGGCAAACATGGTCAATTTCTCGATTGCCAAAGAAGTTGAAAAATTTTGTTTTATAAGTTCAATCGCTGCCTTGGGCGATATTGCAGCGCACGAAACACATATTACCGAAGAAACAGATTGGAATCCCGAAAAACCACACAGCGATTACGCCATTTCAAAATATGGTGCAGAAATGGAAGTCTGGCGCGGACAACAAGAAGGCTTAAAAGTAATTATTGTAAATCCTGGAGTGATTTTAGGTCCGCCGAAAATGATGACCATTTTTGAAGAAGGCAGCAGTAAAATCTATCAAAAAGTTTCAGATGGCCTTCCGTTTTACACCCTTGGAAGTACCGGATTTATTTCTGTTGATGATGTTATAAAAACTACTATTGAATTAATGAAAAGCAGCATTATAAATGAACGTTTTACATTAATTGCAGATAATATAGTTTTTAGAGATCTTTTAAATACCGCTGCAGATGCATTAAAAGCAAAAAGACCTCATATGCATGCTAAACCATTTTTAATGAATTTATTATGGATCGCTGACGGAATATTTTCGACTTTGTTTTTTAGAGAAAGAAGTATTACCAAGGCAACGGCGAAAGCTTCGTATTCTAAGAATTTGTATAGTAATGAAAAAATAAAAACCGCTCTAGGAACGGTTTTTACAGATATTCATCAATACATTAAAGACAGTTCAAGATTATAACTGTCTTCTATTTTTTCTTTGCGCCATTTTTATAGAATCGATATTGATTTTTGGAACTACTTTTTTGACAGAATCTTTCGAAACTTCTTTCAGTTCCTTTGGCTTATTTTTATTCTCTTTTGCTGCTTTTTTCTCATCGATTTTTGCCAGAGAATCTGCTTCCCTTTGATTTTTAGCCAATCTTTTGTTTACCTCATCAAACATATTTTTATAACTTTCATAATCAGAAGCATAATACATATTATTCTGTGCAAACTGCAGACTGTCTACTTTATATTTTTGCAAAATAAACTTTGTCGGATCACTGTCTATCGAATCCAAAGACAATGGTTTTTGATATCTCATTGCTTCCAGAAGCGACAAATCGTACATAATATCAACCATTTTTTCTCTTTCAATAAGCTTTGCAGGCTCTTTAACGAGTTCTTTTTTGCAGCTTATAGAAAGAAACAAAACCAATACTATTACTATAAAATTCTTCATAGCTGTTTTTTATCTGTCAAACAATAATCGTTTTCCTGCTCTTGTATCTTTTACTTTGAAGTTATTATAAACCAATTCTCCGTTTACAAAAGTATGTGTAATTCTAGATTTGAAAGTAAAATTCTCAAAAGGCGACCATCCGCATTTGTATAAAATATTCTCTGGTTTTACACTCCAAGGCAGACTCGGATTTACAATTACTAAATCGGCATGATAACCTTCTTTTATAAAACCTCTTTTTTCGATTTTGAAAATTTTGGCTGGATTGTGGCACATTTTCTCCACTATCTTCTCCACGCTTATTTTACCTTGATGATGCGCTTCAAACATAGCTACAACAGCATGCTGCACCAGCGGACCACCAGAAGGTGCTTTTAAATATGACTGCATTTTTTCCTCTTTTGTATGAGGTGCGTGGTCTGTAGCAATTACATCAATTCTCCCGTCGTTCAAAGCTTTCCAAAGTTCAGCGCGATCTTCGGCAGTTTTTACAGCTGGATTCCATTTAATGAAATTCCCTTTCGTTTTATAATCTTCGTCTGTAAACCAAAGATGATGCACACAAACCTCAGCAGTGATTTTTTTATCTTCTAACGGAATTTTATTGGTAAACAATTCCATTTCTTTCGCAGTTGAAAGATGAAAAATATGAAGTCTTGCTCCTGTGCGTTTTGCCAAAGCAACTGCTTTTGAAGAAGAAATATAACAAGCCTCTGCACTTCTTATTAAATTATGCGCCGTTACAGGAACATCTTCTCCATACTGCTCTTTAAAAGCAACAAGATTATTTTGAATTGTAGTTTCATCTTCGCAGTGAACAGCAATTAGCATTGGTGTACTAGAAAAAATCTTTTCTAAAACTGCCTCGTTATCCACCAGCATATTTCCTGTTGATGAACCTAAGAAAATTTTAATTCCGGCAACATTTTTAGGGTTTGTTTTTAAAACTTCCTCTAAGTTATCATTTGTTGCGCCCATCATAAACGAATAATTCGCAAATGATTTTTGAGATGCAATTTGATATTTATCTTCTAAAATTTCCTGTGTAACTGCATTTGGAACCGTATTGGGCTGTTCGATAAAAGAAGTGATTCCTCCTGCCACTGCAGCTCGGGATTCAGACTCGATGTCGCCTTTATGCGTTAAACCTGGTTCTCTAAAATGTACTTGATCGTCAATTGCTCCGGGCATTAAGTAACTTCCTTCGGCATCAATAACTATACAATCTGATGTTTTTAATGAAATACTGTCGGCAATTTCAACAATCAAATCATTTTCTATTAAAACATCTCCTTCAAAAATTGTCCCTTCGTTTACAATTTTGGCATTTTTTATTAAAATCCTATTCATGATGTTGGTTTATAATGAATTGACTAATTTTCTTAATCTAAGTGAAATTACGCCTAGTATAGCTTCTTTAATAATAGCATTACTCATTTTAGAAACTCCTTTTGTTCTATCTGTAAAGATAATAGGAACTTCTGTAATTTGGAATTTTGCACAGTATGTTCTGTATTTCATTTCGATTTGAAACGCATACCCAACAAATTTTATTTTATTCAAATTGATTTTTTCCAGAACTTCTCTTTTGTAACATACAAAACCAGCTGTAGCATCATGAATTTTCATTCCGGTGATAAATTTCACGTAAACCGATGCAAAATAAGACATCAACACTCGGCTTAGGGGCCAGTTTACAACGTTTACACCCGTTACATAACGAGAACCAATAGCAAGGTCTGCACCACCAAAATGGCAGGCATCGTACAATTTTTCTAAATCATTTGGATTATGCGAAAAATCGGCATCCATTTCAAAAATAAATTGATAATTGCGTTCTAAAGCCCACTTAAAGCCATGAACATAAGCCGTTCCCAAACCCGATTTTTTAGTTCTTTGTTCTAAAAAAAGCTTATCTGGAAATTCTTCCTGCAATGCAATTACTTTTTTTGCAGTATGATCAGGAGAATTGTCATCAATAATCAGCAGATGAAAAGATTTATGCTGCGAAAGTACTGCTCTTACTATACTTTCTATATTCTCAATTTCGTTATATGTGGGAATTATGACAATACTATCATTCATTTTTTCTCGGTAATTTCACCGCAAAAGTAAACTTTTTATAGCATTTGATTCATAATAAATATATAATAAAAGTATTGCATCAAAAAATTACTAATTTTGTAACGCTATGATTGAACAACTTCATCCTCGAATTCTGGAAAACAAAGACTGGGCAACACTTTTGTTTGTGCTGACCTTTGCTGTTGTTGCCATGACAAAATCTGCTTATGAAACTAGATTCAGTGAATTTAGTAAACTTATTTTTTCTGATAAATATGCTAAAATTTATCGCGACAACAACCACTTAAAAAGCAGTTTTACAGTTGGTTTATTTTTTGTGCAAATTGTTTCGTACGCATTTTTCATTCTGCTTACCATGAACATTTTTGGACAGGCTGCTAAAACCGATTGGATTTTATTTATTCAAATCGCCACTTTCCTTCTTTATTTCATTTTAGGGAAGTATTTAATCGAGAAAATTGTAGCAGCTTCATTCAACATTGATGAATTTGTAGAGCTTTTTAACTTACAAAAAGTAACTTACAGAACATATATTGGCGTTTTAATCCTTCCAATCAATGCTATTTTGTTCTATTACAATAATATTCCAAAAATCATACCGCTAGTAATCATAGGTATTTCCCTGTGTATTAGCGTATACTCTTACTTTATTTCAATTAAAACATATCAAAACGCAATTATCGGCAAGTTATTTTATTTTATTTTGTATCTTTGCGCTCTTGAAATAGCCCCTTATTATTTTCTTTATTATTGGATAACAAAAGGGAGTGCTTAGAAAATGTTTATAATATGAAAGTGAAAACAATTTTGGTGTCACAGCCTGAACCTAAAGTGGAGAATTCTCCTTACTTTGAGCTCCAACAAAAACACAAAATAAAAATTGATTTCAGACCATTTATTCATGTGGAAGGGGTTAGCGCAAAAGAGATTCGATTACAAAAAATCGATCTTAATCATTACACTGCGATCATTTTAACAAGTAGAAATGCTGTAGATCATTTTTTTAGAGTTGCTGATGAAATGCGTTACAAAGTTCCTGAAGGATTGAAGTATTTCTGTCAATCTGAGGCTGTTGCGTTTTACCTTCAAAAGTATGTTGTGTACAGAAAACGTAAAATTTACGTTGGAGCAAAAGATTTTGCAGATTTATCTCCGCTGATTAAGAAGTACAAAGATGAGAAGTTCTTACTTCCTGCATCTGACCAGTTAAACGCTGATGCACCTGTAACATTAAACAATCTTAAAGTAGATTGGGCACAAGCTATTTTTTACAGAACTGTAATGAGTGATTTGTCTGACTTAGCTGATGTTTATTATGACGTTTTAGCTTTTTTCAGCCCGACTGGAATTAAATCTTTATTTAAAAATTTCCCAGATTTCAAACAAAACGATACTAGAATCGCCGTATTCGGAAGCACAACTCAAAAAGAGGCTTTGGATCATGGTTTAAGAATTGATATTCTTGCTCCAACTCCGGAAACACCTTCTATGACAATGGCTCTAGAAAAATACGTTGCCGAAGCAAACAAAGGAAAATAACCTTATAAAATATTCTCCCGAATCCTCGGGATAAAATTCCAAATTCCAAACTAATCACTTGGGATTTGGAATTTTTTCTTTTTAACAACCATATGTTTCCCGTGGTTGAAACCACGGGTTATATTGAAATTGTGCAGAGAAAAAATATAGCCTGCGGTTTCAACCGCAGGAACATAATCAGCGCCCAAAACGCAAGGTTGATTAATACGTTTACCGTGGTTGAAACCACGGACTATCTTGAAATTACGTTGAGAAAAACATAACCTGCGGTTTCAACCGCAGGAACACAAGCAGAGTCCAATTCGTAAGGTTGATTAATACGTTTCCCGTGGTTGAAACCACAGGCTATCTTGAAATTACGTTGAGAAAAACATAACCTGCGGTTTCAACCGCAGGAGCACAGTCAGCGTCCAAATCGTAAAGTTGATTAATACGTTTCCCGTGGTTGAAACCACGGGTTATATTGAAATTGTCCAGAGAAAAAACATAGCCTGCGGTTTCAACCGCAGGAACACAATCAGCATCCAATTCGCAAGGTTGATTAATACGTTTCCCATAGTTAAAACCACGAGCTATATTAAAATTGCATTGAGAAACAATACGATATATATTGAATTTGACCCAAAATTTAAATATCAAATATTGGATTTTGAAATTTCTAAAATTGAAATTTTCCCTTCTATATCATTTTAACTACATTTGATTTCTATTCTAAACCCAAATCACAAGAAATACTTTCAAATTGTAAGTTATGAAAATCAACTCCCTTCTAATTGAAATTGACGGAATCGACAAAGAAATCCTTCGATACTTAATGGACGATGCCCGAAAACCAATTTTGCAAATCGCCAATAAAATCGGGATTTCTGGAGCAGCCATTCATCAGAGATTAAAGAAACTGGAACAATCCGGCGTTATTTCTGGATCTAAATTTACTGTAAACCCAAAGGTTTTAGGTTACAACACAATGGCGTTTATTGGAGTTTATTTGGATAAAGCTTCCCGAAATTCTGAAGCCGTAAAAGAACTCAGAAAAATTCCCGAAGTTCTAGAATGTCATTATACTACAGGAAACTGGTCGGTTTTAATTAAAATTATCTGTCGTGATAACGAACATTTAATGCAGCTTTTAAATACAAAAATTCAAGCTATTGAAGGTGTTTCAAGAACAGAGACTTTTATTTCACTTGACCAGCAGATTGACAGACAGATTCAGCTTTAGAATTAGAAAATGTGTCAATTTGATAATTAGATAATTTTAAAATAATTATCAGACTGAACAAAGTCGAAGACACGTTATGAACAAAAGCATCGACTTTGCTCAGCCTGACAAGAGTTTATCAAAAAACAAAAACGCGACAGATTTTAAAAATCTGTCGCGTTTGATATAAATTTCTAATTGACTAATTGTCTCAATTCTCAAATTAATTAGTTTCTCCTACTTCCCGAATAAATTGAGATATAATACAACAACGTCGCGATAGAACCAATTGCAGCCACAACATACGTTCTTGCCGCCCATTTTAAAGCATCTTTTGCTCCAGCCTGTTCTTCTTGTGTCAGCATATGTTTATTTTCTAACCAAGCCAGTGCACGGTTACTCGCATCGTATTCTACAGGAAGTGTAATAATCGAAAACAAAGTTGTTGCTGCGAAAACTATAATTCCAACTAATAATAATTGTGGAAAAACTTTAATCATTAAGATTCCGGCAATTAAAATCCATTGCACATAGTAAGAAGCTACGCTTACAATTGGCACTAATTTCGAACGCATTGTCAGCCATTCGTAACCAATTGCATGTTGTACGGCGTGACCGCATTCGTGTGCCGCAACTGCTGCAGCTGCCGCGTTTCTGTGATTATAAACGGCTTCACTTAAATTTACTGTTTTATCTGAAGGATTATAATGATCTGTTAACTGACCTGGTGTCGAAATAACACGAACATCTGTAATTCCGTTATCGGCAAGCATTTTTTCGGCAATTTCTGCGCCGCTCATTCCGTTTCTTAGTTGTAATTTTGAATATAATTCGAATTTACTCTTCAGCTGAGAACTTACCAGCCAGCTGAACAACATTATAGCTCCAGCAATAATTAGATATCCAGATCCCATATTTTTAGTGTTTTTAGATTGATTTTTAAATTTACAAAACAAACTGCAAATTATGAACCATTTTAACAAAATGTCATTTTGACATTTATTTACTCCTTTTGTCTTAATTCAACATATTGTTCTTAAGTAGAAAAGCTATTAACTCTGCCACATTCTTCATTTTATATTTTTGAAGAATATTACGGCGATGGGTTTGTACCGTTAAGAAACTCAAAAATAAATCGTCTGCAATTTCCTGAGTCGATTTTCCTTGAGACAGCAGTAAAGCAATGTCGCGCTCCCTTCTGCTTAAAGCAGGAATACGCTCTAAATCTTCAGATAATGGCTGGCTGATTATTGTTTTTACCTCCTCGCTAAAAACAATTTCACCTTTTATAGCTTTATAAATACAATTTTTAAATTCATCAAAAGATGCATTTTTTAAAATATATCCATTTCCTCCATTCTGAATAAACTGCATAACCAAACTTCTTTCAGATTGACTGCTCATGCCTATAATTACAATTTTAGGATGTTTCTGTTTGATTGTTTTACAAAGATCAACTCCATTTATAACCGGCAGGAAAATATCCATTAAAATTAAATCAACATTGTTATCTTCAATATATTCTAAAAGTGATATTCCCGATTGAAATTTCTCTACGATTTTAATAGTTTTCAATTCCGACAACAATCCTGAAATTCCCGAAATCACAATTGGGTGGTCGTCTACAATTACTGTTTTATATATCATTTTTAGTATATAGTTATATCTTCAACTCAATATAAGTCGAAGTTCCTTTATTAATAACCGAATCTATTTCCAGTTTCCCGTTTAGAAATGCTACACGGTTTTTTATATTTCTAAGTCCCATGCCTTCTCTTTTTTCTGCATGTTTAACATTAAACCCAATCCCATTATCCTCTACAGTAATAAAAAAAACATCTTTATTCTGCGAGCAGGAAACTAAAATCTGCGAAGCTTTTGCATATTTTAGGGAATTATTCAAAAGTTCCTGAATAATCCTGTAAATCATCATTTCTAGATGTTGGGGCAGTTTTGCTTTCTTAATTAAATATTGAAATTCAACCGTAGTTTCAGAATTTGAATGTGACGCGCACAAATCTTTCAATGCATGTTCAAGTCCTAATTTCATTAAGCTTTCGGGCATCAAATTTTGAGATATATTGCGAAGTTCTTTAATCGAGTCGTTCAGCATTTCATTAATGCTCGGACTGTTTTCTTTGTCCTTCCGATTAGCAAGATTCAAATGCATTTTCAAACCAGAAAGCATACTTCCTAATCCATCGTGCAGATCTCTTGCAATTCTTTTTCGTTCGATTTCTTCACCTTGAATTAATGCATTTGAAATCGATAATTTCTGTTGATTTTCCAGCGCTGATAACTCTTGCTGTAAATTAACTTCTTTTTGATAACTCAGCTTTTTTTGATTGCTATTGTAAATCCACAAAAACAAAACAGTTAGAAACAACAAAAATGAAAGCGCTGCAAAAAGCATGGTATTAAGCCTATTATTATTGACTTGTAAAACTGCTTTTTCATTTTCTGACTGCAGTAAAGAGATTTTTTTCTCGCTTTCTGCTTTTTTATATTTTGCTTCGAGTTCTACAATTTCATTTTTTAAACTGGCATCGTTCAAACTATCATTTATAACATTGTATTTATTCGAATAAAAATACGCTTTAGAATATTCTTTTGTCGCATTATAAACTTTAGACAATTCTTTGTAGTAATTCTTTTTGTCTACAATAAATTGTGTATTCTTTACTAAATACTCCAAATTATTTTTGGCCTTATCGTATTTTTTGAGTTTAAAAAGGACCTCATATTCAGCAAATTTCAATCTGTGTAAAGCGATTGAATTATTATGTTTTGCAGAAGATTCTATTCCTTTTTCAAAACTAGTTAGTGCTTCGCTGTGTTTATTTTGTTTAGCATAATAAAGTCCTTCTGAATAATAATATGAATCATTCAAATTCGATTCCCGATAATTTTTTAAAGTCAAAAAAGCTTTATCGAGTACACTTTTAGCATCATAAAAATGTTTGAGTTCTACCAAATTTTCTGCATTAATAATATAAGTCTCCATTTTAGACTCTGCTAAAGTTGCCGATTTTTTAGTGGCACTTTCTATATATTTTTGCGCCTGATCCAGATATTCTGCAGCTTTTTCCCTTTCACCATTATTCATAAAAATAATTGCAACTGCCTTGTTTAAACCGCTGATTAATTCAAAATCACCGCTTCTTTTAGCAATCGGAATAGCTTCATTTACCAATAATCGCATATAGGCATTCTCGTTATTCTTGCGTTGCTGCATAATACCATAATTCTGCAGTATAATCGCCCGAAGTCTATATGCTTCTTTATAGCGGTATTTTTTAAGTTTTTCATTGGCTTCCAATAAAGCTTTCTCAAAACCATCTATATCGCCCTTTTCAAGAAAGCTATTCGCATTGTAATACAGTGAAAGATCTTTCAAAAAAGGAAATTTTGTTTTTAATCGATTTCCCTGTTTAAGATATTCTTTAGAACTTTTCACATCTTGAACCATCAAGAATAATTTGGATAACCTAAAACTATTTAGACTCCTGATACTGTCAGACTTAACGTTTTTGGTAAAATTAACAATACTGTCTACGTAAACAGTATCATCATCTAGTGAAAGAATTACTTGCGAATTGGAAACAGCAGAGAAACATAAAAAAAGCAGTAAGGCGTAGATTTTATTCATAGATGGGAGGCATTTACTCAAAGTTATTAAAGCTTAACGACTTTCGAAAAAAAAATAGAACATTTTACCTGATATCAGGTAAAAAAAAATACACTTTATCAGGTATTGGTATCTCTTTTATTAGGGTCTAATTTTGTTAGACTATGAATATTAATTAAAGAATTTTATTATGAAATCGATTTTAAAAACTTTAGCAATTGTATTGACTCTTGCTTTTACAGCAGTTTCTTGCAGCAGCGATAACGACGATAACAACTCAGGAAGCGGATCAAGAGACATTAAATATGAAGTAACTGGAAACTACTCTGGAAAAACCAGTGCAACATACACTGAATCTGGTAATGGCGGACAAAACGTAGACATTACTTCGTTACCTTGGAGTAAAGAATTTACTGCATCTGCAGATACTTATGGTGCTGGAATAACAGTAAGTGGATATGGCGGTAATGCAGGTCAAACTTTAACTGTAAAAATTATTGTTGGAGGAAAAGTAGAAAAAGAAACTACTGCAACAGCAAATAGCGAGGGGATTATCGTAGCCGCTCCAGGATCTTTTGTTTTCGCACAATAATTATTGAAAAATTAGAATTTAAATTTTTTGTTTTTGGTAAAAGAAAAAGCTTCGTATTCACGAAGCTTTTCTTTATTTATGACTCTAATTGATTATTTACTTCTTCAAATTTTCCAATAAGATCATTTATTTTCTCCTGCTGTTTTTTAATTTTTTTTGGACGAAGATAAAACCATGTAAATCCTATCCATGCCAAGGTTAGTCCGTAAGCAAGGCTCATTCCCAAAAGTGACATTCTGCTTGCGTATTCGTACATATACAAACAAATCCCCGCAGTAAGTGAAATAAAGTAAAAAGTGATCATTTTAGTCTGCAGGAACTGCTGTTTCTTTTTGATCAAAAGTAAATTCTGCAGATATTCGTGATTCGTTTGTGTTGTTTCGATATTTCTGTATTTGCTCAATAATTTATTATGAACATATAAATAAATCATCATTGTAAATACCATTAAGACAATTCCAATTTTAGTTGAAATAAATTCCGGCTGATAATAATACCAAACAAAAATATTAAACGCACAGGTTACAAATAGTAAAATATTTAAAATCCAAAAACTAATAAGGCTGTTTTTTTTAAACTTCTTTAAACGTCCTAATAAATCCTGCATATCTGGCTGACTTACGGATTGTTTTTTCCATAAATCTTTAAAATCTATATTGTTATCGTTGTCCATTTTCTTTAAATTTTTGAGTCAGTTTTTCTTTAATCCTGTGAATTTTCACTCTTACATTTGCTTCAGAAAGTCCCACAATCTTGGCGATTTCTGCCTGCTTTATATCTTCTAATTCAAGCGAAATAATGATACGTTCTGTTTCGGGTAATTCAGCAATACATTTGTACAAAAACTGAATTTGAGGTTCTAATGAAATTTGTTTTTCTTCTGAAAGATGAACGGGCAGATCAGATTTCGGAAAACGTTTTTGTTTTTCAATCTGCCTTAGGCAATTGTTAGATGCAATTCTAAAAATCCAAGTTCCAATAGCCGATTCATTTCTAAAGGTTTCCAGTTTCTGCCAGACAATTATAAAAGTTTCCTGAGCCAAATCCTGCGCGGCATCATAATCGTTTACAAAACCCATGCAAAGCCTGAAAATCCTATCCCAATATGTTTTATAGATATCTTCGAATTCCATTTTAAGATTTTATAAAATTGTTTAATTGTGCCAAATACCAGTCTTTGTCATCATACATTATAAAATGCAAACCTTTATCTGCATATTGAAATTTGGCTGTTTTCAGTTTTTCATACTGACCTTCAATTGCTGGTTTTAAATTTATAAAATAAGATTCTAATAAAATTAATGAAGGACATTTTATCGCCGAGATTCTTTCTCTCAAATCGATATTAAAGAAATCGCAATACACTTCCGAAAAAGTTTTTCTATCCGATTTTACGCTCCAGTCTACAACCATTTCTAATTTTGATGAATCTTGCAAAAGTCTCGGCATCGTTTGTTTCTGCATATCATAAAACTGTGTTTCGTTCATTGCTGCCATTTGAGTAACCATTGGCGAACAGTCATTATTTTCTTTTGATTTAAAAGAAGGATCGCTCAAAGCAGCTAGACATGGCAATGCATCAACAACCACAATTTTACCAATTAAATCCGGATAATCAGATGCGATTGCAAGTGCCAATCCGCCTCCCATACTGTGGCCAACTAAAATTGGCTTATCAATTTTATTGTCTTTAATATAATTGGCAATTCCCGCTTTCCAGTTTTCGAATGAAGGATTTGGTTGTGGTTTTACTCCAGCAAATCCTGCCATTGTAAGTGTGTAACAAGTAAAATCTTTTTCGAAAGCTGCTTTGGTTTCGTTCCAAACTTCCCCTGAAGAAGCAAATCCTGGAATGAATATTATAGATTGTTTTCCTTTTCCTGTTTTGATAACTTCAAAAGGATATGATTTTGTCTGTGCAAAAACATTCACGCATAATGCAGAAAATAAAAGGGCGATAATTAAAATATACTTTTTCATTTTTAATAGTTTTAAGTTGTTAATTAAATCGGATCCATGCTTTTGATACGACAGCTATTAAAATGTTACAAAAGTTTTTAAATTTTTAATGAAAAAATTTCAAACGCCAATGTTGGTGCGGGTTTTTAACCGCAAAGTTTTTCCTCAATCTTGTCATTTCGATCCCGAGGCTTCGGGAGAGAAATCTTCGCGAGTAGCTCCGCAATCAAAATCGCCAATCTTTGTAGAGTTACTTGTGAAGATTTCTCCTTCGTCGAAATGACAAACTATATGTTTTTAAAAAATAAAATTCGTGAATTCGTGGCGAAAAAAACAAGCGTAAAAAAATTCCAAACTCCAATCGTGAAATTGGAATTTGGAATTTTTAATATTGGAATTTTAAAATTAACCTACAAGGTTGATAATCTTCCCAGGAACAATTATCACTTTATTTGGAGTTTTTCCATCTAATTGTTTTTGCGTTCTTTCGTCTTTCATTACGATTTCTTCGATTTGTTCTTTGGTTAAATCCAAAGGCAATTCGATGGTGAAACGCATTTTTCCGTTGAAAGAAACTGGGTATTCTTTATTGGTTTCAATTAAATGTTTCTCATCAAAAATCGGAAAAGCAACCTCAGAAATAGAAGTTGTATGTCCTAACTGCGACCATAATTCTTCAGCAATGTGAGGTGCGTATGGCGAAACTAAAATTGCCAATGGTTCTAAGATTGCTCTTGAATGACAGTTTTGAGAAGACAATTCATTAACACAAATCATAAATTGAGAAACGGAAGTATTGAAAGAGAAATTCTCAATATCATCTGCTACTTTTTTGATTGTTTTATGCAATGATTTTAAGTTGTCTTTTGTTGGTTCGTCGTTGTTTACAATTAAACCATTATCGTCAAAATACAATCTCCATAATTTTTTCAAGAAACCAAAAACTCCTGAAATTCCAGCAGTATTCCAAGGTTTAGCCTGCTCTAATGGACCTAAAAACATTTCATATAAACGCAATGTATCAGCACCATATTCTGCACAAATATCATCTGGAGTTACAACATTGTATTTCGATTTTGACATTTTTTCGACTTCGCGGCCTACAATGTATTTTCCGTTATCGTCTAAAATAAATTCTGCGTCAGCATAATCTTCTCTCCAAGCCTTGAATTTTTCAATATCTAATTCATCAGAAGAATTAACTAAAGAAACATCAGCATGAATTGGCTGTACTTTTTGATCTCCAATTTTATTTTTAGATACAAAAGTATTTGTGCCTTCCAATCTATAAACAAAAGCACTTGTCCCCAAAATCATTCCCTGATTGATCAGTTTTTTGAATGGCTCTTCAGTTGGAGCAAAACCTTTGTCTTTTAAGAATTTATTCCAGAAACGAGAATATAATAAGTGTCCGGTTGCGTGTTCGCTTCCTCCGATATATAAATCAACACTTTCCCAATAAGCTAAAGCTTCTTTACTTGCAAATTCACTTTCATTGTGCGCATCCATGTAACGCATCCAATACCATGAACTTCCTGCCCAACCTGGCATAGTGTTTAATTCTAAAGGAAAAATCGAAACATTGTCAACTAAATTAGTATTGACAACTTTATTTTGTTTTGTATCCCAAGCCCAAACCGCTGCGTTTCCTAATGGAGGCAGACCATCTTCTGTTGGTAAATATTTTTCTACTTCAGGCAAAATAATTGGCAAATGCTGTGCATCGATCATTTTTGGCAATCCGTTTACATAATAAACCGGGAAAGGTTCTCCCCAATAACGCTGACGAGAGAAAACGGCATCACGCAAACGGTAATTTGTTTTTCCCGTTCCTTGTCCAATTTTTTCTAATTCAGAAATTGCTTTTTGAGTTGCCTCCTTATAATTCAATCCGTTTAAGAAATCAGAATTTGCGATTTCAACGTTGTCTTTTGATCCGTAAGCTGCTTCAGAAATATCAACATTAGCGAAGATATTTTTGATTTCCGGCATTCCGTTTTGACCTCTAAAGAAATTAGCAAAAGCATAATCTCTTTCGTCTCCGCAAGGAACCGCCATTACAGCGCCAGTTCCGTAACCTGCCAAAACATAATCCCCAATCCAAACCGGAATTGGTTCTTTTGTAAAAGGATGCTCTGCATAAGCTCCTGTAAATACACCCGAAATGGTTTTTACATCGGCCATACGCTCACGCTCCGAACGTTTTGCTGTTTTTTCGATATAGGCTTCAACAGCAGCTTTTTGTTCTGGAGTGGTAATTTTAGCTACCAAATCATGTTCTGGAGCTAAAGTCATAAAAGTAACTCCAAAAATAGTATCAGGACGAGTAGTGAAAACTTCTATAAAATTTGTTTCAGGTTTCACGTTTAAAGTTTCATCACTATGTGCATCAACCTGAGACTTGAAACTTGAAACTTGAAACTTAACCAAAGCTCCTACAGATTTTCCAATCCAGTTACGCTGGCTCTCTTTTATAGACTCACTCCAATCGATATCATTTAGACCTTGAAGCAGGCGTTCGGCATAAGCAGAAATTCGCATACTCCATTGTGTCATTTTTTTTCTTATAACAGGAAAGCCTCCACGTTCTGAAACTCCGTTTACAATTTCATCATTTGCCAAAACAGTTCCTAAGCCTGGACACCAGTTTACTTCGGTTTCTGCCAAATACGTCATTCTGTATTGTAACAAGATTTTTTCTTTTTGATCATCAGAATAAGAATTCCATTCATCAGCAGAAAAAATAACTACGTTATCATCGCAGACTGCTTCAACTAATGCATTGCCGCTTTCTTCAAAAACAGTTACCAATTCTGAAATATCAAATGCTTTTCCTTGTTTTTTGCAATACCAAGAATTGAACAATTGAATAAAAATCCATTGTGTATGCTTATAATAGTCAGGATTTGAAGTTCGTACTTCACGGCTCCAATCGAACGAAAACCCGATTTTATCTAATTGTTTTCTATATCCTGCAATTTGTTTTCCTTCTTTGTCTACACCACCGTCAATATTTACGCGCGTTGTATCTTCTGGACGCTGTCCTGTCTGGATCGCATATTGCTCTGCAGGTAATCCGAAACTGTCGTAACCCATTGGATGCAAAACATTGAAACCTTGATGTCTTTTGAAACGAGAATATACATCCGAAGCTATATAACCCAGCGGGTGCCCAACGTGTAATCCTGCTCCAGACGGATAAGGAAACATATCGAGTACATAATGTTTAGGTTTTTCAGAGTTATTTTTTGCTGCAAAAGTTTGATTTTCTGCCCAATATTTTTGCCATTTGGCGTCAATTTCGTTTGGATTGTATTTCATTTCTAAGTGACTAAGATTCTAAGTGACTAAGGTTCTAAGGCTTTTCACTAGTTAATTAGCCGCAAATTTACATTTATTGTGGTTTGTACCAAAGCATTTCACTGACAAACCAATAAAATATCAAAATACCTACCCTAATTATTAAAAATACTTAATATTGAGTCGCATTTCATGTAGTTTTTGAAAAGTAAATTTTAAGGTTCAAAGTTTTTTTAAACTACAGAGTTCGATAAGGGTTTTATTTAGCGAAAGATTCAAAATATGTAAGTTCAAAAAGCTTTATGCCGCTAGAACTTTGCGTAGCTTTGTGTTTTATATAATTTAAATTACTTTGCGTACTTTGCGGTAAAACCTGCTTTATGCCCTCAGATAAGCAATCTTAAAAAAACTTATTCTTGTTTGCAGTTAAATAAACTTTTATTCAATATCAAATTGTACATTTATAGTATAAAAGTTCGTTATTAACTTTAAATAAAGAAATTCTTTATTATTTTTACCACATAATTTAAGCAGACTATGAGTTCTAACTTTGATAAATTTCAAAAGCGCAGGTTAATTTCCTCTTATTTTTCGGTTGTATTAAGTGTATTCTTGGTTTTATTCCTTTTGGGAGTACTGGGATTATTCATTATTAATTCTAAAAATCTAGCTGATGATTTTAAAGAAAAAATCGCAATGACGGTTTTCTTTAAAAACGAAGCGAACGACAGTATTATAAAAGCATTTGATTCTGAATTAAAAAGAGCTCCTTTTGCGCTTTCGCATGTTTATGTTTCCAAAGAAAAAGCAGCAAAAGAGCACACTGATATTATTGGTGAAGATTTCCTAACCTTTTTGGGAGAAAATCCTTTGCTGAATTCATATGACATTCACTTAAAAGCAGATTATGTAGAAAGAGACAGTATCGTTAAAATCGAGAACCGCTTTCGCAAAAATGCCATGATATCTGACATTGTTTATGACAAACAATTAGTAAATCTGGTAAATGACAACATTAGAAAAGTAAGTATGTGGATTTTAATAATCAGCGGTTTCTTAACTATTATTGCTGTTTTATTAATCAACAGTTCTCTTCGTTTGTCTATACATTCCAATCGTTTTATCATTAAAACCATGCAGATGGTTGGCGCAACCAAAGCTTTTATTCGTAAGCCTTTTGTAATGCGAAGTGTAAAACTAGGAATGCTTGGCGCTGGTCTTGCCATTATTGCGTTAATTGCACTTTTAATTTATGTAGATACTAATTTCCCTGGTTTAGGAATTCTAGAAGACAAAGCTTTAACTGGTTTGATTTTGGTTGGCGTTTTTGGATTAGGAGTTCTAATTACTTGGGTAAGCACGCATTTTGCAACACAACGTTTCTTGAATTTAAGAACTGACGATCTTTATTAATTTTTGATTTAGATTGAAGACTTTAGATTTCTATAGATAAAAATAAACTCAAAAGAGGGTGAGATTGCTTCGTACCTCGCAATGACAAAATGAAAAACAACAACAATAACAAAGAACAAGCTCAGGCACAGCCAAAACAGGAATTCCTTTTTGACGGCATCAATTATAAAATTTTATTGATTGGTATTGCTGTAATTGCAGTAGGATTTATTTTAATGTCTGGCGGAGGAAGTAAAGATCCTAATGTTTTTAACGAAGATATTTTTAGTTTTAGACGTATCCGTTTAGCACCAACAACTGTTTTAATTGGTTTCGGAATCACGATTTATTCTATTTTCAAAAAATCTAAATAGACTTTCTTAGACTACTTAGAATTTTCAGACATCTTAGATTATTAGATTAATCTTTTCTAAAAAAGTCTTAAAATCTAAGATGTCTATCCCGCGCTTCGGGACTAAAAATCTAACAATCCACATAAATGAATACATTACAAGCTATCGTTCTTGCCATTATTGAAGGAATTACAGAATTTTTACCTGTTTCTTCAACTGGACACATGATTATTGCCTCTTCTTTTTTTGGAATCGCTCATGATGATTTCACTAAACTTTTTACCATTGTAATTCAGCTTGGCGCGATACTTTCGGTTGTAATATTATACTTCAAACGTTTCTTTCAAACTTTTGATTTCTATTTCAAACTTCTAGTTGCTTTTATTCCTGCAGTAGTTTTAGGATTACTATTAAGTGATTTTATTGATGGTTTATTAGAAAATCCCGTTACGGTTGCTATTTCACTTTTGATTGGAGGAATTATTTTATTGAAAGTAGACGAATGGTTCAACAAACCAAATGATCCTGAAGTTTCAACTGAGATTACTTACGCAAAAGCTTTTAAAATTGGACTATTTCAATGTCTGGCAATGATTCCTGGAGTTTCGAGAAGCGGCGCTAGTATTGTGGGTGGTATGTCGCAAAAACTAACAAGAACTTCTGCTGCAGAATTTTCATTTTTCTTAGCAGTTCCAACTATGTTAGGCGCAACAGCAAAAAAATGTTACGATTATTACAAAGCTGGATTTGAATTATCTCACGATCAAATTAACATGCTTGTTATTGGGAATATTGTTGCTTTTGTCGTAGCACTTTTGGCCATTAAAACTTTCATCGGATTTTTAACTAAAAACGGATTTAAAGTTTTTGGTTATTACCGAATCTTAGCTGGAATCATTTTATTGTTGATTCACTTTTTCATTCACCCGCTTACCATCATATAATGACACCTGAAGAATATTTAGAAGGACAAGTTTTATTGATTGACAAACCATTAAAATGGAGTTCGTTTCAAGCTGTCAATAAATTAAAATACCTTTTAATTAATAAAGTCGGACTTCCTAAAAAGTTCAAAATTGGCCACGCCGGAACTTTAGATCCGCTGGCGACTGGACTTTTATTAATCTGTACTGGAAAATTCACCAAAAGAATTTCTGAACTTCAAGGTCAGGCAAAAGAATATACTGGAACTTTTTATATTGGAGCCACTACTCCATCATACGATTTAGAGACTGAAATCGACCAGACTTTTCCAACAGATCATATCGATGAAGCTTTAATTCACGAAACGGTAAAGCAGTTTTTAGGAGAAATAGATCAAAAACCGCCTATTTTTTCGGCTATAAAAAAAGATGGAGTTCGTTTATACGAGCACGCACGCGCCGGTGAAACAGTAGAAATTGCAAGCAGAAAAACTACTATTCACGAATTTGAAATTACAAGAATTGCATTGCCAGAAGTAGATTTCAGAGTGGTTTGCAGTAAAGGAACTTACATTCGTTCTTTAGCTTACGACTTTGGAAAAGCCATGAATTCAGGTTCACATTTAACTGTTTTGCGTCGTACTAAAATTGGAGATTACGATGTAAAGAATGCAATTGACATCACTTTATTTGAGGAAAGTCTGAAATAATCATAAATAAAAATAGCACATTACAATTTCTAAAAGAGTAATGTGCCAGCTCTTAAATAAATAGTACAATTAATTCATACTTATTCTTTTGAGTTAATAGTGAGGCACATTTTTCCCTCCAAATAAAAATTGAGAAAAGAAATCATAGAATCTTTCAAATAACTTTTTCATAATAGTGTATTTTTTAATGTTAGACAATAAATAGACACCAGTAAAAAGAGTAAATCAGAAAGTTATAATAGAAGTGGGATTATATTTACTAAGTTACAACTTTTGAAGTAAAATAAAAACACTTTAAGATAATTTTATCAACCAAATTATTTGTTTATCAACAGATTACAAAAATCACAATCGATTATATTTAATATTCTCCATAATTTCCAGCAATTCCTCCTGCACAGAAATTCCTTTGTCTGCTAAATACCACAATTGTAAATCTGTTTTTATTTTTTCATTAATCGGCCCAACATCTCTTTTATGATTTGCCATTAATTCAGCCGCGCCTTTGGGTCTTGGTCCCCAATCTGCACGAACAATTCCGGCTTCTTTACAAATAACAATTATTTTAGGAATTGCCCTTCCGCCATTTGTAAGATACTGACTCATTAAATCGTCGTTTTCGTCACGCAAAGCTATTCTTAGATCCACTTTTTTATTGGAAGCCAACGCCATTTTATTTAAAATAGGAAGAATCTGCGCTGCATCGCCGCACCAGCCTTCAGAAAGTACCAGCCATATATAATGATTGTCTAAATGCTGCAGTTTATCAATAATTGGTTCAGCAATTTTTATGGTCTTTTCCAGCCTGTTCATTCTCGCCTCATTTAATTTGGAATAATTTGTCAAGCTTTCCGATTGTTCATTTCCTGTCGACTTTCCTTCAGATAATAAATCGGTTACTAATTTTCTGTATTCAGCATAAGAATGACTGTTGAATAATGCTTTGGCTACGATGCTTTTCATATTGGTTTGATTTTTAGGATAGAATAAAAATACAAAATTTAGAAAGACGAGGATAATGACATTTGTCAGATTTAAAAACAATAGTATTAAATATTCAAAAGATTTGAAGAGAAATAAAAATGCAATTAATAATTTCGCTCTTCTTCTTCCTCATCTAACAAGTATTCAAAAAAATCTGAAAAATCATCCCAAACATCTGGCTTAGATATAAAATCTTGTTTTTCCAATTTGGTAATTTCTATTGAATCAATCCATAAAATTGATGGCTTATTTTCTGTATCCATTAGAAATACGCTCATATCATGCTCAGCAAGCACAATAAATCTGCTTGGAATAGCAACAGCTTTTCTAATTCTTAGAGTTTCCCCAATGAGATTAGTTGAATCATCAAATAAAAAAGAATGTAGCCAAATACTGCCATCACAAAAACTTGCTATTTCTTTAAAGTCAATAGGCAAACTTATTTGTAATTCACTTTCAATTTTATTTAAGTCTTCTGTGGAAACTCCATCAATTTCACCAAATAGTAAAATATATCTATCTCTTAATTTATTTATATCTTTCATTTATCTAAATCAAAAAAGGTAATAAAATATTTCTTACAAATTTATAAACTTTAATCAATACAATGATTCTAAAATAATTTTGCAAACATTATTTCTAAAAATCAGAATATGTCTATATTTGCACAAATTAACGCGACACACACATGAAATATAAAAGAATTCTTCTAAAACTTAGCGGCGAAGCGCTAATGGGTGATTTACAATACGGTATAGACCCAAAAAGATTAGCCGAATATGCAGATGAAATTAAGCAGATTCACAGTAAAGGAGTAGAGATTGCAATTGTTATTGGAGGAGGAAATATATTTAGAGGAGTTGCTGGAGCAAGTTCTGGAATGGACAGAGTTCAAGGTGATTACATGGGTATGCTTGCAACTGTAATTAACGGAATGGCTTTACAAGGCGCTCTTGAAGATAAAGGAATGAAAACGCGTTTGCAGACTGCTTTAAAAATGGAATCTATCGCAGAACCTTACATTAAAAGAAGAGCAGACCGCCACTTAGAAAAAGGCAGAATTGTAATTTTTGGTGCCGGGACCGGAAATCCATATTTTACAACAGATACTGCAGCAGTTTTAAGAGGAATCGAAATTAATGCTGATGTTATCTTAAAAGGAACTCGTGTTGATGGTGTTTATGATTGTGACCCTGAGAAAAATGCTTCTGCAGTAAAATTTGACTTTATTTCGTTTGACGATGTAATCAAAAAAGGATTAAATGTAATGGACACTACTGCATTTACTCTTAGTCAAGAAAACAAATTACCAATTGTTGTTTTTGATATGAATAAAATTGGAAACTTATTGAAAATCTGCGAAGGCGAAAACATAGGAACTGTAGTTAATATATAGTCATCAGTAACAGTTTACAGTCGCATAAATAAGACTTTAACTGAAAACTGAGAATGAAAACTGAAAACTAAAAAAAAATGACTGAAGAAATAGACTTTATTTTAGAAAGTACTGAGGAATCAATGAATGGTACTATTGCACACTTAGAGAAAGAATTTCTTAATATTCGTGCAGGAAAAGCTTCTCCAGCAATGCTTGGAGGTGTTTTTGTGGATTATTACGGATCTGCAACACCGCTTTCTCAAGTATCTAAAATCAGTGTTCCAGATGCTAGAACAATTACATTACAGCCATTTGAAAAAAATATGCTGCAAGCAATTGAGAAAGCTATCTTAATCGCAAACATTGGTTTTAACCCGATGAACAATGGCGACATGGTTATTATCAGCGTACCGCCACTGACAGAAGAGCGTCGTCGTGATTTAGCTAAACAAGCAAAATCTGAGGCTGAAGATGCTAAAATCGGTATTCGTAACTCTCGTAAAGATGCAAATACTGACATCAAAAAATTAGAAAAAGAAGGAACTTCTGAAGACATTTGCAAATCTGCTGAAGAAGAAGTTCAAAACTTGACAAACGCTTTTATTAAAAAAATTGATGAATTATTGGTTCTAAAAGAAGCCGAAATCATGAAAGTGTAATCAAAGATCTGATATATTTAAAAAATCCGTCTGGTGAATAGTACCAGACGGATTTTTTTATTGTTATTTTTGCATACGAAAATTAAATTCTTTTCGTTTTTGAAACTATATCATTCTGTATGAAGCTATTTTGTTTTTTGACTTTGTTTTTTACGCTTACTCTTCAAGCGCAATTTCAAATAAACGGAATCGTAACCGATTCAAACAACAAACCTCTTCCGTTTGCTACAATTACCACCTCAGAAAACAATAATACAATTACTGATGTTGATGGCAAGTTTATTTTTAAAATCAGCACATCTGCTACAACTGTATCAGTATCGTATGTCGGTTTTCAAACCAAAACCATTGCATTAATCAACAATAAAACTTTTTATACAGTTTCGCTTTTGCAGCAAACAGATGACTTAAAAGAAGTTGTAGTTTCTAATGAAAATCCTGCTTTGACGATAATTCGAAAAGTTATTGCCAATAAATCATTAAACGATCCTCAGAAAAAGCTCAATAATTTTGAGTACAAAACATACAACAAGCTTATCGTTACTGCGAATCCAGATTCGATAGATGGCAGGATTGACTCTACTGCGTCTTATAAAGATCTAAACAAAAAAATCATAAATGTTGATTCATCAGATTACAAGTTTAAGGAAATCGTGAGCAGACAGCATTTATTTCAAACGGAGAAAGTTTCACAGTACCAATTTGGCAATAAGAAATTAAAAGAAACTGTACTGGGAACCAAAATAGCAGGTTTTAAACAGCCTATTTATGAAGTTTTAGCATTTAATCTTCAATCAATCTCCATTTACGATCCGAAGTATGAATTGTTTGAAACAAAATACGAGAATCCGATTTCGAATCAGGCAACATCGAGCTATAATTATAAATTGCTTGACACTGTGAGCATCAAAGGTCGTGATACGTATATGATTTATTTCAAAAATAAATTGCAACGAAAATCATCTGGTCTTGAAGGGGTTTTATATATTGATAAAGAAAACTTTGCTGTCGCAAAAGCTGTAATGCGAATTAAAGGCGTTCTGGACATTAGCGGTATTCATGAATTTGAATATATCCCGAAAGAAAAAATTTGGTTTCAAAGTAATACCACATTCAAAATTGTAAAAGGAAAAAATGACGATGATATTAGAATTTTAGGCGGAACAATTCAGTTTGACGGAGACGTTGAAGAAAATTTTGAACCAAGGAAAAAAGTCGCTTCAGATTTCACCTATTTACTTTCAGAAAGTAATAGTTTTGATATTCGTGTTAACACCAGCAATCCTATAAAAAACCCTTCGCTTTACATCGAAATTAACGACGATGCGGCAAAAAAACCAGAAAACTTCTGGGAAGCCTACCGTAAGGAAAATCTTGATGTAAAAAGCCAAAAAACATATTTATTACTTGACAGTCTTTCTGTGAGCAATAGAGTTGAAAAACGTTTAGGAATCGGCCGAAAAATCATAAATGGCTTCTACCCTATCGGTCCTGTTGATTTGGATTTAAAAAAGATTATAAGTTTTAATAATTATGAAGGTTTCCGTATTGGTTTAGGTGGAATTACAAATGATCGCTTTTCGAAAAACTTCAGATTGGAAAGTTATACTGCTTACGGCACAAAAGATGGAGTTTTTAAATACAGTGCGGGAGCCGGAGTTTTACTAGACAAATACACCAATACCTGGCTGAATGGTTACTATTCAGATGATGTACGCGAAATTGCAAGTACAGTTTTCAGTGTTGACAAACGTGTGTTTAAAATTTATGATCCGCGGCCAATTAATATTAGTACTTTTTACGAATATTCAGGATGGAGAGGTAATATACAGACTAAATTTATTCCGAAGACTGAAGCGGTTTTAGAAGTTTCACGAAATTATATCGAACCGAAATTTGATTATCTTTTTAATCATGATGGAAAATTATACTCCAGCTATGTAATGACCACAGCAATGTTGTCGATTGTCTGGGCGCCTTTCAGCGAATTTATGCAGACTCCAACTGGAAGAAATGAAACTGATAAAAGATTTCCGAGATTTACTTTTCAATACACGCAGTCTTTACCAGATGTTCTTGGTAATGACTTTACTTTTAGCAAAATAGATTTTAAAGCGGAATACGAAAAACAATACCTCAACCGACAAAAGACTAGTTTGCTTCTGCAGGCGGGTTATGCAATGGGAGATGTACCAATTACGCATTTGTACAATACTTCTCCAAACAACTTAACCAAAGAAACTATTATTCAGCGTATTACTTTTGCGGGAAGAAATGCTTTTGAAACGATGTATTTTAATGAATTCTTTTCCAGTCAATATTTAATGTTTCAGATCAAGCATGGTTTTGATCGTATTAAAATCATGAAAAAAGTCCGTCCTTCATTAGTTTTAGTAACGAGAATGGCATGGGGAAATATGGAAAAACCGGAACAACATGTTGGACCAGATTACAAAACACTTGACAAAGGTTATTTTGAATCGGGAATTGAGTTAAATAAAATCTACAAAGGTTTTGGTCTCGGCGGCTTTTATCGTTATGGCCCAAACCAGTTATTAAAGTTTGAAGACAATATTGCGGTAAAGATTTCTTATGTACTTGATCTCGGACTTTAAGAGTTAAATTCCAATATTTCAGATTCCAATTTTTTATTCCGAGGCTTCGGGATCGAAATGACAAATAAAACCTAATATCAGTCCTAATTTTATATAAATTTCAATTTTTTCATTAAAGTTTGAGCAACAAAAAAAATCCCAAACTCCAATTATAAAAATTGGAATTTGGGATAAAAAAATTGATCTTTAAAAATTTATGGTTTCAGAATCAGAACTGAAGGTGTATTGTTCAGCCAGATACTTTGAGATTCAATTAATTTTTTCCAGCTGTCCAGACTTATAATCATTAAGTTCTGGCCATCTAAAAATTCTTTTTTAATGGTTCTCTCATGCATAATCATAATATGATTTGGAGCAATCTGTTCGATAGATCGGATGGTTTCTTGAATATCGCGAGTATTTTTTACTTCCCCGCTGGCATCTAAAACTGTAATCTGCGAACCGTTATTATTGATTAATTTTTTAGCATAGTCAATTAAAAAAGCATCTTCTTTACTAAATACAGGCATAAAAACCTGGTTTATTTCTTCAAAATCTTTATCTATAAAAATACCAACCGGCATTCTGGTTTTTGCAATAATATGACGCGTTCTTTCATCAAAAGGAGAATTTTCAAACAAACCTTCTTTTCCTGTGAATTTATCAATTAAACGATCTGGATTTACAATTCGGGTTGTAAAACCAAGAATCTTTCCAAGCAAAGTTCCGTCAAAGATAGATTGTCCTAGACCAACCAATAATAAATCATATTCTCCGTGGTTTGCCGAATCAATAATATCAGTATCTATATCATTAGAAACTTTAAAAACACTCACAATGTTTTGATTCAACCGGTTAGATTCCTCGATAATCGGAACTAACATTTTACGCTCATGATCTTTCACATCAAAAGAGTGAATTTCTGTACTTAAAGACAAGTGCATTGCGGTTACAATCGAATTGTCTGGTTGTTTTTTAACCAAACTGTTTGCAATTTTTAAAAGCTTTTTACCTCTTTCTGGAGTTGCAAATGAAAGCAGGATTTTATATTTGCTTTTGCTTCCAATTTCTTGCGGCACATTAGTTGCTTTGTCTTTAAAAATAAAGCCGATAAAATCTAAAGCCGGACCTGTCATAAAAGTTGTTACCAAAGCCATAATGACCATCATGGTAAAAATCTCTGTTGATAAAACTCCAAGATCATATCCAATATTTAAAACTACAAGTTCCATTAATCCTCTGGTATTCATTAAAGCTCCAATTGCCAAACTATCTTTCCAGTTTTGTCCCACGAATTTTGCCGCCAGAGCACTTCCAAAAAATTTACCAGCAACAGCAACAGCTATAATTAATCCCGTGATTTTCCATAATTCGGGATCATTAAGCAAACCAATCTGCGTACGCAAACCTGTAAAAACGAAGAATAAAGGCAATAAGACAATTATAGCAACGTCTTCGACTTTCTCAATAAATATATTTCTGAATTTATTATTTTCAGGCATAATTGCTCCCGCAAGAAAAGCTCCAAATAAAGCATGAATTCCAATTAATTCTGCAGCATACGCTGAGATTAAAAGTGTAATAAAGAAAATAGCAACAACAGGTTTATTTAAACTTTCTCTTGTTGAATTTAAATCTCCGACACGCTTTAAAAACGGACGAACGATTTTCAGCATAATAATTACATAAAGAATCGCTAAACCAATTACATATAATGAACTTGTAAATGAACCTGCTTTTACGATAGCAATTACAACTGCCAAAATACACCAAGCAGTAATATCATCTGCTGCTGCACAAGTAATAGCAATGGTTCCTAGTTTTGTTTTCTGCATGCCTCGCTCTTGGACAATTCTGGCTAGAACCGGAAATGCAGTAATACTCATGGCAATTCCCATAAATAATCCGAAAGAAGAAAACTCAACACCAATTGGGGCAAAAGTGTGATAAATAAAATAAGCCAATGTTAATCCTAAAGCAAAAGGAATTACGATACTGGCATGGCTGATAACAACTGCATCATGCGCTTTGTTTTTCAGCACTTTCAAATCAAGTTCCATCCCGATAACGAACATGAAGAGAATTAAACCAATCTGGCTTAAGAATTGTAAATTTCCTAATGATTCTTTTGGAAATAAAGCTGCGGAAAATTCTGGAAAGTACATTCCGACCAAAGACGGCCCTAAAACAATTCCGGCAATCATTTCTCCAATTACAGATGGCTGTCCGATTTTTCTAAAAAACCATCCAAATAAACGTGCTACTAAAATAATAGTCACGATTTGTGCTAATAAAATAGCCAGCGGATGCTGTAAATTTTCAACCATTGAATGAAGAAAATCATTCCAATGATTACTTTCTATTTTTTTCTTGACGATATCGCGTCCAGCTTCTAATGATGCGCCTTTTGAAATTATCCAATATATTAGAGCGGTAAAACCTCCAATAATTGTTACGTAGAATAAAGAGTTTTTAATGTTATTCATAACTCGTTCTTTTAATTTATTGCCGCAAATATCAGAAGTGAGCTTCATGTGAAAAAACAAATTTCCTGCTAATTTTCAATGTATGTAACAAGTCGGAAAAACTTTGTAATAAGTTTTAAAGCTCAACAAAAATCCACTATTAATGTGAATGGAATCTAAGCTTCATTGCGAGAACAAAGCTTCAACTTCGCACAGCCTGACACCCGCTCAATGGTAATATTTATAACCAATTTATACCTAACTGTCATCCTCAGCGAAGTCGAAGGCTTGTTAAATAAGAAATCGGCTTCGACTTCACTTAGCCTGAAAAATGAGCAAATACTATATCTTCACTTTCTTCAAAAAGTCAGAACGATAGGTTTCGCTTAAAATTAAGGTTGTATTTTTATTGTTTTCTTCCAGATGGTGCAGTACGATTTCGTTATGATTAAAGAACTTTATCGCTTTTACTGCAACAATTTCTTTTTTGTTGATACGGCAAAAATCGGATTCTGGTAATTCACTCAAAAGCGTATCAAATTTAACATTTTTTAAATTCAAAAAACTTCCATCAGCAAGTAAAACTGTTTTATCACGGCTGTCACTCACTGCGGTTTTTATAAGCTGAATTTTATTGAAGAACAATAGCGTTTTTCCCCTGTCTGTATTAAGCTGTATAAACTTTTTAGCAGAATTGGCTTTCTCAAAACGTTCAAAAGCTTTTGAAATCGCTTTTTGCAGCCGTTCTAATTTTACGGGTTTTGTAATATAATCTACAGCATCAATATTAAAAGCATCTGCGGCATAGTCCTTATATGCTGTACAGAAAATAACCAATTTATCATCGAGCATTTCCGCCAAATGCAAACCGTCCATGTCTGGCATTTCGATATCAGAAATTAAAAGATCGAAATCTAGATCTGGAATATCAGACAAAAGTTTCTGTGGATTATTATAAGTTTTTACAATTTCCAGTTCTGGAATTTGTTCGCAGAGCATTTTTAGGTATGTTAATCCTGGAAGTTCATCGTCCAGAAGTAAGCATTTCAGTTTTGTATTCAAGTAAATCAATTTTTAAATGAGCAATATAAACGTCGTTTTCTATAAACTTATCGAGTTTGAAATGATTTTTATAAATGATTCTTAGACGATGTTCGAGAGTCGCATGTCCAAAACCGCTTCTCTCCTTTTTCAATACTTTTTTAGCGGAGATTTTATTCGAAACTGTCATAAAAAAAGCATTGTCCTTAAATTCAAAAACAACCGAAATAAAAGCATCTGCACTTTGAAGATCGGCATGTTTAAATGCATTTTCAATCAAATCAATAGAAATCAGCGGTGCTAATAACGGCTGATCATACAATTTATCCTCTTTGTTAATATTGGTTTTGATCTTTAATTCAAAAAGCGGACTGATTTTTATTTTATTGATTTCGATTAAATTCAGCGCAAAATCAATTTCTTCTTTTGCCGTTACAAATTTCTTTTTGCTTTCATATAAAATATAATCCAAAACATTGGCCAGTTTATCTAATGCAAAATAGGTTTGGTACGCGTGCGACTGAATCGAATTTAGTATGTTTTTAAACAAATGCGGATTTAGTTTAGACTCCAGATTTTCTAACTGCAGATCATTAACCTTAACTTCGAGCGCATAAAAACTTTTTTCAATATCTTCTTTTGCTTTTTTTGCCTCTATTAATTGATAAATCATATAACAAATTATAATAACCAGCAATAAAAGAATGGCTAAGAAAATATATGTTATGGTATTATTATCGTTCATATGTACTAGTTTTTGGTGAGCCTTGAATTGCAAAAATATTATTCGCCATTCTAAAATACTTGCAAATATGAGAAAAGCTGCTTATTAAACAGCTAAAAGAAAGAAATATATCACAAGGTAAAATCTTTAAACATTTGTGTTAACATAAAGTAAAATAGACGCGATTGATTATGATTTCGAGCACTTTTCACTACATTTGCATCCATTTTTAAAGATTTTATGAAAAACGCGATTCAAGTTGGATTTTGGGAAAAGTTAGCCCGAATCATACTTAAAAACAGAATAACAATTTTAATAATATTATCTGTTTTAACTGTTTTCCTTGCCTTGCAGTGGAGAAACCTTTCTATGACGTACACAGAAGCAAATCTGCTTCCTAAAGATCATATTGCAAACAAAGAATATCAGAAATTCTTAGACAAATTTGGCGAAGAAGGAAACCTTGTCGTTATTGGTTTTAAAGATCCTAAATTTTTTACTCCAAAAAATTATGCTGCTTGGAATGAATTAATGACAGGTTTGAAGAAATCAAAAGAAGTCGACTTGGTTGTTTCTTTAAATGATTTGAAAAAACTGGAAAAAGATACGGTTAACGAAAAATTCGTATTAAATCCGTTTATCGATCAGAAAAAAGCACTTGACCCTGCTTACTTAAAAACTATTCAATACGATTTATTTCACAATTTACCTTTTTACGAAGGACTTTTATTCAATAAAGAAAGCGGCAGTGTTCGTTCTGCGGTTTACATCAATAAAAAACTAGTAAATACTGCCGAAAGAAAAACTTTCATACTTAAAGATTTAGTTCCTAAAATAGACAAATTTGAGAAAACGACAGGAATAGACCTTAAGGTTTCTGGAATGCCGTACATCAGAACGATTAATGCCGACAATATGAAAGGTGAAATCGGACTTTTTATTGGAGCGTCTTTATTTACGGTTTCTTTGATTTTCTTTTTCTTTTTCCGTTCGTTTAGAGCTACGTTTATCTCGATTTGTATTTTAATTATCGGTGTAACATGGTCGTTTGGAACACTTGGCTTATTTGGTTATAAAATCACGATTTTAACAGCTATTATTCCACCGCTGATTATCGTAATCGGAATTACAAACTGTATTTTCCTGATTAATAAGTATCAGCAGGAAATCAAATTACATAATAATCAGGCAAAAGCGTTACAGCGTGTTATTTCAAAAATTGGTTCTTCGACTTTGATGACCAATTTAACAGCTGCAATTGGTTTTGCTACCTTGATGATTACAGGAAACGAGCTACTTTTTGAATTTGGATTGGTTACTTCTATCAACGTGCTTTCTGTTTATACTTTGACACTTTTTATCGTGCCAATTATTTACAGTTTTATGCCATTGCCAAAAGCAAAACATTTATATCACTTAGATAAAACTTATATTTCGACTCTTTTAAATACGGTTACAACAATCGTTAAAGGCAAAAAGACAATCGTTTACTGTATTTACGCTGTTCTATTTCTTGTAAGTCTAAATGGAGTGAGACAAATGAAAGTTTCAGGAAGTTTAATTGGTGAAATGCCAAAAAGCGCCTCTTTCTTTAAGGATATTTTGTTCTACGAAAAAGAATTCAACGGAGTTATGCCTCTTGAAATCATGGTAGACACCAAAAAGAAAAAAGGTGTGATGAAGGCTTCGACTATTCGTAAAATGGACGAACTTCAAAATACAATTTCTGAAATTCCTGAATTGGCAAAACCAGTTTCTGTGGTGAATTTGGTTAAATATTCTAAACAGGCTTTTTACAATGGAAACCCAGAATATTACCAATTGCCAACTTCGCAAGAGCAGACTTTTATTTTGAGTTATGCTAAAAACGCAACCAAAAACAGCAAAGAAAATCTAATGAAAGCTTATGTAGATTCAACTGGACAATATGCTAGAATCACAACTTTCATGAAAGATATCGGCACTGATGAAATGGCAAAAGTGGAAGAGAAATTACATAAAAAAATTGATGAAATTTTCCCTAAAGATCGTTTTGAAGTTACCGTTACTGGAAAAGCATTAGTTTTCCAAAAAGGAACTACTTATCTGGCGCACAACTTAATTGAGTCATTGCTTTTTGCAATTTTGACAATTGCAATTTTGATGTTGTACCTATTCAGATCTTTTAAAATGGTAGCCGCTTCTTTGATCACGAATATTTTACCGCTTTGTATTACATCTGGATTAATGGGTTATTTCGGAATTCCGTTAAAACCGTCTACAATTTTGGTATTCAGTATCGCTTTCGGAATCTCGGTTGATAATGCAATTCAGTTTATGGCGAAATACAAAGATGAGTTGATTCAAAACAAAGGAAAAGTAAAAAAATCTGTTTTCAGCGCCTTGAGAGAAACTGGGGTAAGTACTTTTTATACTTCTGTAGTTTTAATTTTAGGTTTTGCAACTTTCACTTTATCAAGTTTCAGCGGTACAATTGCTCTTGGAGGATTAATTTCTTGCACTTTGGTTTTTGCGATGTTTGCTAACTTGGTGGTTTTACCATCGCTGGTTTTGACTTTTGAGAAAAAGAAAACTAAGAAAGAGGAATTGGAGAATTTGGAGAAGTAATTTTTTTTGACACGAATTTCACGAATTAACACGAATTAAAATGCTGAAAAAAAGAATTACAGCAATTGCATTACTTTTTTTATATAACAGCAATTGTTTAGCTGAAGGGCAATATGGATTAGCGCGATTTATAACGTTTATTCACGTACTATTTTTTTGTTTATGTGTTTTTATTTACACAATAATTGGAGGAATCATCATAAAATTCATTTTACAAAAATCTAATCTTTTAGTAAAAAACCAAACCCGTAAAGCATTTTGTATTTCATTAGTAATAGCAATTTTAGCTGCACTGTTTTTTGAAGATAATTTTATATTTTAATTACGGAATAACACCTAATCTCCACAATAATCTGTGATTTATAGTAATTTTTAAATTTGTCGAGTTTCTTACGGAGATTTCTCTCCCGAAACCTCGGGATCGAAATGACAAAAATGAGAGAAATACTAAATCGCAGTAAAATTGCTTCTTTTGAAACCGAGTGCCCTAGCCCTGATAGTAGCGGTATCCTTTTTCTTGCTCCTTTTGCAAGAAAAAGATATAGCGGATAGCAGGAAACAACTTCAAAAATTAATTATTATCGTTTATATTTGCAATTCGATATAAAAACACTGATTTAGGTTTAATCTAAAATCAGCAATCTATAAATCTAAAATTAAAATGAGACACACAAAAGTTAGAGACTTATTAAACAGTACGACGACGTTACAGGAAGTGAATGCAAAAGGTTGGGTGAGAACTTTTAGAAATAATCAGTTCATCGCTTTAAATGACGGTTCTACCATTAATAATATTCAATGTGTTGTTGATTTTGAAAATACACCAGAAGAGACCTTAAAAAGAATCACTACTGGAGCTGCGGTTTCTGTAATTGGAACTTTGGTTGAAAGTAAAGGTGCAGGTCAGAAATATGAAATTCAAGTGAACAAACTTGAAATCCTTGGAGATTCTGATGCGGAGAAATTCCCAATGCAGCCTAAAAAACACTCTTTGGAGTTTTTACGTGAAAACGCTCACTTGCGTGTACGTACAAATGCTTTTGGAGCAATTATGCGTATACGTTCTGTATTGTCTTATGCAGTTCACAAATATTTTCAGGATAAAGGTTTTGTGTATGTAAATACGCCAATTATCACTGGAGCTGATGCTGAAGGTGCTGGAGAAATGTTTCAGGTAACATCTTTACCATTGGATAATCTTCCAAAAAATGAAAAAGGAAACATTGATTTCAAAAAAGATTTCTTTGGAAAACATACCAACTTAACGGTTTCTGGACAATTAGAAGGTGAAACTTTTGCAATGGCTTTGGGTCAGATTTATACTTTTGGACCAACGTTTAGAGCAGAAAATTCAAACACTTCTCGTCACTTGGCAGAATTCTGGATGATCGAGCCTGAAGTTGCTTTCAATGATTTGGATGACAATATGGATTTGGCTGAAGATTTTATTCAGTACGTAATTAAATATGCTTTAGACAACTGTAAAGATGATTTGAAATTCTTAGAGGGAAGACTTCTTGAAGAAGAAAAATCAAAACCACAGGCAGAAAGAAGCGAAATGGCGTTGTTAGAGAAATTGAACTTTGTTTTAGAAAACAACTTCAAACGTGTTTCTTATACTGAGGCAATTGACATTTTAAGAGATTCAACTCCAAATAAAAAGAAAAAATTCAGCTACTTAATTAACGAATGGGGAGCTGATTTACAGTCAGAACACGAGCGTTACTTGGTTGAAAAACACTTTAAATGCCCGGTAATTTTATACGATTATCCAGCAAATATTAAAGCGTTTTACATGCGTTTGAACGACAACACAGAACCAGGAAGAGAAACAGTTCGTGCAATGGATATCCTTTTCCCCGGAATTGGAGAAATTGTTGGAGGTTCTGAAAGAGAAGAGCGTTACGATGTTTTGGTTGAAAAAATGAAAGCTTTAAACATCGACGAAGAAGAATTGTACTGGTATTTAGACACCAGAAGATTTGGTTCTGCAACTCACGCAGGTTTCGGTTTAGGATTTGAGCGTTTGGTATTGTTTGTAACAGGAATGACAAACATTAGAGACGTAATTCCTTTCCCAAGAACTCCGGGCAGCGCGGAATTCTAAAAAATTTAGTTTAAAAAAGTTTCAAGTTTCAGGTTTCAAGTTAGTGAAACTTGAACTAAAATTATAAAATTTGATTTCAAGTTTCAGGTTTTAGGTTGTCCGTTCAGTTGGAAAACCTGAAACTTGAAACTTGAAACTTTTAACAAAAACAAATGCTAAAGCAATTTTTAAATTTAAAATTATCCCAAAAATTATCTCCACAGCAAATTCAGCTGATGAAGTTAATTCAATTGCCTACGCAAGCTTTTGAGCAACGTTTATTAGAAGAAATGAACGAAAATCCGGCTTTGGAAGCTGGAAAAGAAGATGAATACGAAGCAGATGAATTTGCCAATGAAGACTACGACGATTATGATGATGCAGAATCTGACAGAATCGAAGCAGACGATATTAACATTGATGAATACTTAAGCGACGACGATACGCCAGATTACAAAACGCAAGTAAACAATTACAGTGAAGACGAGGAACGCGAAACACCTTTTGCTTCGCCAATTAGTTTTCATCAGGATTTAATCAATCAGCTGAATACTTTTATTTTAAACGACGAAGAACGCGAAATCGCTGAATTCCTTGTGGGAAGTATTGACGATATGGGTTACATCCGCAGAAGCATTCCAGATATTGTAGACGACATGGCTTTTACTCAGGGAATTTATACTGATGAAGCAATGGTCGAAAAAATGATGACCGTGATTCACGAACTAGAACCTTCGGGAGTTGGAGCACGTGATTTACAGGAATGTTTACTGCTTCAATTAAAGCATAAAACACCAACTGAATATGTTGATTTGGCAATTGATATCATCGAAAATCAGTTTGATGCTTTTACGAAAAAACATTACGATAAGTTATTACAGAAATACAGCGTTTCTAACGAACAGCTTAAAAAAGCAATTCACGAAATTGAAAGACTAAACCCAAAACCGGGTGGATCTTATACTGGAAATAATAAAGTAACTGAAAATGTAGTTCCGGATTTTGCGATCAGAATTGTTGACGGCGAGCTTGAATTGACTTTAAACGGAAGAAATGCTCCTTCTCTGCACGTTTCTAAGGATTATCAGGAAATGATGCAGACCTATAAGGATTCTCGCGATAAATCGACCGCACAAAAAGATGCAGTTCAGTTTATCAAACAAAAACTGGATTCTGCGAAATGGTTTATCGATGCCATTAGACAACGTCAGGAAACGCTTTTTGTAACAATGAATGCTATTATGCATTATCAGGAAGAATTTTTCTTAGACGGTGATGAAACCAAACTAAAACCAATGATCTTAAAAGACATTGCAGATATGGTTGGTCTGGATATTTCGACAATTTCGCGTGTAGCCAACAGTAAATATGTTGAAACACCGTACGGAACAAAACTAATCAAAGAATTTTTCTCTGAAGCAATGAAAAACGATCAGGGAGAAGATGTTTCGACTTTGGAAATCAAAAAAATCCTAAAGAATACAATTGAAGAAGAAGACAAAAAGAAACCGCTTCCAGACGATCAATTGGCTGAAATCTTGAAAGAAAAAGGATATCCAATTGCCAGAAGAACGATTGCAAAATATCGTGAGCAGCTTGATATTCCAGTTGCCAGAATGAGAAAGAAAATTTAGGTTTTCTTTTTTTCTAATAATTAAGAGATTAAAAAAAATAAAGTTTTATAAGAATAGCAAACCTAACAGGTTTTAAAACCTGTTAGGTTTTTTTGTTTATTATTTCAAATGATGTTGTATTCGAAATTCCGTCAGGAATATTTGATCGGCAGCAAAAAATTAATGTGATGAATTGTGTCCCATAGCAACAGCTGTTTACGGAATTAACCTCAACAATAATTTATCCTATAATCAAACGTTCCTATGGAACGTAAACTCACCCAGATCAAAATATCTACCGATGAGACATTCCTACGGAATGAAATATTACTATTTCTTTAAAGCAGTAAACCCGACAGGTTTTATCAATTAACCAAAAATAATATCCCTATATTGTTTATATTCCGTAGGAATATTTCATCGGTAGCAAAAAAAACAATGTATTGCATTGCGTCCCGTAGGGACACCTGTTTTTACGAAATTAACCTCAATAATAATTTATTCTCTAATCAAACGTTCCTATGGAACGTAAACCACCGAAATCAAATTATATCTACCGACGAGACATTCCTACGGAATGAAATATTACTATTTCTTTAAAGCAGCAAGCCCGACAGTTTTTTAAAACCTGTCGGGTTTTATCAATTAACCAAAAATAATATCCCTATATTGTTTATATTCCGTAGGAATATTTCATCGGTAGCAAAAAAAACAATGTATTGCATTGTGTCCCGTAGGGACACCTGTTTTTACGAAATTAACCTCAATAATAATTTGTTCTCTAATCAAACGTTCCTATGGAACGTAAACCACCCAAATCAAATTATATCTACCGATGAGACATTTCTACGGAATGAAATATTACTATTTCTTTAAAACAAGAAACCCGACAGGGTTTAAAACCTGTCGGGTTTAATACGTCTCTTAAACGCGAAATTATTTATATTGATCTGGAAATATCTTCACATTAAATAAAAACACTTTGTTTTTGTCGCTGTAACTGTAATTTAATGTGTAATCATTATCTCTAAAAACCTGAAGTCCAGAATTTGCTTTTGCTGTACTTATGAGACTTTTTTCAATTTCTTTCTGAATTACATTAACTTCTGCAATTTCCTTAACCACATTCATCAATGTTAAATTGTATTGCACAACTCTTTCTTCCGGCAAGGTCACGCTGTCTAGGCGAATTCCCTGCTGAATTGTCAATGGGCAATTTTTATTGTATTTTTCAACCAATTCCTTTACTTCGGTATTTACTTCATCAGCATTTTCAGAAAGATAAAATTGAAAAAAAGCGGCGGCAGCCAAGGCAACACCAATTATAATTAATAATAAAAGATTCTGTTTTCTCATAATTTTCTTTCTTGCGTTGCTAAGTAAATATTAAGTCGCTATTTTTCCTCGTTTTTCTTCATTGCATTAAAATACGCTGCACGGCTAAGTGGTTCATATTCTTCAGTTTCACCCAGCATAACCAATTTATCATTATCTGTTTTTCTAAAACTATAATTGGCCAAATTTCCTGTTCTGGTACAAACTGCATGCACTTTGGTTACATATTCGGCCGTTGCCATAAGCCCCGGCATTGGTCCAAACGGATTTCCTTTAAAATCCATATCAAGTCCAGCAACAATTACACGAATTCCCTGATTGGCTAAATCATTACAAACGGTAATAATTTCATCATCAAAAAACTGAGCCTCGTCAATACCAATCACATCACAGCCTTGCGCCAAAATTAAAATATTGGCCGCTGCGGGAACTGGAGTGGAACGAATTTCATTTGCATCGTGCGACACTACCATTTCGTCATGATAACGGGTATCGATTGCGGGTTTGAAAATTTCGACTTTTTGCTTGGCAAATTGAGCACGTTTTAATCTGCGGATTAATTCCTCGGTTTTACCCGAAAACATTGATCCACAAATAACTTCAATCCAACCAAATTGTTCTTTGTGATTTACTGTATTTTCGAGAAACATTTTGTATTTTTCTGCCTTTAAAAATGAATAGTTTTTATTACTTTGTACTGGTAATAAATCGACGTAAAAATGTGCTGTTTTACATTTTTTCAAAAGTAGAAAATTTTTATCAAATCGGAGATCAGCTAACGCTTATTAACAGAAATAAAAAAATATCTTTTGGATTTCTTTCAGAATAAAGACATTCAGACATTAAATACACTAAAATACCTTATTCACTATAATTTCAACAGTTATGAAAAAAAAATTGGAAGCCGATTTAATCAGCATTGCACATCGAATTTTGAAACTTAAAAACAAGTCCGATATCAATCAATTGTATCTTGAAACTCAGAAATTATATGAGAAATTAGCGGTATTAAAGTTTGTAGAAGAAAATTTCGATGCTGCAAAACCAACAATTGGACAAAATGATATTACTTCAGAATTGGAAACAATTTTTGACAAAGAAGAAATAACTTCGTCTGCCGCTCAAATAGAAACTCCTGCCGCTTCAGCAGTCATTGAACTTGAGGAATCTTACGAACCAGAAGTTAAAGAAGAAATCACTGCCGAAATTCCTGAGCCAATTGCAGAAGAAACTGAAGAAATTGAAGAACCAGTAGCTGCAGCAGAAGTTACTGAACCAATAATTGAGGAAACACCAGAGCCAATTACTGCTGAAATTATTGAACCTGAAGTAGAAAAAACTGAGGAACCAGTTGTTTCAGAAATTATTGAAGTGGAAGCAGAAAAAGAAAGTGAAAAGATAGAAGAACCTAAGGAGAACATCGAAGAATTTTCATTTACAACCGTAAACGATTTAAAACCAATTCCAGATTTCAAACCTGCTTTCGAATTAGAAACTGAAGAAATAAAAGAGGAAGTTAAAGAAGAACCAAAAACAGAAATTTCTCCAATACCTACCATTTTATTTGAAGATTTTGGAGTTAATTATGCCGATGCACAATTTGTAAAAGTTGATAGTTTTGAGGCTGTTCCACCAGCTAAAGCTCCTTCAATTAATGAATTTAAAGAGGAGAAAAAAGTAGAAACTGCTATTCTTGAAACTCCTGCACAACCAAAAGCGGTTAGTTTAAATGAAAAACTGGCAAGAGGTTTTCATATTGATTTGAACGATCGAATTGCATTCACTAAAAATCTTTTCGGTAACAGTACAGAAGATTACAGCCGTGTTTTAAATCAATTAATGACTTTTGATTCTTATGATGAAGCAAAAGAATTTATTGAAAACATGGTAAAACCAGATTATAACAATTGGGAAGGAAAAGATGATTACGCAGAACGTTTCCTTGGAATTGTGGAGAAGAAATTCTCATAAACACTAATTTCACGAATTTACACGAATTAAAAGTAATTTAAATACACTTGATTTGTGCAATTTTTAAACAACCAGAATTTGTGCCAATTTGTGCAATTCGTGTTAAATATTAAAATTAAATATGTCAAAATTATATATCGTTCCAACGCCAATTGGCAATCTTGAGGACATGACTTTTAGAGCCATTCGGGTTTTGAAAGAAGTCGATTTGATTTTGGCTGAGGACACCCGAACAAGCGGCAAACTCTTGAAGCATTTTGAAATTGGCACACACATGCACAGCCATCATATGCACAACGAACATAAAACAACCGAAAATTTAATTGCCCGTTTGAAAGCCGGCGAAACGATTGCTTTGATTTCAGATGCAGGAACTCCGGCAATTTCAGATCCTGGATTTTTATTGACCCGCGCTTGTGTCGAAAATAAAATTGAAGTGGAATGCCTTCCTGGCGCAACTGCTTTCGTGCCTGCGCTGGTAAACAGCGGACTCCCAAATGACAAATTTGTTTTTGAAGGATTCCTGCCTGATAAAAAAGGACGCCAAACTCGTTTTTTGGCTTTGGCCGAAGAAACTAGAACGATGATTTTATACGTTTCGCCGCATAAACTCGTTAAAACTTTAGCCGAATTTGTACAATATTTTGGCGAAGATAGACAAGTTTGCGTTTCGAGAGAATTATCAAAAATGCACGAAGAAAATGTCCGCGGAACTGCAAAAGAAGTTTTAGCGCATTTTGAAAAAACAGCACCACGAGGTGAAATAGTAGTTGTCGTTGCTGGAAAAACAATAATAAAAGAACCTAAGAAAAGTAAATTTTCTAAGGATGAAGAAGAAGATTAAAATTATTTATGCCACAGATTAAAAAGATTATCACGGATTAATAAAAAAGGTTTACCCCAAATTGCACAAATTTCCACTAATTAAATTCGTGATAATTTGTGTAATTCGTACCAAAAAAAACACTTTAAAAAATCATTGTAATCTGTACAATCTGTGGCAAGAAACCTAAAAATACAATTTAATGAGCATACAAGTCTTTTTAGAAAAAGTAAAACAAACTCCAACACAAATCACATTTCCTGAAACGATTGCAGTAATCGAAGAAAACTACAACTTTACTCCAACTGCTTTTCAAAACGGAACACAGCATAATGCTGCCGGAGAAAATTCAGGTTCTTGTAAATTATTTTCTTTCGCAAAATTGCAAAATCTAAGCAAAGAAGAAACTTTAGCATGCTTTGGAGCTTTTTATTTTGAAGAAGTTTTAGGCGATCCAAACGGAACCAATCACCAAAACATTAGAAACTTCATCAACTTAGGCTGGGACGGAATTCAGTTTGAAGGAAATGCTTTGGAAGCAAAATAATTATCTAAGATTTTTGATTAACGATTTTTAATTTCAGAAATCAACAATCTAAAATCTAAAATCTAAAAACAACAATGCGTTGGACTTTAAAACCAAAACCTTCTGAAGATAAAATCAAACATTTGGCGCAGGCCTTAAATGTAGAAGATTTTGTAGCAACACTTTTGATTCAGCGTGGTATTGAAACTTTTGAAGATGCGAAGAATTTCTTTCGCCCTTCTTTAGAACATTTGCATGATCCTTATTTGATGAAAGATATGGATAAAGCTGTTGCTCGAATCGAAGCGGCAATTGAGAATCAGGAAAATATTATGGTTTTCGGTGATTACGATGTTGACGGAACAACAGCGGTTTCATTGGTTTCTTCGTACTTAAAATCACACTATCCAAATATTGCCACGTATATTCCAGATCGTTATAACGAAGGTTACGGCATTTCGTATAAAGGAATTGATTATGCAGACGATAATGGCATTTCCTTAATTATTGCGCTTGACTGCGGCATCAAATCAATCGACCATATCGCTTACGCAAAAGCAAAAAACATTGATTTCATTGTATGCGATCACCACCGTCCTGGAGAATTTCTCCCAGATGCTGTCGCAGTTCTTGACCCAAAAAGAGAAGACTGCTCCTACCCTTATGATGAATTATGCGGTTGCGGCGTTGGTTTTAAGTTGATTCAGGCTTTAGGCCAAAACCGAAATGAAACTATTGAAGATTTAGTTCCCTATCTCGATTTGGTCGCTACGGCAATTGCAGCAGATATTGTACCGATTACGGGAGAAAATCGTGTTTTGGCTTATTTTGGCTTAAAAGTAATTAATTCAGAACCGAGACCTGGAATTAAAGCTTTGGTTCATCAGGTAAAAAAGAAAGTTCTCGATATTACAGATGTTGTTTTTATTATTTCGCCGCGAATTAATGCTGCAGGAAGAATCAAACACGGAAATCATGCGGTTGAATTATTAACTGAATTTGATTTTGAACAAGCCCAGCAATTCGCTTCGGAAATTGAACAGTACAACGCAGACCGAAAAGATTTAGACAAAAAAATAACAAAAGAAGCTTTCCAGCAGATAATTGAAAATCAGGAAGAAGAACGTTTTTCTACGGTTGTTTTTCAGGAAGACTGGCATAAAGGTGTGATCGGAATTGTAGCTTCAAGATTGATCGAAACTTATTATCGTCCGACATTAGTATTCACTAAAAGCGGTGATAAGTATGCGGCTTCTGCCCGATCTGTAAAAGGTTTTGATGTGTATAATGCACTTGATGCCTGTTCCCAACATTTAGAACAATTTGGTGGTCACATGTATGCGGCTGGAATGACTTTAAAAGCCGAAAATTATCAGCTTTTTAAAGAGGCTTTTGAGAAATGTGTAGAAGAAACCATTCAGCCAGAAATGCGCACTCCAGAAATCGAAATTGATGCAGAAATAAACTTTTCAGATATAACTCCAAAATTAATTCGAATTCTAAAACAATTTGAACCTTTTGGTCCTCAAAATATGACTCCAGTCTTTATGACTTCTGATGTAAAAGATACAGGCTATGCCAAAACTCTGGGCGCTGAAGAAGAACATTTAAGACTTTTTGTCAAACAGCCCCGAAGTCTCGGGACTGACGGAATTGCTGCAATTGGGTTTGGACTCGGAAAAAAACTTAATATTGTACAAAATCAAAATCCATTTCAATTGGCCTATTGTATTGCCGAAAATGAATGGAACGGAAATATTTCAACACAGCTTATGCTGAAAGACATTAGAACAAATGGAAGAGATTAAATCCAATAAGCCCGATCCTTATCAGGCGCTGCGCTATAGAGAATTCAATGTGTTTTTATTATTGCGTTTTGCGATGGTTTTTGCCTGGTCAATGCAGTTTATTGTCATTGAATGGGAAGTTTACAGTTTGACTAAAAATCCGCTTTCGTTAGGGATTATCGGTTTAATGGAAGTTATTCCTGCCGTTTCTATGGCATTGTTTGCCGGACATATTGTCGATCAAAGAGAGAAAAAAGGTTTATTGGTAAAATGTATTTTAGGTTTTTCGGTAATCAGCTTTGGACTGTTTTTATTGACTTGGCCTAAAATTGTTGGCGGATGGTCTTCAACTGTCATTTTGTATTCGATTTATGCATTAGTGTTTTTTGGCGGTTTAGTACGTGCTTTTCTTGGACCAACTATTTTCTCACTTTTATCTCTTATTATTCCTAAAAAAGTATACCCAAACGCCGCAACTTGGAGCAGTTCGGTTTGGCAGATCGGAGCCGTTATGGGCCCAGCACTTGCGGGATTTTCCATTAACTGGATCGGGGTTCACTGGTCCATGTGTCTGGTTTTTGGGTTTTCGCTTCTTTCTTTAGCTGCGCTCTCACAAATCAGTAAAAAACCAATTATAAATCCGAAGATTGGAGAATCAATTAAAGATAGTTTGACCGAAGGTTTGACTTTTGTATTCCGAAATCAAATTGTTTTAGGCGCTTTATCGTTAGACATGATCGCCGTTCTTTTTGGAGGAGCTGTAGCATTGCTGCCCGTTTTTGCACAAGATATATTAAAAGTCGGCTCAGAAGGTTTTGGGATTTTAAGAGCTGCCCCTGCTGTGGGAGCTTTCATTACCATGCTTATTTCTGCTTATGTGCCGTTATATAAAAATGCAGGTAAGAAACTTTTAATAGCCATATTTGTTTTTGGATTGTCGATTATCTTATTTGGACTTTCTACTTATTTCTGGCTTTCTGTTTTCGCCTTATTTTTAAGCGGACTGGCTGATGGAATTTCCGTAGTAATCCGCCAAACGATTTTACAACTTAAAACTCCCGATCATATGCGTGGGCGTGTTGGTGCCGTAAACTCAATTTTTGTTGGATCTTCTAATGAATTAGGTGCTTTTGAAAGTGGTGCGACTGCAAAATTAATGGGAGCAGTAACCTCTGTTGTATTTGGAGGAAGCGTAACACTTTTGACTGTTGTTGTTACAGCCTTAAAATCGCCGACATTTAGAAATTTAGATCTTCATAGAGATATGGAAGATCATCAGAAATTGGAGTAATATTTAAAAAACATATAAATCTAGGTTAATTTCAAGACAACAAACGCAAATGACCTTACATCATTATACGGCACAATATTTTTCCAATTTTAAGACCTTTTAATTTAGAATTAATATAAATAATATTTATATTTGTTGGCATAAAAGGTTTTAAGATGAGAGAAATTGAACAAATATACCATAACAATTTTGGAATAGCTTTTTACTGGAAAGATCATAACATTACGATTTCAGACAAAGTGCAATTGGTTTTTAAAGAGACTGGTTTCTACTTTACTATAGAAGAATTAAATCTTTTCTGCAATTTAATTGAAGACAGTATGATTGAAAATGCGTGTTGTGAAGCCTGTGAAATGAAATATTCCTGCCATAAATTTCTACTTAAAACACCATGCAATTCTATTGATCTGGCAGTAAATATGACAGAGCTAAAATCAATCAAAGATTTGGTTGAAGGTTCTTTATTCAAAATTGAATTGGACGAATATGTTTATGGAGTTGGCATGAATTAGAAAGCATTCTAAATAATTTAACAACATTTTTTCATTATTGAAATATATTTTGATTCAACTCAAAAAAAAGTATATTTACGGCAATGAAAAAAGCTGTATTTTTAATTCTTTCCTTATTCCTGATCAGCTGCACGAATAAATCAGAGGAATATATTGATCCTCGCGGCACTGATTACGCAGGTTCAGAAAGCTGTGTTCAATGTCATAAAACTCAGTCTGAAATGGTCTTTCACAGTTCTCACTTCAAAGCAACTGCACCAGCCATACTCGAAAATGTTTCCGGAGATTTCGACTCTAAAAATCATACATTTATTTATGATAAAGAAACCAAATTGGTGATGGAAAAACATGGCGACAGTTTGTATCAGGTTCTATACAAAAAAGGTAAAGAAACAGCTAAATATAAATTTGAGATTGTTTTTGGAACCAAGCATGCGCAAACTTCTGTTTATTGGAGAAACAATAACACTTACGAATTACCGCTTTCTTACTATCATTCTGTAAATAGCTGGGCAACAAGTCCGGGCTTTCCAGCCAACAAACCTTACTTTGACAGAATGGTCGTAAAAGATTGTTACGCCTGCCACAGTTCTAACATTAGTTCCAGAACAGTTGACCAAAGTTCTGCAGAGAAAAATTTTATGTCGATGGACGTAGAAGATGTGATCAATAAAAAAACAATTGTTTACGGAATTGACTGCGAACGATGCCACGGCCCTGCCAAAAAACATGTCGAATTTCATCTAAAAAATCCAAACGTAAAAATTGCAAACAGCATTACAAGTTTTAAAAACCTGAACAGACAGCAAAAACTAGATGCCTGTGCGTTGTGCCATGCCGGAAATGACGGAATGAAGTTAAAATCTCGTTTTGAATTTAAGCCTGGAGATAATCTTTCAGACTTCTTTCGGGAAACCAGAAGTATAAACGACACCACGCAATTTGATGTTCATGGAAATCAATTCCGATTAATGGCGCAAAGTAAATGTTTTATCAACAGCGAAAAAATGGATTGTATTACCTGTCATAATCCGCATGAAAATGCTTCTAAAAACATGGCATCGTATTCTAAAATCTGTATGAGCTGCCATCAAGGTTTAGAACACAAGGAAACAACACTTAAAAGCATGCCTGAAAAGTTATTAGCCGACAATTGTGTAGAATGCCACATGCCGAAAAAAGCTTCCAATGCAATTAGTTTTCAGCTTTCGAACAGTAAACAACTTTCGAATTATATATTGAGAACACACAAAATCGGAATTTATCCTACTAAAAAGAAGTAATTATTTCTCGAATTTTTTCAGTTCGAAAGATTCGCCGTCAAAAACACCGAAAGTAAAATAGCCAATCCAGTCACCTAGATTCACGTATTCAGAATTTTCACCGACTGGAATAATCATTGGTAAATGACGATGTCCGAAAATGAAATAATTATAATGTTTAGTTTCTAGTTTGCGCTTAGCGTACAATATCAGCCATTCCTTTTCTTCGCCTAAAAACTTAATGTCTTCATCGCCGGAAATCAATTTATTTTTAACTGATAAATATTGTGCTAAACTAACGCCAACGTCTGGATGAAGCCATCGAAAAAGCCATTTTGAAAACGGATTCGTAAATACCTTTTTCATTCTTTTATAACCTTTATCACCAGGACCTTTTCCGTCTCCGTGACCAATTAAAAAGGTTTTTCCGTTAAAAGTAAATTCTTTGTTATCGTGATAAACTGGAATATTCAATTCGGTTTCAAAATAATCATTCATCCACAAATCATGATTTCCGACGAAAAAATAAATCGGGATACCGCTATCGCGAATTTCTGCCAGTTTGCCTAAAATTCGAACAAATCCTTTTGGAACAACCGTTTTGTATTCGAACCAAAAATCAAATAAATCACCCAACAAAAAAATCGCTTCTGCATCTTCTTTAACCTCATCAAGCCAAGCCACGAATTTCTTTTCGCGAGGCAAACTTAACTCTGGAGTAGGCGCACCAAAATGCTGATCTGAAGCAAAATATATTTTTTTCATTTAATGTCGAGATGTGATTTGTGAGATGTGATTTGTGAGATGTGATTTGTGAGATTTGAAATGTGAATTGTTTTACTTTTCACATCTTACTTTTTACTTTTCACATATTACTTTTTACTGATTATCACTTGCATACCATTCTGCAAAAGAAGATTCTGTTTCCTGAAGTTTTAGAGAAAAAAGAGAAATTCCTTCTGGAAGTCTTGCTACAATTCTTTCAGCAAAATCAACTACCATATTTTCACTCGTTGGCTGATAATCTACCAAAATAACGTGATGACCGCGGTTTTTCAATTCATTTGCCAATTCGATATGTGGCGTTGTTTGGTTAAAAACAGTTGCATGGTCAAACTGATCGACGATTTCTTCTTTTACAATTTTCTTTAGATCCGAAAAATCAATCACCATTCCGAACTTTACATTCGATCGATCTGTAATTGGCGAACCAATAACAGTTACCGATAATTTATAACTGTGCCCGTGAACGTTCTTGCATTTTCCGTCGTAACCGTACAATGCATGTCCAGTTTCGAAACTAAATTGTTTTGTAATTCTGATATTACTCATCGATGTTTAATTTTAAGGATGCAAATTTACGAATTAATAACCGTTTAAATAATAATTTCCAAATAAAGAAAATTTCCAAATTCCATCGCGAATTTAATGCAATTGGAATTTGAAACTTCTCCACTTGGAATTTCCCTTATCTATTTTTTAAACTGCAATAAAGCCTTTTTACTAAAATCAGATAAAACTAATTTACCCGTAATCGCTGCACGTTCAAACAAAATAGACTCCCATTGTTCTGTACCTTCCCAGATAATCTTTTTCATTTCAAACAAAGCTTCTGGATTGTAAGAACTTAGTTTTTGAGCAAAACTTTCAACTTCTTGATCAAGAGTATCTGAGGTAGTTAACACAGAATAAAGTCCTTTTTGAAAAGCCCATTCTGCCGATTTCCATTCGTGCGGCGCCAAAGTCATTTGCGTCATTGCTGTCTTTCCAATCTTGCGTGAAACTGCCGGCTCGATTACAAAGGGCCCGATCCCGATTGCTAATTCAGATAACTTGATATCACTTTGCTGCGTTCCAAAAGCATAATCGCAGGCAGCAATAATTCCGACACCGCCCCCAACTGCTTTTCCCTGCACACGGCCGATTATAATTTTATTGCAATTTCGCATTGCATTTAACAAATGGGCAAAACCAGAAAAGAATTCAGTTCCCTGCTCTTCATTTTCAACTTTTAAAAGTTCATCAAATGACGCACCAGAACAAAACGTTTTATCGCCTTCGCTTTTTAAAATGATAACCGAAATATCTTCATTTCGGCTTAATGAATTTATTTCGGCGGTAAGCTGATCCAGTAATTGACGCGGAAAAGAATTACTTGCAGGATGCCCAAACTGCACCGTTGCAATTGTATTTTGAAAAGAAGTTTCTAAACTTCCATTTAGATTTTCAGAACTCATAAAAATAGATTTAAACGTAAAGTTACGCTTTTGCAAAATATTTTGTCTGATTGATTTCTAAATTTGTTTTTTGAGAATTATTTGACTTTATTTGTTATCACTTTTGTGGGATTAGCTCATTTGGCTAGAGCGTCCCGATGAAAATCGGGAAGGCGACAGTTCAAATCCGATATTCTTCACAAAACAAAAGGGGGATTAGCTCATTTGGCTAGAGCGCTACGCTGGCAGCGTAGAGGCGATCGGTTCGAATCCGATATTCTCCACAAACTTAAAAACCCTCGTAAATATAATTTACAAGGGTTTTGTTTTTTACACGATCTTGTCATTTCAAAGAACGAAAAATCAATACAAATTGAATTTTAGAACCTTAAAATAGTTTACAAAACATTATTTTTCATTCGCCGAATCCTCAGCATTTACATCGTCTTTATCTGTTTTATTGAAATCGTTATTGAGCAAATTTTCCAATTTCTTTTTTTCTTTCAGATTTTTTCTGATTGTCAAAACAACCAAAATCACAACCAAGATTGCAACAATTCCTATTATATTCCAATTAATATCCATAACTCCTAATTTTAAATAAATGTAAAGATTTTAACTAATAAGCGTATTATTAAAAGGTTAAGTATTTCTTTAAAGTTAAACAATGCCAATTTCCGAAATTTTTCTTTATTTTTATTTTTGTCAAAATCTAAAGAAATGAACCTTTCCGACAATAAAAACAAATGGAGCAGACCTTAAAAACTAAATTATTCCCGGTATTACTAAAACTTATTATAATTGCGATTACAATTTTCATCGTTACTTTTATACAAATTTACTGGGCAATGGGAAGCCTTTCCGAAAGAAGTTCAAGCAGCTGTCTCGACTGTTCTTTTTCTTATGACGCGTATTTAATGTCTTTCATTTCTTCAATTTTATTATCAATAATTTTTCGGTTTCTTTCTTTCCTTAAAAACAGCTATTCAATAATTTTTCTTCAATTATTATTCTTAATTTCAATATGGTTTTTCTGGAATTACAGCATTTTTGTTGATAAAGAATCTTCGTGGAGCACATTTCTATTTACAGAAGAATTGCTTCATACGCTTACATTGTCATTTTTACCTATTTCCATTTTATCTATAATTACAGTATTTGCTTTACATTGTATTCTAAAAAAGCATGAGTCGAAATAAAAAATAGTATTGAGATTCGATCTCATTATCAGTATATTTCTTTATATAAATTTCAAAATAATCGTTAATAACAAATTGCCGATTGTTTAATTATGTTTCATTAAAATCTTAAATAATGTCTGAATTAAGTTCTTTATTCTCTAAAGTAAAAATTACAAAAACGCAGCTAGAAAATTTTTTAAAAAGCGCTCCCGAAAAACCAATCTTAAACGACAACTGGCAAAAATGGTGGGACAGCCGTGAAATGTATTCTAAAATGGATTTAACGCCAGAATATCTTCGTTCCTACAATGACAAAACCAATCAGGAAGTTCTTGATGGGTGGATGGAATACAAACAAGCAATTGCTTTTTCAGACTATGATGAAGCGAAAGAAGAATGGCAATGGGGATTGTTGTTTTTCAGTGAAAATTATGTTGAAATGCTGCCCATGCTTGCTTTTATCGTCAGTATGGAAAAATTCGTTACCGAAAGCACGGAAAACAGAGCAATAGTTTACCCATACTTTTGGGGAGACAGCACTGTTGACGCTTATATTTATTTCGAAAATGGAAAAGCAATATTAAGTCCGCAAGTAAAAAGCATTTCTGATGTGAATGCAGCTCTAATGGAAAATACTATAGTTTGTCTGGATCAAAAATGGCAGGATTTGTCTAAAAATATGGAAATGGATTAAATCCGAAGCATTTAAAGTCAATAACGTGGATTTGTAAAAAATTTTAACTCATTATCAAACTTCTTCCTTCATGTATTTTATATAATACTTCAAAAAATACAAAGGAAAAAATGCCCCAGCAACTGGTATGTATATACCCCAAAGACCCTCATCATAATTCATAGTCTGATTTTGTACAATCATTAATAAAATAGAGATAAGAATAGGAAATATGTAGTAAGTTCTTTTTTCGTTTTCTCTATCAAAATAAATAAATATTGACGAAAGGAATAAAAGGGCATACAAGAACAGATTAAACATAGAAATCAGAATCAATCCTCTATCATTGTATTTGTTATAAAAATAGGTTAAGAATAGTAATAAAATAAATCCAACGACAAAGTTTGGAATCAAAAACGATCCTCATTTATAGCTCATAAAAGCATAAAAGACAAAAAAGAAGAACAAGAAAAAATAATTCCACATAACTTTTAAACTTTCATTTTAAAAAAATCTTCACGTCTTAACGCCTTTGTGCATAGAAAATCTACCTCAACAAAAATCCCATTCGAATCGATCCATAAAAATAACCGCGATTCGTATCATTAACGTCGCCTTTTAGTTCGCGTCCTCGGTAAAGGAAAGAATAGGAAATATTGAAATTATTATAACGGTATTTTAAACCCGCTTCTCCATTAAAGCGAAGCGGCACCAAATCAAAAGTAATTGGACTTGTATCGTTAAACATACTTCCTTCTATTGTCGCATCGTATAACTGATAATTGACACTTGGCGCCATATAAAAATAAAACTCTCTGATATTGGACTGTGCTTCTGAACTTATAGAAGCATCGTGCATATTCGAATCGTAAATAGGAATCAAACTTTTAAAACCGAATCTAGCCATAAATCCTGTGGAAACGCCTGTAAAAATAGTTCCCAAATTAGCTTCTGACTGAAAATGAAGATCTACAAAATCATTGTGTTTTGATGGAAACATTTTCTTCGAATACATGACATGAGCTTGTAAACCTAAAGCATTGTGAATTTGATTTTCCCAGCCATATACTTTTTTGTAACCAATGATTTTATGAAATCCTTCCTGTAATTCCTGCCCAAGAGCATTTGGCCCCACAAAACCTAATTGAAAATCGGTCTTTAAAACAGATTCGCTTTTATAAAAGAAACTTTTCCCCGCTTCGGCAAAAAGATAGCCGGCAAAAGGACGGTCATTTATATCAACTGCTTCTTCATTAATAAACCTCGGATTGTAAAGATATTGTCCAATTCTAAATTCGGTGATTTCCTTACTAATTTTCTCGTTGTTATTTTGAGTTATAAATCGGTAAAAAAGCTCTAAACCATTGGTATAATACATGTCATTTTTAGACGATGTATATAAATCATTATCTGATATAAAACCAATTTCCGAAGTTTTTCCTTGTCCAAAAGTCAACGCTGCTGTTAAAATCAGAAAAGCAAAAAATATTCTTTTACTTCTCATTCCCTTTATAATTTACTTTTTTTCCAACGTATCGCATTTCGCGCACAATTCTTTCTTTTCTTCTATTAATATAACTGGAAGAACCTGTAGCTTTAAATTTTCTTGGATTTGGAAGAATGGCCGCAATTCCTGCCGCCTGCATTGGTGTTAAACTCGAAGCGTCTCGACGATACCAGTGTTCTGTTGCCGCATAAGCGCCGTAAACACCGTCACCCATTTCAATACTATTGAGGTAAACTTCCATGATGCGTTCTTTTCCCCAAATTAATTCTATTAAAACTGTAAAATAAGCTTCGAGACCTTTACGCAAATAACTTTTTCCCTGCCATAAAAAGACATTTTTGGCGGTTTGCTGCGAAATGGTGCTTCCACCTCGAATTCGGCGTCCGCGTTCGTTGCTTTTATAGGCTTTTTGAAGTGCTTTAAAATCAAAGCCGTTATGCGTTAAGAAAGTGGCATCTTCACTGGCAATAACCGCTTTTTGCAGATTCATTGAAATTTTATCAAGCGGTTCCCAATCATGATCGAAATAAACTTCCTTTCCTCCCAATTTATTTTCGATTGCGCGAATAATCATTAAGGGTGTAAAAGGAACGGGCACATATTTAAAAAATATAACCGAACCAATTGATAATCCGAAAAACCATAAAGCTGCTTTTATAAAAAACCACTTAATTTTTTCTCCCAAAGATCGATTTCCTTTTTTAGGAGATGATTTTGGTTTGGGTTTCGCTGCGGTTGTTTTTTTTGGTGCTGGTTTTTTGGGTGCTGCCATTATATTAAATCTGCTAATTCTGTTCCTATTAAACTGCCTATTGCCACTCCCATTCCGCCTAAACGCACTCCACAAAACACGTTTTCAGACAGTTGAGAAACAACAGGGTTTTTACTATTTCCGACTCCCATAATGCCGCTCCATCGGTGCGCGATTTGAAAATCCTGATTTGGTAAAATTACATTTTTCAGCAAATCTTCCAATTTATTTTGAACAATTTTAGTTTGTCCAAATTCCGTCGTAGTTTCTGCTTCAAAATCTAAATTTCGTCCTCCTCCCAATAAAATTCGATTATCGATATTTCTAAAATAATAATAACCGCGATCTAAATGAAACGTTCCCCTGATATCTAAATTGTTAATGGGTTCTGTAATTAAAACTTGTGCCCTTGCCGGTTTTACAGCTCCGCTGGTTAGAGATCCCGCAAAACCATTTGTTGCAAAAAGTAATTTATGGGTTTTAAAACTAAAATCTTTCAGAACAACTTCAACATGATTTCCTGCATCTGCATAAGAAGTTACCGTTTGCTGATTTAGAATTAAAATATTGGCAGCAACTGCTTGTTTCAATAATTCCTGCATCATATTTCCAGTATCGATCTGTGCTTCAAACGGATTAAAAATTGAATATTCCTGAATATTTCCAAATCCGAAACGGTCTATTTCTTTAGAAAAAACATCGGCCTTAAAAAGTGGTTTTAGGACTTCATTGATAAAAGGAATTTTGGAAACACATTCATTGAATCCAAATTCATCTTCTTTCAAAAATAATTCATATCCGCCGTAAGGTTTAAAATCGATCGCAGAATCTCCTAATCTTTTTCGAAGCAGCTGCAAACCTTTCCAGCGTTTTTCTATAAGATTTACTACATCATCTTCTGAATGGGTTTTTAAATCTTCCATAATTTCAGAAAGACTTCCGAAACAGGCAAAACCAGCATTTTTTGTGCTTGCGCCTTGTGGCAAAATACCTCTTTCGAGAACCAGAATTTTAGCCGTCGGAAATCTTTCGCGCAAGCGCAATGCCGTATGCAGGCCAACGATTCCGCTTCCTACAATTGTATAATCCACATTCGTGAACCAGTTTTTTAGTTCCCAATAGCTTAATTCCATTTTTTTTAAATTCCAATATTGGGTTAAATTACAATTTTTTAAATTCTGAATTTTAAATAAATTCCAATATTTTATCCCAAGGCTTCGGGATAAAACATTGGAACTTTTAACATTTTTTGGGATTTGGAATTTAAAAGATTGGAATTTTATTGTTGTATTTTTAGCGCCACAAAAAATAGAATAATTTGATTATGAAAAAAGTAGTATTAACAACCTTAATAATGATGAGTTTAAACGCTATCGGACAGAATGTTATGTCACCGGAATTGTTATGGAAATTAGGAAGAGTGACACCTCTTGGCATTTCTAAAGATGCAAAAAATGTTATTTTTAAAGTTTCTACGCCTTCGGTAGAAGAAAATAAATCGACTTCTAAAATTTACACAATTCCTGTAAATGGAGGAAATGCAGTTGAAATTAAGGATACAAAATATATCTTGGCTGATAAAAACATTTCGCCAGACGGAAAATTTATCGTTTACAATGAAGAAGTAAAAATCGATAAAGTTTTAGGAAAAGATTTTTATCCAAAATTAACCAAATCTGATGCGCAAATTTATGATGGTTTAGATTACCGTCACTGGGATACTTGGAACGAGGGAAAATTTAATCACGTTTTTTATAAAGAAAACAAAGACGGTGCAAAAGGAATCGACATCCTGAAAGGTGAAACTTTTGATTCTCCGCAAAAACCTTTTGGCGGTGACGAAGATTATATCTGGTCGCCAGATAGCAAAAGCATTTTTTACGTATGCAAGAAAAAAGCAGGAACAGCTTATGCGATTTCTACCAATACAGATATTTATGAGTACAATTTAGAAACTCAAAAAACCACTAATAAAACCGAAGGTAATTTAGGTTACGATACTGCGCCTCAATTTTCTCCAACAGGAAATTTAACTTGGCTGCAAATGAAACGTGACGGTTATGAGTCTGATAAAAACGATCTTATTGTTGAGTTTAAAGGAATCAAAACTAACTTAACAGCAAACTGGGACGGAACTGTAGATAATTTCATCTGGAGTAAAGACGGAAAAACAGTTTTCTTTGTAGCTCCAATTGACGGAACGAAACAACTTTTTTCTGTTAATTTCCCAGGTTTGACTAAAATCGCAATCAACGTTCGCCAATTGACAAACGGAGATTTTGATGTGAATGATTTAGTAGGTTTTTCTGGAGATGACATTATTGTTACCAGAACAGATATGAATCATGCTGGAGAGATTTTTTCTTTTAACTTGAAGAAAAATACTTGGAAACAGCTTTCAAATGTGAATACAGAAACGTACAAAACTTTAGCTTTAAGTAAAACTGAAAAACGTTACGTTACAACTACTGATGGCAAAAAAATGTTGGTTTGGGTAATTTTACCTCCAAATTTTGATGCTTCTAAAAAATATCCAACTTTATTATTCTGTCAAGGCGGACCACAAAGTGCATTGACTCAATCGTATTCTTTCCGTTGGAATTTCTCTTTAATGGCAGCAAAAGGTTATATAGTGGTTGCTCCAAACCGTCGTGGAATGCCAGGACATGGTGTTGAATGGAACGAGCAAATTAGTAAAGATTGGGGCGGACAAGTTATGGACGATTATCTTTCGGCAATTGATGATGTTGCTAAAGAAAAATACGTTGACAAAACTCGTTTAGGATGTGTTGGTGCAAGTTACGGCGGATATTCTGTGTTTTATCTAGCTGGAATTCACAAAAACCGTTTCAAAACTTTTATCGCTCACGATGGTGTTTTCAATACTGTTTCAATGTTAGGAACTACCGAAGAAGTTTTCTTTAACAACTGGGATTTTGGCGGACCTTACTGGGAAAAAGATAATGCTACAGCTCAAAAAGCTTATACAACTTTCAATCCTGCAACTTTGGTTCAAAACTGGAATAAACCAATTTTAATTTTCCAAGGAGGTAAAGATTTCCGTGTTCCGATTGGACAAGGGCAGGAAGCTTTTCAGGCAGCGCAGTTAAGAGGTATCAAAAGTCGTTTTGTTTATTTTCCAGATGAAAACCACTGGGTGTTGAAACCTCAAAATGCACAAGTTTGGCAGGGTGAGTTTTTTAAATGGTTAGATGAAACGCTATAATTCATAAAAAGATCAATTTTACAGCCGTAGATTTTATATAATCTACGGCTGTTTTTATTTGCAGACCTTACAATTATGTAACATATTGGGTAAATTTACTGTTCTGTAAAAAGATTTTTTTAGATAAATTGCATTACTTTACAATATTCCCAAATTTACAAACATTTTCAGCAAAATATGGAGAGCAAAAGAAGTTACACGGCACTCAAAGTCTTATTCAGCTATGTTGCATTATTGGCTTTGGTTGTTACAGTTGGATGGTTTTTATATTCTGAAAATGTCGTTTATAACAAATTGGAAGATAAAATTGCTTTCGAAAAAACCAAAATTCTTAGAGTCAGCAAACTTTTCTCGAACGTTTATAAAACAGAAAGTTTAGCAAGACAGACTATTCAAAATAACTCCGAAAAAGATTTTAAAAATTATTTGATTGAGACAGATTCGCTTCGTCTTCGCATTGATACTTTAAAACAAATTGTTACTACAGAATATCAAAAAACGCTTTTGGATAGTGTGACTTATCTTTTATCTGAAAAAACTAAAAACATCAAACAGTTAAAAGAAATAAAGAATAAAGCAGACGACGAAACTTCTGTAAATAATGCTATTGACGAAATCACGAAGATGGAGTTTAATTTGAGAAAACTCGAACTTCAAGATTTTACCAAAAACCCAAATCAATTGGGAAGTTATCAGCGTGGTGTTTTACAGCGATATGTAGATTATCTCAATCAAAATATTCCTGACGACAGCACGAATACGTTGAGTAAAAAAGCATCGGATTCTATTTTAGCGAATTCTAAAAAGCTCTTGAGCACTGTAAAAATGAAAGCTGAAAAGAAAAAAGAATCCCTAAATTTTGAGGAGAATAAACTGCTACAAAATGAAATGGCGATTTCAGATCAGCTTCGAAAAGTACTTCGAATTATCGAGCGAGAAATCATCATTAATTCCATAAAAAACAATTCATTAAAGGAAAAATCACTAAAAAGAGTCAACGAAATTGTAACCGCTTCTGCTGTTATTGGTTTACTGCTGACGGTATTTTTCTCTATTTTAATTGTGAGTGATTATTCAAAATCAAAAGCCTATAAAAAACAGCTTGAAATTGCCAATTTCAAAACCAAAAATCTGCTTAAAAGCCGTGAACAATTAATTTCGACCGTAAGCCACGATTTAAAAACACCTTTGAGTACGATTGTGGGTTATTCTGAACTTTTAGGAAATTCAGACATTACTACCAAGCAGTCTTATTTCGTTAAAAACATTAAAAATTCGTCGGAATATATTACACAGCTTGTGCAGGATTTATTGGATTTTTCGAAAATCGAAGCTGGAAAAATTGCCATCGAAAAAGTTCCTTTTTTACTTCCTGAAATTGTGGAAGATGTTGCGAAAAATATCCAAACTGTTTACAAGGAAAAAAATATTGATCTTATTATTAATGTCGATGAAAAGTTTCAACAACGTATTGTTGGCGATCCTTTTAGACTAAAACAGATCTTGACCAATATTATTGGAAACGCTTATAAATTTACAGAAGAAGGCCATATTAGGGTTGCAGCTTATGAGAACGACACTAATACTTTTACAATTTCTGTTCAAGATACTGGAATTGGAATTGAGAAAGGAAATCAGAAATTGGTTTTTGAAGAATTTGCACAGGCAAATGAAAACATTGAGAAGAAATATGGCGGAACTGGTTTAGGATTATCCATCTGCCAAAAAATCATTTCTATTTTGGGCGGTACTTTAACTTTGGATAGTATTTATGGCAAAGGAAGCACCTTTAAAATTGAACTGCCATTAATCTTTGATAACAGTCAGCCAGCTGCAACTGAAAGCAAAAGCAAAACAGTAAAAAATATTAAAAAGCAAACTTTTATTGTTGTCGATGACGATATTAATCTTTTGAATTTAACAAGCGGTGTTTTAAAACAGGAACAACATCAGGTTTTTTCTTTTACGAATGCTTCTAAGGCCTTAGAAATCATTCAGCATACTCCTTTTGACTTTGTTATTACCGACATTCAGATGCCGGAAATTGACGGATTTTTGTTTTTAGAAAAATTACAAGAGCTTCCTGATACAATTTTCAAAAATCAGCCTGTAATTGCATTAACCGGACGAACAGATTTGGATCTTTCGGTTTATAAAAGTGCTGGTTTTACAACAGTTGTTAAAAAACCATATTCACCAAAAATTCTGCTAGAAACTATACAGCATATATTCGATCATGAAGAAATTCCTGCTACTGAATTTTCAGATGTAACAGAGGATCAATCTTCACAAATGTATTCTTTAGATACTTTAAAGGATTTTCTTGGTCAAGATGAATCGGCTTTAAAAGAAGTTCTAAAATCTTTTATCGATAGTAGTGCAGAAAATATAGGTCTTTTGCAAATTGCAATACAAGAGAAAAATCACGAAGAAATTAAATCGATTGCACATCGTATTGCTCCAATGTTCAAACAAATTCAGGCTAATGAAATAGGCCAGATTTTAAAGAAGTTGGAAAAAGACGATTTAAATACTTTAGACTTGGATAATATGTTTATCGATTTAAAAGAAAAAATGAATGTTCTTTTTGATGAATTAAAACAAGAAGTATAAAAAAAAGTAAAGCATTTAAAAAAATGCTTTACTCTATATTGTATTGTTTCAATTTGTTATACAGTGTCTTCCTTGTAATTTTTAAGAGTTTCGCTGCCTCCGATTTGTTATTCTGTGCTTTTGATAAAGCATGAATAATAGTCTCTTTTTCATTTTCAGATAATGAAAACACATCGCTTCCTGACGACTGCTGCCTCTGAATCTGGAAAAATTCTGCCGGAAGCACATCACTTTCAATAAAATCTCCCCTAGACAAAAGAGTTGCACGTTTTACGCAATTCTGCAATTCTCTTAAATTTCCCGGCCAGCTGTAATTTTGAAAAATAGAAACTACTTCTGGAGAAAATCCGATGATATCTTTGTTTAACTGTTGATTTGCTTTTTCTAAGAAATAATCGGCAAAAACCATTAAATCTTCGTCACGATCTTTTAAAGATGGAGACTGAATCGAAAACTCGTTGATTCTATGGTATAAATCTTCTCTAAAATCGCCGTTTTTTACTGCCTCGCGCAAATCTTCATTTGTGGCTGTAATAATGCGGATATCGACGTTTATTTCCTTATTGCTTCCAACTGGTTTGATTTTTCTTTCTTGAAGTGCTCTTAATAACTGGATTTGATTTTCGTATGAAAGGTTTCCTATTTCGTCCAAGAATAAGGTTCCCCCATTTGCAGCTTCAAAATAACCCATTTTATCACTTATAGCTCCTGTAAAAGATCCTTTTAAATGACCAAAAAATTCACTCGCAGCCAATTCTTTCGGAATCGCACCGCAATCAACCGCTATAAAATTGTTGTTTTTTCGCTGGCTCTGCTGATGAATGCTTTTTGCAATAATTTCTTTTCCAGTTCCGCTTTCGCCGATAATTAACACAGACATATCTGTCGGACTAACTAATTCAATATGATCTAACAGTTTTTTAGAAGCCACAGAAATTCCTCTTACAAATTCACTATCTGTCGAAGCAGCTTTTTTAGCAGTTTTCTTTTTCGTTGGAACTTCGACTAATTCTTCTTCCTCTTCAGCTTTTGGCGCTTGTAATGCATTGGTAATAACTAGTAAAACTTCATCTGGATTGAAGGGTTTAGAAATATAATCGGCAGCCCCGTTTTTAATGGCTTTTACTGCAGTATTTACATCCGAATATCCTGTCATTAAAACAACGGGAATATCGGGATAAGAATTTTTGAATTCCGACATTAAAGCAATACCGTCAAAATCAGGCAGACGAAGATCTGTTAAAATCAAATCAAAAGATTCGTTTTTAACTGCATTACGCGCCTCTGCAGCAGAGAACGCTATTGTTACATCGTAAGCTTTTTTAACTAGAAATTTTTCTAATAATTTACAAAACGCGATGTCATCTTCTATCAATAATATCTTCGGCATTTGAGTTTAGGGAGTTTTTTGCTAAAATAAGACTATTAAAATTGTATTTTCACAAAATTATGCAAAAAAAAAGAGATTGCACGCTGCAATCTCTTTTTCACCAAAAACATAAATCTAAATTCACCTAATTATATTTTCAACCAGTTACCATTGACATCTGAGTAAACAGTAGCCTTTTGGTCTCCAACTGATATATCGAGTTTATACTCTTTTTTTTCGTTTACAAATGCTTTCTCCAGTTTTGCTCCTGGATAAGCTGTCTGCAAGGCTGTTTTTACAGCTGCAGGCACAGCATCTGCAGCAACTTCTGTGTATTCTGACTGAACAAGCACAGTAGTATTACTATCTTCTGAAACCGGCAATACATTTGCATGAATTGACATTGTTCCCAAAAGAATGACTGCTGATAAGATTACTTTTTTCATGATGCTGATTTTTTAATTATTTTTTGATGATGTTACCAGAAGCATCTGTAAAAATAGTATACTTCTTGTCCCCATTTGAAATTTCAAGTTTGTACTCGTTTTTCTCGTTTTTATAAGCTTTTTCAAGCTTTGTTTTCGGGAAAGATTTTTCAACTGTTGACTTCACTGCTGCTGGAACAGCATCTGCAGCTACTTCAGTAAATTCATCTTGAATAAGTACTGATTGAGATATTGAAATTGCTGGCAGGATAGCGGCATTAACCGATAAACTTCCTAAAACAATAGCTGCTGATAAGATTAACTTTTTCATAATATTGTGATTTTAAATTATTTTTTAAGAATGTTACCAGAAGCGTCTGTAAAGACAATTGACTTTTCACCTCTAACAGTGATCTCAATTTTGTACTCCTTTTTGTCATTTACCCATGCTTTTTCAAGCACTACACCAGGATAAGCCTCGTCTAAGCCTTTCTTTACAGCTGCCGGAACTCCGTCTACTTCTTTATATCCATCCTGATCATTAACTGTCTGTACCATTGGGCTGGTTACAGCAGTGGTTTCTGCGTGCATCGACAAACTGCCTAAAACAATTGCTGCCGATAGAATCAACTTTTTCATAGTAATAGTTTTTAAGGGTTAGTTTTAGATTATTTTTTAATCCAAGTTCCGTCTACGTTTGCAAAAAGATTTCCTGTTTTATCTCCAACAGTTACTTCTAACTTGTACTCAGATTTTGTGTTTTTAAATGCTTTTGTAAGCACTGCATCTGGGTATGCTTTTTTAAGAGCATCTGTTACTGCTGCTGGAACCTCTTCCAATTTAATTTCTGTATAATCATCTTGGATAGAGATTGTTTTTACGATAGTATTTGAAATTGGCGAAGTTGAAGCAAATGATGTTAAACCTCCCAAAACGATTGCGGCTGATAAAAATAAATTTTTCATGATAGTTATATTTTAATATTGTTAATTTTATTTTAGTATTCTTGAACTGGATTTTCACACCAATCTATATTTAGATTATTTTTTAATCCAAGTTCCATCTGCATTAGCGAAAAGATTTCCAACTTTGTCACCAACAGTAACGTCAAGTTTGTATTCTGATTTTTCGTTTTTATATGCTTTTGTAATAACTGCTTCTGGATATGCTTTTTTCAAAGATTCTGTAATTGCAGCTGGTAATTCTTCTAATTTGATCTCTGTGTATTCGTCTTCAATAGAAATCGTTTTAACGATTGTATTTGTTACTTGTGTATTTGAAGCGAATGAAGTTAAACTTCCTAAGACAATTGCGGCTGATAAAAATAAATTTTTCATAACGTATATATTTAATATTAATAGTTGTTTACGCTTTAGGTAATGAAATTATTATGCCGTAATGGAAAAGAAGTGTGCCAAACCCTGCAAAGCCTTATATTTAAAGGATTTGCTCAAATATGCCAAAAAATGGAAAAAAGGAAAAAGTGTGTAAAAGCTAAAAAAGGTGTGTAATAAGTAAACACTTAAAGTGTAACCTTAGAAGAAATTTCAAATTTTAAAATTCCAAATTCCAATGTTTGAGGTTTCAAATTATAATTCCAAGTTGGAATTTGGAGTTTATTTATTGGAATTTTAAATAAAGTCCATATAAAAGAAAAAAGGCTGTCAAAAAAATTGACAGCCTTTATAATTATTCTGGATCTTTCATTTTAAATGTATCCATAAATGCAGTTGTATAATCTCCTGCGATATATTGTGGATCATCCATTAATTGTCTGTGGAAAGGTATTGTAGTTTTTACACCTTCAATTACGAACTCATCTAAAGCTCTGCGCATTTTGCTGATAGCTTCTTCACGAGACTGCGCTGTTGTAATTAACTTAGCAATCATAGAGTCGTAGTTTGGCGGAATACTATAACCTGAATATACGTGAGTATCTAAACGTACTCCGTGTCCTCCTGGCATATGAAGCGTAGTAATTTTTCCTGGTGAAGGGCGAAAATCGTTATAAGGATCTTCAGCATTAATACGACATTCAATAGCGTGTAATTCTGGAAGATAGTTTTTACCAGAAATTGGAATTCCAGCAGCAACCATAATCTGCTCACGGATCAAATCATAGTCAATAACTTGTTCTGTGATTGGATGCTCTACTTGGATACGAGTATTCATTTCCATAAAATAGAAGTTTCTGTGTTTGTCCACTAAAAATTCTACAGTTCCAGCTCCTTCGTATTTAATGAATTCAGCAGCTTTTACAGCAGCTTCTCCCATTCTTGTACGTAAGTCATCTGTCATGAAAGGCGAAGGTGTTTCTTCAGTAAGTTTTTGGTGACGGCGTTGTACAGAGCAGTCTCTTTCAGAAAGGTGACATGCTTTTCCGTAAGAATCTCCCACAACTTGAATTTCGATATGACGTGGTTCTTCAATAAGTTTCTCCATGTACATTCCGTCATTTCCAAATGCTGCAGCAGCTTCTTGACGCGCACTTTCCCAAGCTTTTAAAAGCTCTTCTTCTTTCCAGATGGCGCGCATTCCTTTTCCACCACCACCAGCAGTAGCTTTCATCATAACTGGGTAACCAATTTCTTTAGCTACTTTTTGTGCATGTTCGTAAGATTCTAATAATCCGTCTGAACCTGGTACACAAGGAACTCCTGCAGCTTTCATTGTAGCTTTTGCAGAAGCTTTATCACCCATTCTGTCAATCATTTCTGGAGCAGCACCAATAAATTTAATTCCGTGCTCTTGACAAATTTTAGAGAATTTAGCATTCTCAGAAAGAAAACCGTATCCTGGGTGTATTGCATCTGCGTTTGTAATTTCTGCAGCTGCAATGATATTTGACATTTTCAAATACGATAAGTTACTCGGAGGAGGACCAATACAAACCGCTTCATCAGCAAATTTAACATGTAAACTTTCTGCGTCGGCTGTAGAGTAAACTGCAACAGTTTTGATTCCCATTTCCTTACATGTACGAATTACACGAAGTGCAATTTCTCCTCTATTCGCAATTAATATTTTTTTAAACATCTTATTGTAATTAGATAATTAGACAATTTGATAATTAGATAATTTTAGATGATTAACAAAACTTATATTATGAACCATTCTAAAATCTAAAATCTAAAATCTAAATTTATTTATGATGGATCTACTAAGAATAAAGGTTGGTCAAATTCTACTGGAGACATATCGTCAACAAGAATTTTTACAATTTTACCAGAAACTTCAGATTCGATTTCGTTGAATAATTTCATTGCTTCAATTACACAAAGAACATCTCCTTTTGATATACTGCTTCCTACTTCTGTAAAAACTGGTTTGTCTGGAGATGGTTTTCTATAAAAAGTACCAATGATTGGAGATTTTATAGTAATATATTTAGAATCGTTAGCAGCTGGTGCTTCTGGAGTTACACTTACAACTGTTGGAGCTGTAACTTGTGGAACTGCCGCTTGAGGTAAAGCTGCCTGAGCAGGTAATTGCTGTACGTAAGTTGCCTCAGTTACATTTGTTTCTAAAGTTGTTCTGATCGTGATTTTTACATCATCCATTTCTAACTTCACTTCTGCAACGCCCGAATTTGCAACAAATTTGATTAGGTTTTGAATTTCTTTTAAATCCATAATGATTCGTTTTTAGTTTTAATTTATTTCTTATCGTAAGCCCATTTTAAATAGATAGATCCCCAAGTGAATCCACCTCCAAAAGCAGCAAAGATAACATTATCTCCTTTTTTAAGCTTATCTTCAAAATCTGCCAATACTAATGGTAAAGTTCCAGAAGTTGTATTACCATATCTTTCGATATTTACTAATACTTTAGATTCGTCTAATTCTAACCTTCCTGCAGTAGCATCAATAATACGTTTGTTAGCTTGGTGTGGCACTAACCAATCTACATCTTGATTTGTCAAATTATTTCTTTGCAAAATCAATTCGCTGGCATCTGCCATATTAGTTACAGCATATTTGAAAACAGTTTTACCGTCTTGCATAATATTGTGCTGTCTGTTTTTTACAGTTTCTTCACTAGGCGGAATCAAAGAACCTCCTGCTGGAATTTTAAGAAAATCGCGCCCTACACCATCACTTCTTAAATATTCATCCTGCAGACCTAGACCTTCATAATTTGGTTCGAAAAGAACTGCACCAGCTCCATCTCCAAAAATAATACAAGTAGCTCTATCTGTATAATCTACAATTGATGACATTTTATCGGCACCAATTAAAAGTACTTTTTTGTAACGTCCTGACTGAACATAAGCTGCAGCAGTAGACATTCCGTATAAGAAACTTGAACATGCCGCCTGCAAATCGTATGCAAAAGCGTTTGTAGCTCCAATTTCTGTTGCAACATACACTCCTGTAGAAGCCACCATCATATCTGGTGTTGCTGTTGCCATTATAATCATATCAATCTCTAAAGGATCAATATTTGCTTTTGCAATTAAATCTTGCGCTGCTTGTATAGCAAGATAAGATGTGCCTTTATCGGCATCTTTAAGAATTCTTCTCTCTTTAATTCCTGTTCGAGTGGTAATCCACTCGTCATTGGTATCAACCATTGTTTCTAGAACTTTGTTGGAAAGTACAAAGTCAGGAACGTAAGCGCCAACAGCGGTAATAGCGGCTGTGATTTTATTCATTATATTCTATTATTTCCTCTCAAATACTGCGATTTGAAAAATTTTTAAAAGACTTGAAAATTACAAAAAAAAACGTAGCGATTTTGTCTATATTTTCTTAAAAAACAAAAATTATAACCAACAAAAAAAACTCTCACTATGTGAGAGTTCTAGTATAATTTACAAAAACGTATTAAGCAACCGCTTCAGATTTATCGATAACAACTTGCCCTCTGTAGTACATTTTACCTTCATGCCAGTAAGCTCTGTGGTATAAATGCGCCTCACCTGTAATAGGACATGTAGCGATTTGAGCTACAGTAGCTTTATAATGTGTTCTTCTCTTATCTCTTCTTGTTTTCGAGGTTTTTCTCTTAGGATGTGCCATTTTACTATATTATTTATCCGTTAATAGTTTCTTTAATTTTTCCCAACGCGGGTCAATATCTTCTTCTTTATTACTCTCTTCCTTTTGTTCTTTTACACTTAATTCATTCAATTTTGTCAAAGCTTCGGTTTGTAATGTACCGTCTTTAACCCCTGGATGAATTCTTTTTTGAGGCACCGAAAGTGCAATCATTTCATAAATGTATTGTGACACATCTAATTCATGTTCTCCATGCGGCAAAATCAACAATTCTTCATTATCATTATTGAACTCGTCTCCAAAGCGAACAATTAATTTCATTTTTCCTTTTATAGGAAGATCAAAATCTTCGCCTGTTAGATCACAAGGCACGTTTACAGTTCCTTTGTGTTTGAATTCTAACTCTAACATGGTGCTTTTCTTTTCGAAAACCAAATTCACTTTAATATTTGAACTTTGAAACTCTTCGTAATCAAAGTCCTTAAAGAACGTGTTATTTATTTGATACTCAAAATGGTGTTTTCCTAGTTTTAATCCTACGAAAGGAATTAAAAATTCTTTTGTTTTGCTCATTTCAACATCAATTTGATCCATTCAGTTCTATAACTAGATGTCTGAATTGGGGTGCAAAGATATAAAATTATTATAAATCTAATAATCTTATTCACCTTTTTTTGTTTATAACTGTTTTTCTTTTATTTTAAGAGGTTTTTGGCTAATCTCCTCATACTGATTACGCGAGCGAAAAATGTCTATTGCAAGATAGACTGCCTCTGTAAATGAATTGTGATCTGCCATATCTTTTCCAGCAATATCGTAGGCTGTACCATGATCTGGCGATGTTCTAACTTTATCTAAACCTGCGGTATAATTAACTCCCTTTCCAAATGATAATGTTTTAAACGGAATCAATCCTTGGTCGTGATACATGGCTACAATAGCATCATATTTTTCATATTGACCACTTCCAAAGAAGCCATCAGCAGGAAATGGACCGAAAACCATTGTGCCAGAATCGAATAATTTTTTTAAAACCGGTTTTAAAACCAAATCATCTTCTTTTCCAATCACACCGCCATCACCAGCATGCGGATTTAATCCTAAAACTGCAATTTTTGGCTTCACTATGCTAAAATCCTGAACTAAAGATTTACGTATAGTTTCTATTTTTTTAGTGATTAATTCTTCTGTTAAATGAGAAGCAACCTCATTCAACGGCACGTGATCTGTAATAAGACCTACTCTTAAATTATCCTGAACCATCATCATAAGCGCATTGCCTTGTAATTCTTGATCGAGATAATCTGTGTGCCCCGGGAATTTAAAACCTTCAGATTGTATATTATACTTATTAATAGGAGCTGTTACCAAAACATCTATTTCGCCATCTTTTAAAGCTTTTGTCGCTGCCGTAAAAGATTTTATAGCGTACTCTCCTATTTTTGGATCATTTACCCCAAAATTAACATCCACTCCTTCTTTCCAAAGATTCAAAACATTTACCTTTCCGGGAATAACTTGATCCAATTTATCAATTCCATGAAACTGAACGGTCGATGTAAAACTTTTTTTAACGAATGAAAGAATTTTAGCATTGGCAAAAATAACCGGCGTACATAGTTCTAACATACGAGAATCCTCGAATGTTTTCAATATAACTTCGCTTCCAATACCGTTTAAATCTCCTACTGAAATTCCAACAATTATATTTTCTGCTTTTTTATTCATGAGCTCAGTTTATTTATTACTAATTTTGATGTGCAAATTTAGTAAAATAAAACCACAATGTTCACAGGAATTATAGAAACACTCGGCAGGATTCATGAAATTCAAAAAGACCAAAATAATCTTCATATAACAGTTGACTCTTCGATCACAAATGAATTAAAAATAGACCAGAGCGTTTCACATAACGGAATCTGTCTTACAGTCGTAGCCGTTAAAGATTCTTTTTATACCGTAACCGCAATAGACGAAACCATTTTAAAAACCAATATCGGTGATTGGAAAACCGGTGATATAGTAAATCTAGAAAGGGGAATGAAACTCGGAGATCGTCTAGACGGACATATTGTACAGGGACACGTAGACCAAACTGGAACTTGCATCAAAATCGAAGAAGCCAACGGAAGCTGGAATTATACTTTTGAATACGACAAAAACCTAAACAATATTACAATAGAAAAAGGTTCTATAACAGTAAACGGCGTGAGCCTTACAGTTGTTAATTCTAAGGAAAATGAATTTAGCGTCTCAATAATTCCTTATACTTACGAGCACACTAATTTTAAAGATTTTAAAGTTGGAACAAAAATCAACCTTGAGTTTGATGTCGTTGGAAAATATATTTCGAGATTATACTCAATCAACAAGTAGTCAATTTAAAAACTCCAAAAAAAAAGCTTCAATCTAGATTGAAGCTTTTTTTGTTTGGTTTCTATATATAACGACTGCTCCTAGAGCTAAACCGCTAATCAATAAAATCATCATATTATTATCTATTGGAAAATCTGGCAAGCCAGGATTATCATCATCATCAACAATAATTTCGTCATCTGTACCAGCACTACTAGCCATACGCGCATTTGGCGGCGGCGGTGTACTGCCTGCAGACACAATTGAAATATTAAATAGTATTAACGCAACTGCTAAAAAAGGGGCTTTTAGATTTTTCATAAATTCAAGCTGTTATACACAGCAAGCTATAATTATTAACATATATACTTTAATAGAAATTTCGCACAAATGCTGTTTTTACTGCAAAATCTTGGACAAAAGTAGAAGTTTTTTGAAGAAAAGCAACTTTTAAAACAAAAAACATGTAACAAATTTTAACACTTTTTTTATCAAATTGCTTAATCCCTTTCTGAAAACGTTGTAGACGATAAAAACCTCATTTTCATCACTATTCATTTACTAAACAGCCTTATAAGAATTTCCTGATTTTAAAAAAACAAACATAATTGTAAATCACATTAATAGACATATATTAATGAAATACGAAAAAAAGTAGAGTTTAGATTCTAATCTTGCTTATACGCTTGTTTTTCATTTAAAAAAGAATTTAACCTTTTAAAGTCTGGAGTGTCTCTTCAATTTTAGCAATACATTGATCTAATTCTTTTTGAACTTGCTTACTCCAAAATCGTATTATAGTCCAATTTTGCGAAAGCAAATAGGCATTTACTTCTTCGTCCCGCTTCCTATTTCTTTCAATCTTCGGAATCCAATATTCCCGATTTGATTTGATTCGCAGCTGCTGCACTTCCCAATCTTTTCCATGAAAAAATTCGCTGTCAACAAAAATTGCAACCTTGTATTTGGCAAAAGTAAGATCTGGCTTTCCAAATATCTTTTTATTATTTTTCCGATATCGGTAACCTAGATTCCATAATGCTCTTGCCAGCCTTACTTCATCTTTTGTCTCGGTGCTTTTTATTGCCTGCATATTTTTTCTCCGCTGTTCGGGAGTTAAATTATCCATCGCTCGTTAAGATTAAATTTGTTCTTTAAAACATAAATTTAATCTATTTTTCTTTTAAACCCGAATACAAATTCTCTAACTGATGCAAATCGCACGATTGGACATAATAATTAGATGCATCCATTTTAGTTTTAGTATTCAATATAGAATTTTGAGGAATAATATATTGATTTTTAATGATGTATCGAAATGTTGTAATCGAGAAACAGCCAGGAATATCATAAAACCACGTAGAATTTTGAACTTCATGCCATAAATTTTCTTTACTTTCCACAGCTTTCTTTAAAACATATTTTATATCAGGTTTTATTCTTACCAAAACAAAGAAGTCATAAAACGAGTTACTTAAATTGCCTTGATTTGGAATATATCTTCCTTCTAAATCCCAATCTTTAGTTTCCAAGAGAAATAGATTAGAAAAAAAGGCAGCCGATTTCACGCAGATACATTTCCCATTTGCTTTTAAATCGGTTTCATCCCAAATTCCTTTTCCATGAATGCTAAAATCAGGAGATTCTACTTCAATGTTTTGAAGTTTTAAATCTTCATACAGCACAATTTCTGCTAATTTTCCTTGAAATGTATTCTGAAAAATTTCTTTTTTCGTCCTATTCAATTGTCCGCCCGATCTACAAATTCTATGAAATCCTTCTCCATAAACCATTTCAAAAGCAAAATCAAAAGCCTGTCTTATAAACAAAGAATCAACAGCACTGCCTTCAAAACTCTTTTTTGAAGTGATGAAATAATTATTGTCTTTTTGCCGCAATTTCATGATTCTATCTGATGTAAAAGTAAAGTATACATTTTTACATAACAGAATAATACTACAAATTATTTTACAGCAATAAAAAAAGCCCCTACATTGCTGTAAAGGCTTTCTATTTCTAAAGAAGTGGTCCCACCTGGGCTCGAACCAGGGACCACCTGATTATGAGTCAGGTGCTCTAACCAGCTGAGCTATAGGACCGGTTTAGAGGATGCAATATTACTACTATTTTTCATTCACTCCAAATATTTTAAGACATCATTTGTATTTAATTTTAAATCTTTTGCTGAATTTCAAAAACGAAATTGATTTTCAATGTATTATTTAAAAATTAAGACTACGTTTTTTTATTTAATTTCTGACAAAGCTCCACCAAAACACCATTTGTGTTCTTCGGATGCAGAAAAACAACCAATTTATTATCGGCGCCTTTCTTCGGAATTTCATTTATCAGAACAAAACCTTCTTTTTTGAGGCGGATAATTTCTGCTTCGATATCATCAACGTCAAAAGCAATATGGTGAATACCTTCTCCTTTTTTTTCTAGAAATTTAGCAATCGGACTTTCTGGATTTGTTGCTTCTAGAAGTTCAATTTTATTATTACCGGTTTGAAAAAAAGAAGTCAGTACGCCTTCGCTTTCTACAGCTTCCATTTTATAGGAAGGAACGCCCAGCATTTTTTCGAACAAAACATTGGCATCATCCATGTTTTTTACTGCAATTCCGATATGTTCTATTTTGTTTACCATTGTTAAAATTTTATTGGTTCACATAAGTATTAAAATAACCGCATTCTGCAATTACATCTTGATAATACTTCGTATCTGAATAGTCTTTCTTTAAAGCTTTGAAAGAATTCCAAGCAATAAAATTAACCTTATCATCTTGAATTTCCCAATAGCTGTTTATGGCGCTGTACTTTTTATTGTAATAATCATTTCGTTCGCATTTTGAAATCAGATACAGACATTTCGCTTTTTGTTCCTTGTTCGACGCCGCTTCAAACGCTTTTTGGTAATACATTTTCGAAACTGAATTATTGGTAATCATTTCTTTCATCGCATTTCTAAACGAATACGGACTCGAGCCATAACCCACGATATTAATTTCGTAGAAAGTTCTTCCGTTACCGAAATGAGAAATATTATAAAAAGCATTTCCTAACAAAAGACTATTGGTATAAACATCTTCTTTCTGAGCCAATTTTTCCTGCATCGATTTTATCGTAGTAAGAAAATCCATGTAGGTATATTTTCTTTTTTGATAAGCGACATGATCACAATCGTGGCAGTCTTTAATGCTTCCGTTGAACGGATTTCCTAAAAATTTATAATATTGAACTGAATCTGCCTGTTTCAAATATTCGATCGCTTCAGGAATTTTGTTTTTGAAAGTCGCGTGAACTGCCTGAAAATTATTAATATCTTTCAATTTCAAACTATAAATTCCAGCACCAATTTTCTCGATTTCGGTTTTATTGGTTTTTTCTAAAAAAGCTTTCATTGCCAGCAAGTCCTTTTCATTATCATAAAATGAATTTCCATCATTCCAATAGCTGTAACGAGACTCATTAAACAATTCTGCCATTACTGGATTTGACTTAGCTTTGTATAAAGCTGCCAAATAATTTTTACTCCATTGAAAAGCATTTTGATAACGGAACTCACTTCCTTTATAAGTTTTTGGCAGCTCAAAATAAATCCAATTTAGGTCTGCTATAACGGTTTTAACATTGTTATCATCAAGTTTATCTATTTTACTCAAGTTATTTACGAAACGCAATAATCGAATCTGATAACTTGCCAGTTCGGTTTTTGGCGGCGTTTTTACTGCTTTAGTATAATTCTTGTCTGCATTGGCATAATCGCCTTTTAGCGTTTGAAGATAGCCTATTGCAATATCCCACAAATATGGTTTTTCTGTATTTCCCGCTGCAGAAATTTTAGCAATTAAATCAAATGCACTTTTATCAATCTTTGCTTGATTTTCGCTTTTATTTTCTGCGATTGTCTGAGGTTTCATAGGTTGATTTTCACCTGCATTCTGCTGAAAAGAATTATTTATTTTTTGCTCCAGCGAATTCACCAATCTTGTTGCCAGATAGTTTAAATGTTCGCTTTTCGGATCTAATTCATAAATCTTTTCGATCGCCTGTTTTTCATCTTTATAATAACCATGAATTGCCCAAAGCGCAGCTTTCTCACTATTATTTTTAGCCATTGCTAAAGCTTTAGTCCAATCTGATTCATTTTTCGGACGAAAACTATACGCAGTTACAACACGTAATTCTGGACATTTATCAAAAACCTGTGCATATAAATAATTAGAAACCGCATATTTTTTCTGCTGGTAATTGATTCCGGCAACATACGCCAATGCACGATAATACAAAGTATTTTTTGCAACAGAACTTTCTGTTTTATTAAAAAAGTCAATTGCTTTTTGTTTATCATTACTGTAAAAACGAGCCTTCATCGTTAGAAACCAATATCTGTTTTTCAAAAATGGATCTGATAAAGTATTGTACACATTTTCGATAGATTGAATCATCTTCGCATCATTGAATGTTTTTGCCACAACTGGATCGTAACTCCAGTAATCTTCTCCAATCGAAACGGTTTCAATTTTTTGAGCCAAATACAAGAATTCAATAAAATTCTTAATCTTTTCATCTTTTAAATTGATCTTTTTTCCCCATTTCTGCGAACTCTTATTTTCTTTTTTGCTTTTATAAAAAACATGAAGGTCTGTAATTTCTTCTTTGTTTTTAATCGCATTTTTATCTTCAGAATAATATCTTGGTTTTTCGTCACCAATCAAAAAATAATTTACCGTTGTAGTGTCCACTTTACCTTTAAGGTAATTGGCCCAATCTGATTTTATGTTTCCGTTAAAACGGGAATTGTGCTGGGTATCAAAACCAATTCCGTAAAAAATTCCTCCTGACAAGAACAAGGGAGAATACGATTTGTCTGCAAACGTTTCTGGCGTAAAATTAGAATTGTAACCAAAGAAATCCCAGTCGTCTCCGCCGGCGCAGGCATAAATAATTCCGTATATCGAAAGTAAAGCGAGGCTAAAACTCAGAAATAACTTGTTCAAAAATATTCTTTTCATAATTGTTTAAATTGAATTCGTCTAAATCGTAAAATATAATTTCTTTTGGTTTTTGCGGCAGATTTTCATCCAGATCTTCCGCCATTTCTTTTAAATCTTTTGTGCTGATTTCTTCTATTTTCAGCAAATCTTTCTCTTCATAAAAAACACCATTTTTATAATTAGATTGTTTTGCTCTAAAAAAAATCGGGCTTATTTTTTCAAAATTCGAATCTTGAAGCAAGTCTTTAATATTCATTTTCGACCGAAGTCCGATTACTTTATTATTTCTAATATGAACTCCCCAGGAATAAATAGGAAGCCCCAAATCAAGATGAAGCGGATATTTTTGCAAACTCTTCAAATATTTTGAAGCCGCTTTTTGATCGTAAATCGAATTGAGTGAGTCTGGTGCAATCGATCCCATGTTGTAATACATTAAAACTCCGGAATCGACATTTGGGATTTTTGTTTTTTTGAAATATTTGACTTGATGCAGTCGAATTGTTGCCGAAAGTTTCTTTTTCGATAGTTTTTTAAAAACTTCCACAAACTTCAAATAATTGTCTTTGCTGTTCAATGTCCAATCGCAGTCAATTTGAATTTCTTCGCAAGAAATTTTATTCTTTCGGTTGATTTGTTCTATAAAATCAAATGTTTTTTGAGCTAAGTCGTTTACATCTAATTTTGGTTCCAGCATTACTTTATTCTGAATAAACACAACTGGAACAATTTTATATTTTTGAGGATTCTCTTCAAAACGAATTGGACTCACAGGAATTGGAGCTTTTGCTTCTGGATGAAGTCCGATATCAAAATACCTTATATACAGTTTTTTGACATTATTTTGACTCAAAATTTCTTTTTCAGTTTCGGAAAGTTTGAATATTGTTTTCCAATAATAAAAAGAAACAACAGGCTTTTCATTTTTATTACAGGAGAGCAGTAAAAAAAGGCATACAATTGGAAAAATTCGCTTTAACAAAACTTAGGAAATTACATTTGAAACCAAAAGTAAGAAATTATGACTGCTTAAAACATTGGAAACGATAAAAAATACAGCAGAAATGCAAAAGTCTTAAATCCTAATAAATGGATAAAAAATTTCAATTAAAGCAAATATAATCGTTATTTTGTGCAATCAAATTGAAAAACCGTTATGTTGAAAAACACTCTAAAATATATTTCTTTTATAATTTTAATCTCAATGATCAGCTGCGCTAAAAGAGGCAGTATTACAGGCGGTTTAAAAGACACTCTGGCTCCTGTTTTAGTATCGAGCTTTCCTGAAAACTACAGCACAAATTTTAAAGGAAATACTATTACTTTAAATTTCGATGAATATATTAAACTGAAAAATACCAATAAACAGTTAATTATTTCTCCTCCGTTTAAAAATGAACCTATTATTACTCCTACTTCTGTTAGTAAATTTATAAAGATTGAAATTCGAGATACTTTGCTGCCAAACACTACTTACAGTTTAAATTTTGGGCAAGCAATTCAGGACAACAATGAAGCAAATGCTTTAAATCAATTCAAGTATATTTTCTCGACTGGTTCGCATATTGATTCGCTTAAACTGAACGGAAGAATTAAAGATTCTTATGAAAAATATGTAGACAATTTTGTTTCGGTAATGCTTTACGAAGTAAACGACAAGTTTAAAGATTCTGTTATTTACAAAGAATTTCCGCGCTACATTACCAACACTTTGGACAGTATGAGAACTTTCCAATTTGAAAATCTTAAAGAAGGAAAATATCTTTTGGTTGCATTAAAAGATAAGGGAACCAATAATAAATTTAATCCAAAAGATGACAAAATTGGGTTTTTAAAACAATACATTACAATACCAACAGATACTGTGTACGAGTTAGAATTATTTAAAGAAGTGCTGCCTTTAAAAGCATTTAAACCAATTCAGGCTTCTGGAAACAGAGTATTACTGCCGTACGAGGGAAAACAGAATTTTAAAAATGCTAAACCAAATATTGTTCTTAAAAACGGAAACGAAGTACTGGAAACAATCGTAACGCAATTCCCTAAAAAAGATTCGCTTCAGGTTTGGTTTAAACCTATAAAAGTCGACTCGTTATCTATGGAAGTATCAAAAGAAAATTACAACAAGAAGTTTTCTTTTAAAATTAAAGCGCTAAAAAAGGATACATTAAATATTAAGTCCGTACAAAATGGCCTGATTAATTTTAGAGAGCGTTTTACATTGGAATCAGAAACTCCATTGGTAAAATTTGATAAATCTAAAATTTCATTGGTTAATAAAGATTCTACAGCTGTTGATTTTACAACAGAATATGATGAATTTGATCAAAAGTTATATGTTGATTTTAAGAAAGAGCCTTTAGAAAAATACAATTTCACTTTTCTGCCAGGCGCTTTGACTGATTTTTACGAAAAATCAAACGACACTTTATCTATAAAATTAACCACTAAGGAATTTGAAGATTACGGAAATCTGGTATTGAATTTACGAAATGTAAAACGTTTTCCAATCATTGTTGAAATCACTAATAAAAAAGGAGACAATGTACTGGCAAGCGAATATTCCGAAGGAGAAACCAAAATCGCATTTAATCTGCTGGTTCCAGAGGAATTTACTGTTCGTATTATTTATGACGACAACAAAAATAAAGTTTACGACACTGGAAACTTCTTAACCAAAACCTACTCTGAGGAAGTGTTTTATTACCAGAAAGGCGTAGATGTCCGGTCTAATTGGGATGTAGAGGAAACTATTGATCTTAGTGTTCCTTTTAATCCAGAAGTCGAGAAAAAACAAGACGATAAAAAGAAAAAAGAAGCAGAAAAGAAACGGAAAGCGTTCTAGATTTTAATTTCGAAAGTATCGCGGTCACCTAGAAAATTAAGTTTTCTTCTGGTTTCCAACATTATATTTTTATCCAATTCAGCCACAAAAACACCTGTTGTTTCTTGTGGCTTTATTATATAATTTCCTAAAAAATCAATTAGCTGCGTGTGTCCGTTGTGCTCAAAATTATTATCATCAAAACCTATCCTATTTACACCGGCTACATAACTTAAATTTTCGATGGCACGCGCATTTAACAGAGTGTCCCAAGCATTTACTCTAACTTTTGGCCAATTGGCAACATACAACAGAAGATCATAATTTTCGACATTTCTAGCAAAAACAGGAAAACGCAGATCGTAGCAAATTTGAAGACAAATTTTCCAATCTAAATAGTCAACAATTACTTTCTGAGTTCCAGCAGTGTAAAACTCGTCTTCTCCCGCCAGCGAAAACAAATGCCTTTTATCATAATATTGAAAATCTCCTGACGGAAAAACAAAAAACATTCGGTTATAAAATGAACCGTTTTCTGTAATAATGATACTTCCTGTTATTGCAGCGTTTTTTTGTTTTGCTTTTAATTTCATCCATGCAATGGTTTCACCGTTCATGGTTTCTGCAGCCTCCGCAGCATTCATGGTAAATCCCGTTGAAAACATTTCTGGAAGTACAATCAAATTTACTTCAGATTTGATTTCATTGATTTTGAGATCAAAATTTTCTCGGTTTGCGGCCGCATTTTCCCAGGTAAGATCAGATTGGATTAAAGCAATTTTCATTTCAAATTATTTTGATATAAAGGTAGAAAACATCAGCCTATTCTTTAGTTATAACCAAACAATTTTAACAAAACAATTGCAAAAAAAACGCAGTTTTTGCAAAAAAAATGCGATGTGTGAAATTATTTTATATATTTGAAATTCCAACCACAATTATAACTAACTAAAAACCAATATAAAATCATGAGCATTCTTATACTCACAGCTTGCATTATTTTCTTGATTTTACAGATTGCTTGGTTTAAAATTAATCCATTTATTGCTTTTATAATTACTTCACTTTTAGCCGCACTTTTTCTCGGTCTGCCTGTCGAAACTATTTCACCTGTTTTGCAAAAGGGTCTTGGTGAAATGCTTGGTTCGATAACATTAATTATTGTTTTTGGAACTTGCATTGGAAAACTTGCCGTTTCATCTGGAGCTGCGAAAGTAATTGCTAAAACCGTAATGAATTGGACGGGCAGAAAGTATGTTCGTTTAGGATTAATGATTACGGGGTTCATAATTGGAATTCCGCTTTTTTACAGTGTTGGTTTTGTGCTTTTAGTTCCATTGATTTTTTCCGTAGCCCATCAATTTAAATTATCAAAAGTTTATTTAGGAATTCCAATGCTCGCTTCGCTTTCTGTTGCACACGGTTTTCTTCCTCCCCATCCTTCACCAATGGCATTAAGCAGTATTTTAAAGGCAGATATTGGATTGGTGTTAATTTACGGAATCATAATTGCAGTTCCGACCATCTTAATTGCTGGTTTATGGTTTTCAACTCGTTTTAAAAACATTAAAACCGAATCTGATCACGAAATTCTAAATGTTGAAGAAATAACGAACGAAGGCAAACTTCCAAGTTTTGGCTTGAGTTTATTCTCTGCCTTATTTCCCGTTTTCGGATTAACAATTACTTCTCTGCTTCCGTTAATTTCAAATAATGCAAAATTAATCTCAATATGTAAAATCATTGGAGACCCAAGCATAATTATGCTGCTTTCACTGCTTCTTTGCACCTATACTTTAGGAATTAAAATGAATAGAAGCATGTCTTCTGTAATGGATGATTATACGCAGGCCATCAAAGACGTTGCTTTAATTGTCCTGATTGTTGGAGGTGCCGGCTGTCTCAAAGAAGTTATGATTGTAAGCGGGGTAAATGAAACTATCGTCGCCACATTAAACCAAGTTAATATTCACCCCTTCTTATTAGCTTGGTCTATGGCGGCGATTATTCGTGTTTGTGTGGGTTCTGCAACAGCGGCAGGATTAATGACTGCCAGTGTTTTACTACCTTTACTAAAAGCTAACGATCTCGACCCCAATCTCTTTGTACTTTCTGTTGGCGCTGGAAGTTTAATGTGTTCGCATGTTAACGATCCGAGTTTCTGGATGTTCAAAGAATATTTTAATATCAGTCTAAAAGACACTTTTAAATCCTGGACCGTAATGGAATCTTTGGTTTCTGTTTTAGGAATTGTATTTATTTTTATTTTAAACGCTTTAATACATTAAAATCATGAGTTTAAATCCGCAAGAAAAATTCGAAAGTCTAGGTTTGTCCCTTCCCCCTGCTCCACAGCCTTTAGGAATTTACAAACCCTATTTAGTAGACGGCAAATACTTGTATCTTTCAGGACATGGACCTGTACAAGATGATAAATCTTTAATTATCGGACGCATTGGAGAAGATATGGATATCGAGGCAGGAAAATTAGCAGCAAGGCAAGTTGGACTAACCATGCTTTCTACAATCGTAACCAATTTTGGAAGCTTAAGTAAAGTAAAAAGAGTGATCAAAGTGCTCGGAATGGTGAATTGTACATCTGATTTCTTAAAACATCCTTATGTAATTAATGGATGCAGCGAATTATTTGCAGAAGTTTGGGGACAAGAAAACGGAATCGGAGTAAGAAGTGCAGTCGGATTTGGTTCGCTACCTGACAATATTCCTGTTGAAGTTGAGGCACTTTTTGAATTGTATTAAGCCTAAAAACACTTTTATAAATTGATAAAAACCAAGATTTATGCAAAAGAACTGGTGGGAAATAAATTCCGAAACACTTATCGACACTCCGTTTTTAGCAGTTTACGAAGATCGAGTACGTCAAAATATCGAAAAGTTGATTTCTTATGTGAAAGGCGACACGCAACGATTACGTCCGCACATTAAAACACATAAAAATGCAGAAGTTTTAGAGCTTTTTAAAATTTACAACATCAAGAAAATAAAATGCGCTACAATAGCCGAAGCAGAACTTGCCGCAAATCAGCAGATCGAAGATATTCTTTTAGCGTATCAACCTGTTGGATTAAAAGCGGAAAGATGGATTTCATTAATTAAAAAATTTCCTGAAACTCATTTTTCAACTATTGCAGACAATCTAAAAACGGCTTCAGATTTAAACGAAATTGCTAAAAGAAATAATCTCGTTCTTTCTGTTTATTTGGATTTAAATACAGGAATGAACCGAACTGGTTTTTCGATTTCAGAAAATTGGACTGGCTTAACTGATGCTATTTTACAATTAAAAAATCTTCAGTTTGAAGGAATTCATATTTATGATGGCCATATAAAAGGAACTGTCGAAGAAAGAAATTCAGAAGCTTCTAAGTCTTTTGAACAAATTATGAATAAAGCAGAAAACTTTAAAATTGTCGCTGGCGGTTCTAATACTTTTCCATTTTATGCGGCGCAGGAAAATGTAGAGTGCAGTTCGGGAACTTTTGTTTTTTGGGATTCGAATTATCAAATTCATTTACCTGAACAAGATTTCAAACCTGCGTTAGTAATCGTTGGAACAATAATTTCTAAACCGACTAAAAATACATTTTGCGTAGATATTGGCTATAAAGCTGTTTCATCTGAAAATCCGATTGATAAAAGATTGACCATTTTAAATGATGAAAACTTGATTCCAACCGCACATTCAGAAGAACATTTGATTCTTGAAAATAAAGGCCAAACCCAGTATGAAATTGGCGATATTATTTATGCTAAACCTTATCATGTCTGCCCGACTGTTGCTTTGTATGATAATCTTCAGGCAGTAAACAAAAAACAGCAAATTTATGCGCAATGGCCAGTTGGTGCGCGAGGCCGAAAAAATACTATTTAAATTTTAAATGCTATGTTTATACTAGATGCCCACTTAGATCTCAGCATGAATGCGATGGAATGGAATCGTGATCTGAGAAACGATGTTCCGACTTTACGAAACTTAGAAAAAGGAATGACCGACAAACCAGATCGCGGACGTGCAACGGTTTCTTTTCCTGATCTCAGAAGAGGTAATATCGGAATTGTGGTCGCCACTCAAATTGCAAGATTTGTAAAACCTGATAGTATTATTCCAGGCTGGAATTCTCCAGAACAAGCTTGGTCGCAAACACAAGGTCAGCTTGCGTGGTATAAAAGCATGGAAGAAGCTGGGCAAATGACGCAGATTACAGATAAAAAATCGCTTTTAAATCATTTTAATTTATGGAATAACGGAACTCCAAACGATAATAAACCCATTGGATATATCTTGAGTTTGGAAGGAGCAGATTCAATCGTAGATATTTCTTATCTCGAAAAAGCCTACAATTATGGATTACGCGCTGTTGGCCCTGCTCATTACGGTCCGGGCCGATATGCAAACGGAACTGATGCAACTGGAAAAATGAATCAAAATGGCATCGAATTATTGAAAGAAATGGAGCGTTTAAATATTATTCTCGATGCAACTCATTTGTGCGACGATGCTTTTTGGCAAGCCTTGGATCATTTTAACGGTGCGGTTTGGGCAAGTCATAACAATTGCAGAGCTTTGGTTGATCATAATAGGCAATACAGTGATGAAATGATCAAAGCTTTAATTTCAAAAGGAGCTGTGATTGGCGGCGCTTTAGATGCTTGGATGATGGTTCCAAATTGGGAAAGAGGAATTTCTGATCCAAAAAAAATGAATTGCAGCTTGGAAACCGCTTTCAAACACATGGATCATATTTGCCAGCTTGCGGGAAATGCAAATCATATCGGAATTGGTTCTGATTTGGATGGCGCTTTTGGAACAGAACAATGTCCGTATGATTTAGATACGATTGCTGATTTACAAAAACTGGTTGTAATATTTAAAAATCATGGTTATTCCGATGAAGATTTAAAGAAAATTTTTCATCAAAATTGGATTGATTTTTTAGTAAAACATTGGGATTAGATCACAATAAGACTTGGAACGGCGCTTTTGTATTTCTGTAATTTTTCGTGATTGGGTTCTTCTTCGGTAATTACATAATTCAGTTCAGATAAATTAGCAATTTTCATTTTAAGAACTGTATTTAATTTTTCTGTAATAGTCAAAACTGCCGTTTTTTTAGAAGCTTGAATCATTGCTTTTTTTACCTGAACGGTTTCCCAATCAGAATCTGAATAACCGCCGTCTACGTCTAAAGCATTTGTTCCTAAAACCAAAAGATCTGCTTTTATGTTGGCTAATTGATGAAAAGCTTCTCCGCTCACACACATCTGACTGTAAGAAGAAATGCTTCCGCCAATCATAATCGTTTTAATATTGGGTTTGTCTAAAAGTTGTACGGCCGTTAAAGCTGTAATCGTAAAAACAGTTAAATTAAGATCGTTTGGAATTAATCGGATGAACTCCCGAATTGTAGTTCCTCCATCAACAATTAAAACCATTCCGTCATGAAGAAGACCAACAGCTTTTTGCGCAATAACTTGTTTGGCTTCAACAGCATAAGTCTGGTTCGATGAAGAATAGTGATATCCTTTGGTCATGGCGCCACCTTTTACTTTAATTAAAAGTGCGTCAGCGTCTAGTTCATTAATATCACGGCGAATAGTATCTTCAGAAACACCAAGTTTAGCTGAGAGAGTTTCAAAACTTACACGCGTGTGCAGATTGATCTCTTTTAAAATATGATTTTTACGTTCTTCTTTACTATAATTTAAAACTTCATTTTCAGTGCTCATGCCGATTGTTTTTTTTCTTATTACAAAAATAAACATTTCAGTAAATAATTCATTGAAACCAAAAGCTCGATTATCAATAAAAAAAATTAAAAATCTGATTTTAAAACCATTTACTATCTTTAAAACTCCATTTTAATAAATCCTAAAGTTTTTCTTTTATGAAAAAATTCCTTTATCTCTTTTTTGTTCTCTCTTTCTTAAATGGAACCGCTCAAAATTTACAGCAGAATAACTCTATCATTCCTGCTCCAAATTTCTACAAGTTAACAGGAGACAGTATTCGTATAAATGGAAAAGTTCAAATCAATTTTGTGAATAAAAATTATAGTGAAAAGGAATTTAAAACGGCTCAAATTTTAGAAACGGCTTTCAATTCTCAAGCTGATTCAAAAAAATCAGATGTAAAAATTGACTTTAATACCAATTTTAATTTTGCATCGAAAGAAGCATACAAAATTGAAATTAACTCCAAAAAAATTACAGTTTCAGGAAAAGAAGAAGGGTTGTTTTATGGAGTTCAAACTTTACTGCAGCTTCTTCCAAACAAAATTTCAAAAGAAATCAAACTTCCTTGTCTAATTATTGAAGATCAACCCCGATATTTTTACCGAGGCCTGCATTTAGACGTCTGCCGTCATTTTTTTCCTGTTGCTGTCATAAAAGATTTTATCAGACAAATGTCCAGCTATAAATTAAATAATTTTCATTGGCATTTAACTGATGATCAGGGATGGAGAATCGAAATAAAAAGATATCCAAAACTGACCGAGGTTGGTTCAAAAAGAGCTCAGACTTTAGTTGGAAATAAATTCGAAAGAACTCCTTTTTTCTTTGACGGAAATCCGTATGGAGGATTTTATACACAAGAAGAAATCAAAGAAGTTGTAAAATTTGCCGAAGATAATTATGTGAATGTTATTCCAGAAATCGAAATGCCAGGTCATGCTTCTGCCGCCGTTACAGCATATCCAAATTTTGCTTGTTTCCCTGATCGCAATTATAAGGTTGTAGAATCTTGGGGCGTTTTTGAAGATGTTTTCTGCGCAGGAAAAGAGGAAACTTTTACATTCTTAGAAGATGTTTTAACCGAAGTCATGGCATTATTTCCTAGTAAAAACATTCATGTTGGCGGAGATGAATGTCCAAAAACAAGATGGAAAATTTGTCCAAATTGTCAAAAACGAATCAAAGATTTAGGCTTAAAAGATGAGCATGAACTGCAAAGTTATTTCATTAAAAGAATTGAAAAATTTCTAAATGCAAACGGAAGACAGATTTTTGGCTGGGATGAAATTCTCGAAGGCGGACTCGCACCAAACGCTGCCGTTATGTCTTGGCGCGGAGAATCGGGCGGAATTCATGCTGCAAAATTGAAACATCCTGTTGTGATGACTCCAGAAGGCACGGTTTATTTTGATTACAATCAAGGTTATTCACCAAACGAACCTCTTACAGTGGGAAGATTGAGTACTTTAGAAAAAGTATACAACTACAACCCAACTCCGGTTGACAGTTTAACGGTTGAAGAACAAAAATATATTATTGGAGTTCAGGCAAATCTTTGGTCAGAATATTTAACCAGTCCTGCGAAATTAAACTACATGCTTTACCCTAGAATTTTCGCTTTGGCTGAAATAGCATGGACAGAAACTCCAAATAAAAATTACAGTCATTTTATACAAAATCAACTTCCAAAACATTTAGAAAAACTAGAATTAGAAAATCGATTTTATAAAGTTCCGACGCCATTTGGTGCAGAAGAGACGGCTTTAATTGCATCAAAATATATTTTAGATTTAAAACCAACTATAAAAAACGGAAACATCTTTTATACAATTGACGGTTATAATCCTGATGAAACGGCAGAATTGTATCAAAATCCAGTGACGATAAATATTCCAAAAGGAGAATATCGAATCATCAAAACGATTCAAATCAGCGAAAGCGGTAAAAGAAGTTCTATTAATAAAATCATCGTTCGAAATCCAGATTTAAAATCAGCCTTGGCCATTCAGCCTAAGAAAAATGGATTGCAATATGAATATTATACAGGAATATTTAAACAAGTGCTGGATTTGGAACTTTCAAAACCTGCAGCGACAGGAATTTTTCAAGGCAAAATCAGCGTTGAAAAATGGAAAACAAAATTAGAACGTTATATCGGCTTAAAATTTAACGGATACATATTTATACTTGAAACTGGAAATTATACTTTTTCGACCCTTTCAGACGACGGATCGAAGCTTTTTATTGATGATGAATTGATTGTTGATAATGACGGTATTCATTGGGCAAATGAAGCTTACGGAGCAGTTAAACTAGAAAAAGGTTTTCATAAAATTAACATCAGTTATTTTGACTTAACCGGTGGCACAATTTTAAATTGTTTCATTCAGAAAGAAGGAAAAAACAAAGAAGAAATTACAGCATCGCAGTTATTTTATGAATAGGGAAAACATAATATTCAATAAATTAAAAAAAGGAAGGCTGTTACTAATCCAGTACCAGTCTTCCTTTTTTTTTTATATTAGAATAGAATTATCTTCTACCCCTGAAACCACCGCCTCTAAAACCGCCGCCGCCAAATTGGCCTCCGTTATTTCTAAAATTATTGTTGTTTCTAAAGTTTTGGAAATTTTGATTTCTCACTTCACCCTCCGATCTTGAGTTTTCAAAATGATCCAGATCTCTTGTTACATTTTGTCTTCCCGCTTCACCTAACGGTTTCTCTGGTCTGCCCAATGTCTGATCAGCTTTTGGAAAATTATCCGCACGATCGCCAAGACGATTGTTTTCTCCTAAAGATTTATTAACCAATCCCGGTTCTCTATCCTTTTTCGGTAAATTATTGAGATTTGGCTTATCAGCTTTACGCTGTGATCCACCAAGAGTTCCGGCTTGAGTCCAGCCTCCATTTCCATTATTATAATGACTCCAATTGCCATTTTGGTCTCTTTTATAAATATGTCCGTCATGTCCTGCGTACATATTATTATTAGTATGAATAGTTGTTCCGCCGCCTCTTCTATGCGTGATAACACCTTTATTTCCACCAGAAGTTTCATACCCAACCGCGGTGCCTCGTCTTGTAGTGACATGTCCAGTTTGAACCCAATCACGTCCGTTTGTCGCAGCCGAATGGCCCCATTGCGCATAAGCATTATGTCCCTGAATAGTTTGCCCATAATTTCCTGTCCACGGATTATAGGTATTGGCCGCCGTCCTGCCTCCGTACCAGCCTTGCACACTTGCCGAACGTCCGTACCTGCCTGTGGCTGGATTATACCAAGCAGATGTTCCAGCAGCACCGTATGGTCCGTTAACCCTTCTTCCAGCTGCCCAACCCCCTGTCCACGGATTATAAACGGCTCCCGCTCCATAGGTACATGGCCATGGTCGATAAATTGGATACAATCCTCCGTAGTAATAATAAGGCGGGTAGTAATATCCTGTACCATAAGTTAAAATTGCACCAACAGTTGCTCCTATTATAAAGGCTCCAAAATAACCTGCAGTTGTATTACTTTCGACAGTTGTGTCGGTCACATTGGTTTGTGTAACATATGTTACATTATAAACAGGCGAAGTTGGCGGAATGGTATAAATTTCTTTAGGAACAGAATTTGTCACTTTCCAAGGTCCGTTTGGACTTGTAGACATAAACCAAACAGCCTGAAAACACAAATAATACATATCACCTACTCTTATGACTTTTTCTTGCGTATTGCTGGCATACTGCATTTTTGTCCCTTCGATTGGTTTAAATTGAGGCGTACCATCATAAACCACTTTTGCTTTTGCTTCTGCATCTGCTTTGTTTACGATTGCAGTTGTGGGTACCTGCGCTAACATTACGGCATCTTTTGCTTCCTGAGTTCCAGGAACAGAAGCCAAAACACTTGCCCTCGGAGAATCTTTTGGAATTTTGGCAAAATCGGCAGGTAGATTATTCCCTGCATAACTCCACGGTCCGTCCAAGCTTTTAGAACCAAACCATCTGCCTGATAAAAGCACATAATATTGCCCCTGCGCTTCATTGGCAAAAACATCATTTTCAGTATTATCAATATATAATAATTGGGTGCCTGGTATTTTTTCAAATTTTGGAGGGCCGTTTACCAAGATTAATTCAGCAGGTACTTTACTAAAGAAAACATTCGGCGCAGTACCTGATTCTGGAGGCGGAATCATTTTTTTAACTTCGTCGAAATTTTGTCCCGATGGCAGATTTTTCAAGCCATCTGGAAGTTTTGTAGATTTTGTCCATTTACCATCGAGTTTTTTAGAGCTCAGCCAAATATTCTCTGCAAGTAGATAATAATCACTCGTAGTTTTATCAAAAAACAAATCCCAATTTGTATTTACCACATACTGAATCTCTGATTTTTCTACAGGAACCAAAACAGGTTCCCCCTGAACAATTAGCAATATTGCCGGACTTGAACTGTAAAAAATTGGCGGCGGACTATTTTGCGCAGCAATTCCTTTTGCAGGACTCGTTGTTTTATCTAAGTCTGCCAGAATACGATCTACAGAAACGGGATCACCTCCTTTCGGAAGTGTTTCTTTAAACAGCTTTTCCATTTCAGGAATCTTTTTTTCATCCAAAGCCGGAAAACGAACATCGGTCACTTTAATATCTTTCAAGAAAACACTTCGGCTGTCTTTATCTACTAAAGTTGACGCCTGTAAAGATGCAACGCCTAAAACTTGCTTTCCATCTTTGGGAGTTAATGAAAAGGCTAATCTTGCTTTAATTTCCTTGTGATCATCCCAGCTGTCAACCTGAGGCTGATAATAAACGAGTTTTGTCCCATTATTTGTTGTCTCTCGCGGCCAGCCATTATCAGCAATATCTGTAGAATCCTTTTGATCAGCCACAGCCATTTTTTGATCATCGACATCTTTCTCTTTTTTACAAGATAAAAGAATGTAGGTGAAGCAGGTAATTAGTATTAAAATCTTTTTCATAAATATTAGAATTAGATTACTTTATTATTGAAACTTTATCTTTTTTATTTCTCAAAACAACAAGTGGAAAAAAGTAAACCTTTTCCACTGTAAATCTGTTGGTTAAAATTAGACTTTGACTTATAAAAAATCAAAAATTGAGAATGCTAGTTGGTTTCAAATTATAAAATGCTACAAAAAAAACTGCACCATGATAAAAATTATTACTCTAAAATACATGAACGAAAACAAGATTAACATTCAAATAGATCACAAAAAAAACGCATTCAAAATGAATGCGTTTTTTACTATAGTAATTGGATTTTTATTATCCTTTCAAACTTGCTGCTAAATACTCACGGTTCATACGTGCGATATTTTCAAGAGAAATTCCTTTTGGACATTCGATTTCACAAGCTCCTGTGTTAGTACAGTTACCAAAACCTTCGTGATCCATTTGGTGAACCATGTTTAAAACACGGTCAACTGCTTCAACTTTACCTTGTGGCAATAATGCATATTGAGAAACTTTCGCAGCAACGAATAACATAGCCGATGAGTTTTTACAAGTTGCAACACAAGCTCCACAACCAATACATGCTGCAGCATCGAATGATTTATCTGCATCGTCTTTGTTAACCGGAATTGTATTTGCATCAATTGTATTTCCTGAAGTGTTTACCGAGATAAATCCTCCTGCGTGTTGAATTCTGTCAAAAGAACTTCTATCAACAACTAAATCTTTAATTACAGGGAAAGCTTTTGCTCTAAATGGCTCGATAAAAATTGTATCTCCATCTTTAAACATACGCATGTGTAATTGACAAGTTGTAACACCTCTGTCTGGTCCATGTGCTTCTCCATTAATGAATAATGAACACATTCCGCAGATTCCTTCACGACAATCGTGGTCAAATGCTACAGGCTCTTCTCCTCTATTGATCAATTGTTCATTAAGAACATCAAGCATTTCAAGGAAAGACATATCTGGTTCGATTCCGTCGATTGGGTATTCAACGATTCCCCCTTTATCTTGGGCGTTTTTTTGACGCCATATTTTTAATGTAAGTTTCATTTTGTATAAGTATTAAGTATTAAGAAATAAGTATCAAGACTTTTTTCAAATACTATTTATAGCTTCTTTGAACTAATTTAATGTTTTCGTAATTAAGAGGTTCTTTGTGTAATACGGCATCACTTGGTTTTCCTTTGTATTCCCAAGCGGCAACGTATGCAAAGTTTTCGTCGTCACGAAGTGCTTCTCCTTCTTCTGTTTGGTATTCCTCACGGAAGTGACCTCCACAAGATTCGTTACGGTGTAAAGCATCTTTCGCGAACAATTCTCCTAATTCTAGGAAATCGGCAACACGAGTCGCTTTTTCTAATTCCTGATTAAATTCGTTAGCGCTTCCAGGAACTTTTACATCTCTATAAAACTCTTCACGTAAAGCAGCAATTTCTTCGATAGCTTCAGTTAAACCTTTAGCATTACGAGCCATACCTACTTTATCCCACATGATTTTTCCTAATTTCTTATGGAAATAATCTACAGAATGTTTTCCGTTATTATTGATAAATCTGTCGATTTGATCTTTTACATTTTTCTCAGCTTCAACAAATTCTGGTAAGTCTGTAGAAATTTCTCCCATTTTAATATCTGGAGCTAAATAATCTCCGATAGTATATGGCAATACGAAATATCCATCAGCTAATCCCTGCATCAAAGCAGAAGCTCCAAGTCTGTTTGCTCCGTGGTCAGAGAAGTTAGACTCTCCAATTGAGAAACATCCAGGAATTGTCGTCATCAAGTTGTAATCAACCCAAGTTCCACCCATTGTGTAGTGAACCGCTGGGTAAATCATCATTGGCGTTACATAAGGATCTTCGTCTACAATTTTCAAGTACATTTGGAATAAGTTTCCGTATTTACTTTTTACAATTGCAGTTCCTAATTTAGTAACCAAAGCTGCATCATTAGCATCTAAACCTTTTACGTAAGCTTCTTCCGTTCCGTAACGTTTGATCGCTGCTGCGAAATCTAAGTAAACTGCTTCTCCAGTTTTGTTAACTCCAAAACCAGCATCACATCTTTCTTTAGCGGCACGAGACGCAACGTCACGAGGTACAAGGTTACCAAATGCAGGATATCTTCTTTCTAAGAAATAATCTCTCTCAGATTCAGATAAATCAGTCGCTTTTTTTCTTCCTTCACGAATTGCCTGAGCATCTTCTAATTTTGCAGGAACCCAAATACGACCGTCATTACGTAACGATTCAGACATCAAAGTCAATTTAGACTGGTGATCTCCAGAAACCGGAATACATGTTGGGTGAATTTGCGTGTAGCAAGGATTTGCGAAAAAAGCTCCTTTTTTATGAATTTTCCAAGCTGCTGTTGCGTTACTTCCCATAGCATTTGTTGAAAGGAAAAATACGTTTCCGTATCCTCCAGAACCAATTACTACCGCGTGAGCAGAATGTCTTTCTATTTCTCCAGTAATTAAGTTACGAGCGATAATACCTCTCGCTTTTCCATCAACGATTACTAAATCCAGCATTTCGTGACGGTTGTACATTTTAATTTTTCCACGACCAATCTGACGGTTCATTGCAGAATAAGCTCCTAACAATAATTGCTGTCCAGTTTGTCCTTGTGCATAAAATGTACGAGAAACCAAAGTTCCTCCAAAAGAACGGTTATCTAAAAGTCCGCCGTATTCACGAGCCAATGGCACCCCTTGAGCCACACACTGGTCAATAATATTAGCAGAAACTTCAGCCAAACGGTGAACGTTTGCCTCACGTGCACGGTAGTCACCTCCTTTTACAGTATCGTAGAACAATCTGTAAACCGAGTCACCATCACCTTTATAATTTTTTGCTGCGTTGATACCCCCTTGTGCTGCAATAGAGTGCGCACGACGTGGTGAATCTTGGAAGCAAAATGCTTTTACGTTATATCCTAACTCCGCTAGAGTAGCCGCAGCAGAACCTCCAGCCAAACCTGTACCAACTACGATAATATCTAAATTACGTTTGTTAGCAGGGTTTACTAAATTAATATGATCTTTATAATTTGTCCATTTGTCCGCTATAGGACCATTTGGAATTTTTGAATCTAATGCCATTATAATTGATATTAATTATTGAAATGATGAAATAATGCGATAATTACGAAAGCGGCAGGAACCACAACTGCGAACCAATAACCTACTTTTGCTAAAAATCTTGAATATTTGTTGTGCATCCCCATTGATTGAAGAGAAGATGCGAACCCGTGCCATAAGTGGAATCCTAAAAGGACAAAAGACACGCAGTATAATCCTGTACGGATTGGATCGTGAAATTTATGAACTAACTCCCCATAATACCTTGTAGCGTTTGGTACTTCTCCTGCTATATATTTATAGTTAACTTCAGGAAACCAAAAATCATAAAAATGCAATCCTAAGAATGCCAAGATAACCAATCCAGAAATAATCATATTTCTAGAACTCCAAGAAGCATTTGCCGCTCCGTTGTATTTTGCATACGCAATTGGTCTTGCTGCGCTGTTTTGAGCTGTTAGAACAAATCCCATAACGAAATGGAAAATTACCCCGAACGCCAAAACTGGCTGCATTACATATTGTATCAGCGGATTGTATCCCATAAAGTGAGAAGCTTCGTTAAAAACATCTTCACTAAGAATAGAAATAAAATTTAAGGAAACATGCAGCGCTAAAAACGTGATTAAGAATATTCCCGAAAGAGCCATAGCCACTTTCTTTAAGATGGAAGCATTCAACTGTGCAGATTGTGCCATAAGTGTTTAAGTAGTTTGTTTTAAAAAATTAAGCAAAAATAACTCAATTACAAAAGAACTACAACCATTTCGCTGTTATTTATAATGATTTTAAAATAGCATCGTTCTACGTATTTTTACGTATAAAAAATATACTGCTAAAAAATAATTCACTATAACAATTCTCAAATCACTGCTTTCTAAGCAATATGGAGAGAATTCAACTCTAAGTAGATTATCGAAAATTTATCATATTGTTATTTTATTCAAAGTTTTGATTTGTTTTCTTTAAAAGTTTCACTCCGCATAAATTTTGTCTGAGTAAAAAATTGTCATTCCACAACATAGTTTTACCTTTAGCGGCTCAAAAAAATAAGAATGAAAACAGGAATTGATGCTATTTCTTTTGATGTAGCAAACATACATTTACCCATAAAAACTTTGGCCATTGCCAGAAAGATTGAACCAGAAAAATTAGAAAAAGGTCTCGGATTACTGAAAATGACTTTCCCAGACGTACATCAGGATGCTGTTGTTTTTGGAGCAAACGCTTTAACAAAAATTATTACCGACAACAAAATTAACTTAAACGAAATAAGCAGAATCTATGTTGGTACCGAAAGCGGTATTGACAGTTCTAAACCAATTGCTTCTTATTTAATTAGTTTAATGGAGCAGAAATTTGGCGAAGATTCATTAACAGAATGCGATGTTGTCGATTTTACTTTTGCATGTATTGGCGGTGTAGACGCATTACAAAACTGTATTGATTTTGTAAAATTAAACCCAACTAAAAAAGCCATTGTAGTTACAACTGATTTTGCAAAATATGATTTAAACTCTGGCGGAGAATATACTCAAGGTGCTGGAGCCGTAGCGATGTTAGTAACTGCAAACCCAAGAATTATTGCTTTTGATGACAATTGGGCAACGAGTACAAAAGGTGTTTTTGACTTCTTTAAACCCTACAGAACTATTTCTAAAGAAGAAATTACTCAAAACACCAATAACGATTCTTGGTTCGACAATTTAGAAGCCGAAATCGAAATCCACAAAGACCAACCGGTTTTTGACGGTCAATATTCTAACCAATGCTATATGGATCGCACGCGAAATGCGTATTTTTCATTCAAAAAATTAAAAAATACAACCGAAACTCTTTATAACACTTGGCATAGTATCGTGATGCACTTGCCGTATTCTTTCCAAGGAAGAAGAATGTTATCTGAAATTTATGCTTTAGACAGCACTGAAAAAATTATTGCTGATGATATTGCTCCTGCAGATTATCAGACAAAAATTAAAGAAGTAGCAAAATCTGACGATTACAGAAGTTTTGTAACTGAGAAATTACAGCCTGCTGAATTGGCTTCTTCTTTAATCGGAAATCTTTATACAGGTTCTATTTTCATGGGATTGTTATCTACTTTGGCGCATTTTTATGATACTAAAAAAGAAGTTGCTGGAGAAAAATTCGGATTCCTGGCTTACGGAAGCGGATCGAAATCTAAAGTTTTTGAAGGAATAATTCAGCCAGAATGGAAATCAGCTTTGGCAAATGTGAAACTTTTTGAAAATTTAGCTGATAGCGTAGAAATTGATTTTAACACTTATGAAAGTCTTCACAAAAAAGAACAAAAACAAAGCATAAGAACTCCAAAACAAGAATGGATTTTAGACAGAATCGAAAAAGAAATTCCTGTTTTGATTGGGGCTCGTTATTATAGATGGGTGGAATAAATTTTTAAATTCCAATTTTTTATCCCGAGACTTCGGGACCAAATTCCAATAGAAAACCGAAGCAAGTACTTCGGTTTTTTGTTTTATACCCACATGACAAGATTAAGAAAAAAAACCTTTGTCAAAGTTTAAAACCTTGACAAAGGTCGCATCAAATAGAAAGCATTCTCTAATTATCAAATTGACTAATTTTCTAATTAAAACCTCAATCCTTCTTATGCTGTTCAGTATAATTTTGATTTCCTTTAATTCGGGTATCTTCGGTATGCATTTCGTTTGCCATTCCTAGCATAAAGGCTGTAATTACTATTATAAATTTTCTTTTTATCCAATGAAGAAGTGGTCGCTTAGATTGCTCCAAGCGAGAATTTTTATTTTGTTTATACATTTTGAAAATGATAAATGATTAGACATTATTGTATCATCTGTGCTCAGAAATAAATTTTCTTAAGCGCTGTATAAACCTCCACCGAAGTGTTTTGAAATGATGATTTCATTTATAAAAACAGATTGATTTATAAATGAAATTAGATTTTGATGAAGCAGATTTTGCAGTTTCTGCAGTTTTTTAATTTGAAAAGTATAGGCATTTTTTGTTTTAAGAAAATTTAAAACAATTGAGAATCTCGTTTTATTCCGAGAAGCAACTTGTCCGAACTTATATAAACGAGATTTTTTAAGATTTAATTCCCTTCTTAAAACTACAAATGAAGACTCGTAATATTCTGCCGATTTAGATTGAGAATATAAAGTACCATCACCCGCAATCACAACAAAAGTCAGAAAGAGTGCAATTAAGTATTTTATATGTTTTTTCAATCTTTTAAGTTTTAGATTTTAGAACGAAAATACGATATTTATTCATTCAGCACTTTTTTGGTTTCATTTTTATAGAGAAGCAATCCCAATCCCAAAACAAAAACCAGGCAGCACAAAACCATCAAAATCCCATTTTTCAAAGCAAAAAAAGAAATTCCAACAGCGACAGAACCAACAATTACCATTAAAGATTTTAGAGTTTCGGTCTTTATATAAGCAAATGCATGCAAAGCCAAACCAAGAAAAAGCAAAGATGGACCAACGGCCACAAATGGATAAAAAATAAATGGTGAATTACTGATATGCTGGCTTAACTGCTCTTTTGCAATTTCATTATTGCCGTAACTTGACATAATAAAATCGATTGTACAAAGTCCGATATGAGCAATAACACCTAAAGTTGTCAGTGCAGAAGCCACAGAATTTATTTTATTTTTAGGAAATACGTCATTAAATGACAATAAAAAACAAGCTCCAATTAAATTAAACCAATGCGCAAAATCTATTGAGTCGCTAAAACTTGGCAAAAGTTTCGAAAAGAATAAATAACTGATTAGAAAAAACACTAATCCGATCAAGCAACGTTTTTTTGTATTCATACTTTGTTTTCTCAACTTTTATTGTTTATAAATCGTAAACTTATTATGACTTAGTGTAAAACCTAGATTTTCATAAATCGCCACGTTCTCTAGTCGTTTTTTATTTGTGGTAACTTCAATACTTTTTAGATCATGTTGAGCTGCAAAATTCTTGATTTCATTGATTAATAAACGTCCAACGCCTTGACGTCGATATTTTTGATGAATGAAAAACTCCTGAATTTCGCCAACCAATCCGCAATGATGTAGAAGATTTTGGGTGTGGAAACTAATAAATCCTAAACATTCATTTTCATTTTCGGCGATTAGATAAAGATTTTTTAGGTTTGAAATATTTTCGTTGAAAATTTCTTCGAAAACTGCGAAATCTAAAACTTCATTTTCGAGTTCGCAAATTGCTTTGTAGACGAAGTCGAAGTCGTGATTTTCTACTTTTCTAATGTTTACTTTTAGATTCATAACTCTAACTAATATCAGTCAGTTTTACAATCTTATCGTCCAAGAATTGAAAAATCGATTTTCCCTTCATATTCAATTCCTGACCTGCTTTTAATCCGTTTGGAAAATCTATTGCAAGAACTGCATAATAATCAATATCGATTATTGCTGTAATTTCATCTTGTATTAGTGATGTAATGGTTTGTTTTCTTGCCGAAAAATATTCTTTCCCTTTTTCGGCCTGAGATGTAAATTCTTTTATTCCATTCAAAGTCAGGTTGACTTCGCCATTTTGAATGTTTTCAAAAATAACCGATTCATCAAAATCAGCAATCATTTTATTGATATCAAATTGATTATACCCTTCGATATAATTTTGGATTATTTTTTCTTTGTTGATCATGGTATTTTTTATTAAATGCTTTTAGAAATCAAATTATCTGCTATTGTCTTCCAAATCAATCAGCCACTCAATTCTAATGTATTGAGTACTAAATTTTTTCAAAAAATCACTTCTATCGGTTATTATAGCAGATCCAGTATTTCCAATTTCTTCCTTTACAATTTTTGCTGCGTGTTCCATTCCTTCCCAATCTTGTGCTATCAAATCAAAAATAATGTTATTTGTTTTTGATAACACAGAATATAATGAAATTAGCTTTCTAGGATTTCCTGGCAACCTGTTAACATTTGTTTTTTTATTAATCCAATCAATTTCATAAATCTTATTGACAAATTTACTTTTGGGATTAGCATTTTTCCTTAGATATTCTCCAACCGTGGTAGGAAAAAATCGATATCTAAATTCTGATTCTTTAAAATGTTTTACAAAAGTATGCGGTTTGTTGATAGTAACATTTTGATGTTTTTCTTTTCCAGCAAAAATTGCAATAAGTTTTTCTTCAACATCGCAAGATGCAATATGATTTTCAAGATGAATTAAAACAAAATCACCTTCTCTAACTTCAAAAGGCGGTATAAAATATTTATCTGTTTTTATTCCTTTACTTTCAATTAGTAGCTCTTTCATTTCTCAAGTCTTTCAAATTTATTTTTATATTTCTGAACATACTTAGCCCATTCCTCTTTATGCGTTTCATTATCATAAACAGAAGCTGCATAATCTGCCGTTTCTTGGCTAAAATGATTTCCAAAAATGGTATCCAGATATTCTATTCCAAAGTCGATTGCTTGTTTTAAAACCTCCAATTTATCAATTCCACTTGCTTTACAAGCTTTATCAAGCCATAAGCCTTTTCCAATTTTTACATAATCTTCTAAAAGACTTTTGGTGATAAATTTAGACGGAACATCATTAATATCAGGTTCATGTCTTCCGTTTTTAAAAACTAACAGAATCAATTCTTCAGAATAATATTCCTCTGGAATTAATCTCAACATTGTGCCATTTTCTGCAGCTTTAAAAGAAAGTTCTTTTGTAATAAATTCATCTGGAATAACCTGAATTGCAAAACCATCTTTACTGACTAATCTTTCGCAGAGTTCGTATCTTATTAAATCCTGATCAATAAATGGCAGAGCGTGAAAGGTTTTACTCAATGCCAAATTACAAAGTTCTTCGGTTTTAAATTCCTTCGGAACGAGTTTTAGATTTCTATAATTTTCTGAAACACGATTATGCCAATATTCGTAAGTTTTGACTGGCGGATTATTCTGTTTTAAAACCAATTCGCCTATTGCCAAATCTCTTTCCAATTCTTCAAAAGTTTCAATTAACGGATTATCGAGTAATTTTCGGAGTTCGTTTGACATAATTTCGTCTCCCGTCTCATCATCATATTCGCATTCATTTTTAGGATCAATTTCATCTCGATCATTATAATAAAACAGCTCATTTTTTCTTTCTTCAAATGTTGTATTGTGATCTGTTACAATAAAAACCGGAGCTTCAATTAAACCTGTACAATTAAAACTACCATGATTATAATAAGCCATTACCGCTTCCTTTGCTGTAATTTTCCCTTTTATTTCAACATTAGCACCACCAAGTAAAAGACTTTGACAATTTACATTTCCGTTAATAAAAACATACGGGCCATAATCGCCTTCTGCATTAATAATTGAACCGCCAACAGAGAAGTTTCCATCTATAAAAATGCCTTCAATTCTTATTTCTTCGATTTTCTTTGGGGGAAGATTTAATAAATTGGCAAGCCATTTTTTCTCTTTCTCTTCATAAAGATCTAAATAAAAATTGCCATCAAAATTTACATCTTCGTCTGCAATTAGAAAAAAATCTTCATTTTCCCAATCTTCAAAATAATCGAATTTTTCATCTTCTGTTAAAAAAGGATATTTTGTTTTGATTTCGGCTATTGTGATTAATTTGAAATTGGAAGTTTGCATTTTATTGATATTAATCGAAGTTGATTTTTTGAATATCAAGATTACACAATTCTAAATTCAAAACCAATTCGATAGTCAGAAAAATTGTATTTTTATTCTTGAAGCTTTTGAAGAAAATAAAAAGCTTTATTAAAAATTAGTTGAAGCAGAAAAATAGAAAGCTGCTCTTTTGGAGAAGTTGCTGAGTGAGAAAAAACAATTTCTATGAATAATATATTTATAAAAAAACCGAAGTTTTTATTGGCTTCGGTTTTTTTGTGATTATTATTGAGTTTTAATGTTTAGCTGCATAATCTACTTTACAGATTTTACAAATATTCATTCAACCCAAGTGGTTCAAATTTCTGTCTGTATTTTTGAACATATTTATTCCATTCCTTTTGATCTTTATAAACAGAAAAAGCATATTCAACCGTTTCTTTACTAAAATGATTTCCAAAAATGTTGTCCAAATATTGAATCCCCGAATCGATTACTGTTTTTAAAATTAATAATTTATCTATTTCTTTTATTTCACAGACTTTGTCAAATCGTAAACTTCCTCCAATTTTAATATATTCGACTAATAAATTTTCTGTAATAAATTGAGAATATACATCATTGAGATCCGGTTCATACTTACCATTTTTAAACACTAGCAAAATCATTTCTTCTGACCAAAATCTAATTGGAATACGTTTAAGCAGGAAACCATTCTGCGTCGCTATACAACAAATTTCTTTTGTAACAAATTTATCAGGTATTACGCAAATTGCATTTCCATTTTTTTTGACTAGACTTTCACAAAGCTCTGGTGTAATAAATTCTTTACTAACATAGTGCAATGCATTATAATTAATATTTAACGCCAACTCACACAATTTTTTCGTTTTATATTGAGAAGGAACAGATTTTAAATCTTCGTAGTTAGACAAAACCCTATTGTGCCAATAATCATCATTTTTAGCCGGAGAATTACTTGCCTTTAAAAGCAATTCGCCTTTTGTTAATTCAGAGCTTATTTCTTCAAAAGTTTCAATTAACGGATTATCTAGTAATTTTCGGAGTTCGTTCGACATAATTTCGTCTCCCGTCTCATCATCATATTCGCATTCATTTTTAGGATCAATTTCATCTCGATCATTATAATAAAACAGCTCATTTTTTCTTTCTGCAAATCTTGTATCATGATTGTCAACAATAAAAACAGGAGAATTAATCACCCCTGAACATCGTAAACTACCAAAATGATAATCCGTCATAACAATTTCTTTTGCTACAATATTTCCTTTTATCTTAACATGTCCCCCACCCAACAACATACTTTGGCAATTAACGTTTCCGCCAATAAAAACATATGAACCATATTCTCCATAAACATTAACTATACAGCCACTAACTGAAAAATCTCCACTTACAAAAACGCCTACTATATTTAAACCCTCTACCTTTTTAACCGCAAGTTTTAATGACTTTGCGAGCCATTTTTTTTCTTCGTTTTCATAAAGATCCAAACAAAAATTCCCTTCAAAATAAGCATTTCCGTCAGATACAAGAAAAAAATCTTCATCTCTCCAATCTTCAAAACAATCGAACTTTTCATCTTCAATTAAAAAAGGATATTTAGTTTTTATTTCGGCTATTGTTGCTAATATGAAATTTGAAGTCTGCATTTAATTAGTATTAATCAAAGTTGATTTTTTGAATATCAAGATTACGTAATTCTAAATTCAAAATCAAATAATAGTCAGAAAAGTTGTATTTTTTTTATCCTTAAAGCTTTTGAAGAGAATAAAAAACTTTACCAACAGTTAATTCAAGCTAAAAAAGAGAAAGTGGCGTTTTTGGAAAACTTATTGGACAAGAAATAGAAATCTATTTATAAAAGAAAAAACCGAAGTTTTGAAATTTCAAAGCTTCGGTTTTTTTATGCTCATAGTTTTGTCATTCTGATGAGCGAAGACACGAGCGATAGTGAACTAGCGAAGCAATCACACTAGAAATTCCACAATCAAAATCGCCAATCTTTGTAGAGTTACTTGCGAAGATTTCTCGTTCCTCGAAATGACAAAATTGGGTAAATACTTTACGTTGATCCTTCGACTTCGCTCAGGAAGACAAAACAGAACTTAAACTTTGTGTTCTTTCTTTTTTTATTCAATAAAAAAAGAATCATTGCGTTCTTTGCGAAAAACCTTCGTTTACTTTGCGTTAAAAAAAACTTCACAACTTAGCATCTTCGTGGCAACCCCCTAAAACAAATAAGAAAACTTTAATAATCCAACTATATGTCACTTCTTCAAAAATCACTAATTTTGAAATTCGAAGTTCAAAAACGAAATAATTATGAAATATCATCAAATAAACAGCGCTCTTTTTGTAAAAAACCGCAGAAAATTTACGGCAGAAATGAAACCTAATTCGGTTGCCGTTTTCAACTCTAATGACATTTACCCAATTAGTGCCGACAGTACTTTACCGTTTTCACAACATAGAGATATTTTTTACCTGAGCGGTGTTGATCAGGAAGAAAGCGTTTTGCTTTTGTTTCCAGATGCGCCTTATGAGCACCAAAGAGAAATTCTTTTTTTAAGAGAAACCAACGATCATATTGCAGTTTGGGAAGGTGAAAAACTGACTAAAGAACGCGCTTTTCAGGTTTCTGGAATTAGAACTGTTTATTGGTTACAAGATTTTCATAAAGTTTTGAACGAAATGATGACGTATGCAGATACAATGTACATCAACACCAACGAACATTACCGCGCAACAGTTGAAACTGAAACCCGCGAAGCTCGTTTCGTAAAATGGTGGAAAGAGCGTTACCCTGCGCATAATGTTGCGAAAAGCAACCCAATTTTGCAGCGCATTCGTTCTGTAAAAGAAAGTGAAGAAATCGATTTGATTCAGCATGCCTGCGACATTACAGAAAAAGGTTTCCGCAGATTGCTTTCATTTGTAAAACCAAATGTTACTGAATATGAAATCGAAGCTGAATTAGCGCACGAATTTATCCGTAACCGCTCTAAAGGTTTTGCTTACACTCCAATTATTGCTTCTGGAAATAATGCAAATGTTTTACATTATATCGAAAATAATCAGCAATGTAAAGCCGGCGATTTAATTTTGTTAGACGTTGCTGCTGAATATGCTAACTATTCAAGCGATATGACAAGAACGATTCCAGTTTCTGGTAAATTTTCTGAAAGACAGAAGGCAGTTTACAATGCTGTTTTGAGAGTTAAAAACGAAGCTACAAAAATGTTGACTCCAGGAACACTTTGGAAACAATATCATATCGAAGTTGGTAAAATTATGACTTCTGAATTACTTGGTTTAGGCTTATTAGACAAAGCTGATGTTCAGAATGAAAATCCAGAATGGCCTGCTTATAAAAAATATTTCATGCACGGAACTTCTCACCATATGGGATTGGACACGCACGATTACGGATTGCTGCACGAGCCAATGAAAGCAAATATGGTATTTACGGTAGAACCTGGAATTTATATTCCGGCAGAAAAATTCGGAATTCGCTTGGAGGATAATGTCGTAGTTCAGGAAAAAGGAGAACCTTTTAACTTAATGAGAAACATTCCAGTTGAAGTTGATGAAATCGAAACTTTGATGAATTCTTAATAAGAGAAAAGAAAACAGATTATAGAATAAAGATAGACGGCTTTCAGAAATGAAGGCCGTTTTTTTTACCTCTTTAAATTCAACTAAAACTAAACCTATTAAATATTATTTTTAACTCAAATGAACTTATATTTCTTATATGGTTGTACCTTTTTTATCTTTGTACTTTACACTTAAAAAACATTATTTTGGAAAATATTCTTTATAAAAACACCAAGATCTCTTTTACTGATTCAGGAAAGGGAAATACAATAGTTTTTCTTCACGGCTTTCTGGAAAACAAAAAAATGTGGACAGAATATGCTGCCTTTTTTTCAGAAAAATATCGTGTTGTAACCATCGATTTATTAGGTCACGGCGAATCTGATTCTTTGGGTTACGTTCACGAAATGGAAGAAAATGCCCAAGCAGTTAACGAAGTTTTAGAACATTTAAAAATTGAAAAAGCTACAATTGTCGGACATTCTATGGGCGGTTATGTCGCTTTGGCTTTCGCCGAATTATTTCCGCAGAAAATCCAAAAATTAGTTTTACAGAATTCATCTTCTAAAGAAGATAACGCTGAGAAAAAACTAAATCGAACCCGCGCCATAAAAGCGGTAAAACAGAATTATGTTAGTTTTGTTAGTTTAGCAATCGCTAATTTATTCAGTGAAAACAATAGAACTCGATTGTCTGAAGAAATTGAAAAAGTCAAAGCTGAAGCTTTACAAACACCTTTACAAGGAATTGTAGCGTCGCTTGAAGGAATGAAAATACGCAAAGACAGAGAATGGCTTTTAAAAGAAAACCGTTTTCCTCTTTTATTAATATTAGGAAAAAAAGATCCAGTTTTAAATTACGAAGAAAATCTTGCACAGATAAAAGACACCACAGCAGAACTGGTTTCTTTTGAAGATGGACACATGAGCCACATTGAAAATAAGGAAGCTTTGAAAACTATTTTGATAGATTTCTTCGAATAATTTTAAACTTTACAAAATCAAAAAAGGCCATTTCCAACCGAGGTTGAAATTGCCTTTTTCTCATTTTTGGGGGCAAAATGTTTTTATAACTTTGAAGTAATATCTTTTTTGTATTTAGATAAAGTAGCTCTTGTTAAGCCAAGGTTTGCTTTAGTTGAGTCTACAGCTAAATAGATAAAATATCTTCCGTCTTCAGAAACGTCGATAATATGTATTTGGTCTGAAAGCGTAATTAAAATATCATTGATTTTTTGGTCTAATCCTAAAGCTTTAATAGCGTTTAGCTTTGCTTTAACTACTTCTAAATTGTAAGCAGATGCTAATTCTGGATCAAAATCAGGATTTACAGTTAGTGAGCAGTAAGACATTCCTGTTTCAACTTCAGTTACTGAAACAGCAATAAATCCGTTAACATTCTCTTTTAAATCGTTTTGAAAATTTTGTAAAAAATCTGACATGTTTATAAATATTGGTTTTAAATTAATTATTAAAAATAGAGTCCATTTTTCGAAGTAATAGTCCCATTTTACTTAAATCTTTAGAAAGCAACGCGATACAATTATCATCTTGGTTTTTGCTTGCAACTACAATTCCGTCATTATTCTTAATCATTACTTGTTTAAGATCTCCGTTGTTCACGTCTTCAGACATTTCGAGGCACATTTTCAAGATCATTCCGATCATCGCAGCAACATTCCCGTCGTATTCTAAATTAACCGACTCGTTTAAGATTCCATCAATATTAAAACTCAATCCAGATTCTGCTCCAGTCTCTTCTACTAGTGTTTGTAAATCAATCATATTCTTTTATTTGTCATGTTTTGGAAGCGTCAAAGATATTTCAATATTAACAATTGCTCGATAAACACTTGTTAAAAAAAAGAAAGATATAACATCCTGAATCACTTTTATTTATCACCTAATTAATCGTCTTTTTTTGCATAAAATATTTAAAAAAAATTAACATAAAAAACATATTATATCAAAATCGTAACAATTCATTTGATAAAACTCAATTCTAAAATTAACATTTAGAGATTGTTGTACTACCACAAAGTTTTTACATAAATTTGCAGAAAATATATTCAAATGAAAACTGTTGACGAATTACGCTTTGACCTAAATGTAAAACTGGAGAAATTTAGAAGATTTCGTATTGAAAACGGAAACATCAATACTACAAACTCTGATAGCAAAGCCAAAAAAGGCTTCTTCAAAAAAATATTTAGCTAACAGCTTTTAAAAATTAGCCGAATCTGTGAGATAACCATTCTCTACAAGTTCGGCTTTTTTATTGACTTTATGCAGTTTACCTTCTTTCAACAATAATAATCCGGTTGAAATTTTCATCACATTTTCATATTGATGATCGGTTATAATAATTCCTTTTTCTTGAGAATTTTCTTTAATTAACTGCACTACAATTTCAATCATTATCGGAGACAATCCGCTGAAAGGTTCATCTAGAAGTATAAATTTTGACGAATTAAAAAGAACTAATTTTACTTGAAGATATCGCAATTCTCCATATGATAGGTTTTTGATTTTTTGCCTTAAAAAAGGTTTTAGAAAATCATCTTCATAAAAAAGATTCAATTTTTGTTTAGCGATTGATAATTCAATTGTCCTCAATACGGATAAATGGTTTGGAACAAATTGATCTTGACCCATATAACTAATTTCATTGACCAACTCTGAAGAATTATTCTTTGAAACTCCATCAATAAAGATACTTTTATCCGAAGCAGTTAAATTACAAGAGACAATTTTTAGTAATGTTGACTTACCAGAACCATTATGCCCCAGCAGACCAATTATTTCACCTGTTTCAATTTTCAAATAAATATCTGAAAGTATAAGTTTACCATTAAACTTTTTTTGAATACCGCTAACTTCTAAAATATGTTTTTTCACTATATTTTTTGAATAAAGATTACTGCAATCCCAAATAAAATAATGAAGAAAATATTCATTAGAAAACTATAAAAGATGAGTTTGTTTTTTGAAATTCCATTATTCGCATAAAATAAATATTCGCTTTTACGATACAGTTCCTTAAATCCAACACTAGATAAAAAGCCAATTGTCGCAAGAATAAACAGAAAATAATTAACGCTTCCAAAAAGAATTGCAGGAATAGAAACAACTAAATTTACAATTAAAGTTGTTTTATAAAACTCAAATATGTTCCAGATTTTTCTGATAAGCCGTTTAAATTTTTTCTTCGAAGGGAATAGTTATATCAAAAATCTCACTTAACAAATTAGCAATTTCATCCAAATAAGAATTCAATATTTCTGATGTTACAACAGCTTTTAACTCTTTATCTTCCTTAAAGCCAAAAGGCAGGAAACCAGATTTAAGATTTTTAAACGAAATAATTCCAACTTCAATTGGAAGAGATCCAGCTTCTTTCTCAAACATGAATGCATATGCCAATACCTGAATAATTTTATCATTTTTAAGCTCCTGTGTCAACCCATTCCATGTTTTCAGGACAACATTCGATTTGTCAACTTTTCCCGTCTTATAATCGATAATTCTAATTTTCCCGTCACGTCGTTCAATACGGTCAACATTTCCTTTTATCAAAATAGGAAAAGGAAGTTTCGGATGAATAAATTCCCGCTCAAAAGTCTGCTCTAGCGCAATAATCTGAATCGCTTCATCATTTTTAATAGATTCTAATTCCATCCTTAAGAAATTAGAAACATTTCGTTTGGCGACCTCAAAAGCCAGAAGATTTCGTCCTTTCTTAATTTCTCCTTCTTTATATACCAGTTTAAACTGCTTAAGAACTTCATCATCCAGCAACTTAAAACAATTTAAAATATCATTCTCTGAAATAAATTTACCAATAAAAGGCTCATAAAGTGCCTTTAAAGTTTCATGAATGATAGTTCCTAAAGTATTCAAAGCGATATTTTCTTCCACTTCTTCGACTTCGCGAATTCTCAAGACTTTCTGAAAATAAAACTCAATCGGATTTCGAATATAACTCGTTAATGCCGACGGCGAAAAACCAGTTGTCGCTATTTCCCTTAAACGCTCCATTACAGATTCCGATTTAGCAACCGAAATAGGCTCGTAGGCCGTATTAGGAAGAACTGGATTATAGATATCAAAAGTTACGTTATGATTTCGCTGTTTTTCAACTTCTAACTGCGTAATAAAACGACTTCTTTCGCCAGCATCTAATCCATCGTTTTCCGTATTATAAATAAGATATATTTTTTTTGCCCTTTGTAATAAATGATAAAAATGGTACGTGTAGATCGCATCTTTCTCTTTAAAAGTCGGCAGGCCTAATTCTCGTTTTACATCATACGGAATAAATGAATTCTGAGATTTTCCTGCTGGAAATTTCCCTTCATTCATTGATGTTATAATAACCGTTTCAAAATCTAAAACACGGCTTTCCAAAACTCCCATAATTTGCAAACCTCTTAAAGGCTCACCTTCAAAAGATACTTCTGCTAAATCTATAATCTGTTTGTAAATGGCGTGAAGCGTATCAATATTATCAATATGGTGATGTTTGGAATAATAATTTATTAGCTTGTTTATGACTTTAAAAACTCCGTAAACAAAAGCTTTTGCAATTTTTTCCTGTTCATTATCATTACTAAAATGTTCTTTTATCACAATTAATAATGCCGAAATATTCTTTAAAACAGCAACAGAACCATTTTCCCATTTTTCGAACAACAGATTAAAAAAGTGAGAAGAAACCGGATGAAGCTCTAAAATTTTATGATGCGTAATAAAAGTATAATTGTTCTCTTTGATAATTTTTACCAACATTTGAGCATTTGCATAAGGCTCAACTAAAGGATGAGTCAAAACATCTAATACATCTTTGTAATAAAATACATAATTGCCGCCTTTACGCGAAAGTGCATTGGTATGCATTTTAAACAACTTGGCCACTAAAATTTGAGATGGATTATTTTTACCAGAATATCCCATTGTAATATTCAAATATCCAACAGACGAAGGAAGCGAGTATAAAACTGGAATCAATAAATTCTCCTCACCGAGCACAACTGCAACTTTGTCTAAAGATGAGTTAGGATCATTGTTTATTAAATCTTCAATTATACTTCCTGTTAATTTTGCCTGCCCTATTGTTTTAGGAGTTCCAATTATCTGAATATTTTTTGACTGCGAAAAATCATCTACAATCCATTCAAAAATATTGGATTTATAATGCTTCCAACTCTCTTTAAAACGTCTTAAAAAAAGTCCCGCATCATGATATGGATCATTGAGAAAAGTTTGATCTGCATCCCAATAAATTTTGGCCTGATCTAAAGCCAACAAATGCTGTACAATTTTTTCCTCTGCAGCATTGAGAGCATTAAATCCTGCGAAAATAAAAATTCGATTACCAATAGTATTCGAAAAATGATTCAAATTATTTACCGCTTCTCTATACACCAAACCTTGGTATCCTATAGATTTAAACAGCAGATGATTATACAAAGAATCATAATACAAAGGAAGAAGTTTCCAGAAATCAATGTAATTTTCTAGAAGCTTAGTTTTTTGATCTACTTCTAATCCCCATTTTTTTATATCCTCAATATCTTTCAGATATGACAAAACATGTGAAGGATCCAATAGATAACGATCAATTTCATTAAAATCCTGCAGAAGTGTTTTCGCCCAATTTGCAAATAACTCAAAGGACTGCTGATTTTTTTTTTCAGTAATCGATAAATAAACCTCGTAAAATTCAAATAAAAGCTCAATTGAATCTATAGAACGTATTGAAGCAACATCTTGTACAAAATCTTCAATGCTGGTAATTTCAGGAGCAATTATAGTTTTATCAGTTTCTTTTTTAAGCGCATCAATTAAAAAGACTTTAGCTCTTTTATTAGGAAGAATTATAGTAATTTGAGATAATTTCTCCGCATAATCTTGAATTACGACACCAGCAATTTTTTGAAGAAAAGAATTTTTTATCATAGTATAAAAATAAAAAAAGCCATTCAATTAAGAATGGCTTTTAAAATTTATTTAAAAACTAAATTATAGTTTTCCTTGGTATTTAGAACCAATGTGTCTAATTTCAGTTCTTCTGTTTTGAGCTTTACCTGCAGCAGTTTTGTTGCTTGCAACTGGCTGAGAAGATCCAAATCCTTTAGCTTCTAAGTTTTCTGGATTAACTCCTCTTTCAACTAAAGCGTTTAATACCGCGTTAGCTCTATCTTGAGAAAGTTTATCGTTGATTTTAGCAGAACCTGTACTATCTGTGTGTCCTTCAATAGAGAATTTCGCGTTTGGATAGTTTTTAAGGATTTCTTTAATAGCATCTAATCTAGCTGGAGTTTCTTTGTCACCAGTTTTGAAAGTAGCTTTTCCTGAGTTGAAGTAGATTGCTCTAGCTTGAACTTTAAGATCTTCTAATGCAGCAGAAGTTACTTCTGGACATCCTCTGTTACTTGCAGGACCTGGAACTGTAGGACAGTCATCGTCTTTATCAGCAACACCATCTTTGTCAGCATCTAAGAATGGGCAACCACCGTTTTCTTTAGGACCAGCAACTGTAGGACATTTGTCATCTTTATCAGCGATTCCGTCTCCGTCAGTATCAGGACAACCTTTTAAAGCAGCTAAACCAGCAACATCTGGACAAGCATCATCTTTATCAGCAATTCCGTCTCCGTCAGTATCAGGACATCCGTTTAATGCAGCTAAACCAAATACATCTGGACAAGCGTCAGAAGCATCAACGATTCCGTCTCCGTCAGTATCAGGACATCCGTTGAATTGTTTCAAACCAGCAACATCTGGACAAGCATCGTCTTTGTCATAGATTCCGTCTCCGTCAGTATCTTTACCTCCGAATTTGAAAATCAAACCTGCAGTGTGTTGGAAATGAGATGGAGTATCAATTTCTCCATTGTAGTCATTTCTTCCTGGATTATCTCCAGAACCTGCAGCAACAGCCCATTTGTATCTTGTAGCAAGCTCAAGACCAATAGCATCTGTAAACCAGAAAGTAATTCCAGCACCTGGATTCACAGTTCCAAAACTATCATCTCCTAAGAAAGTATAACCTCCACCAACAGATAACGAAGGATCGATTACTTTAGATTTAATTAATTCTTGGAAGCTGTATTTGATAGTAGCATCAATTCCGTAGTACATTAAATCCCCTGGATTAGTTACAACATTACCTCTTCCATCATGCCCTGGAGCAGTTGGTCTGAAATAAACAGCTTTATCGATTTTGTTTACAGATCCTTGCAAACCAACAGAGAAACCACTACCTACATATCTATTTACACCAATGTAAGATAGAGATGGAAGAATATTCCAGTTGTCTTTTGCGTCGAATAGTTGAGAAAAGTGTTGGTCAAAGAAACCACTACCAGCTCCAGAACTAGTCCTAGTATCCACAGCATTAACCCCGAAAGAGATCGCCCATGGATTGTTACTGTCTTGCGCGTGAGCATTTAAACCCATCGCCATCAATACAGCAACTAAAAGTTTGTTAAGATGTTTCATACTTAATTTTTTTAATTACAATTTAGTTAATTACAAGCAAAAGTAACACCAAATTTTTTAAATACAAAATGAAATGTTAAAAAAAACCTACAAAAATTTGACCAAAGTGGTAATTATATAACTTTTAACATTTTACCGACAACTGTGAAGGCATTGATAGCTTTATCCAAGTGTTCTTTTTCATGCGCAGCAGACAATTGTACGCGTATTCTCGCCTTTTCTTTTGGCACTACCGGAAAGAAAAATCCAATGACGTAAATCCCCTGTTTCAAAAGCTCATCTGCCATAGTCTGCGACAATTTTGCGTCGTACAACATTACTGGAACGATAGCAGAATCTCCATCTATAATATCAAAACCAGCCTTTTTCATACCTTCTTTAAAGTAGTTGGTATTCCACTCCAGTTTATCTCGCAGCGTAGTATCTTTTTCTAATAATTCAAAAACTTTTATGGAAGCTCCCACAATAGCCGGCGCTAGAGAATTTGAAAACAAATACGGTCTTGATCTTTGTCGCAATAATTCTATGATTTCTTTTTTAGCCGTAGTATAACCGCCCATTGCACCACCCAAGGCTTTTCCAAGAGTTCCTGTAATAATATCAACTCTTCCCATTACTCCTTTTGCTTCAAGTGTTCCTTTTCCAGTTGCACCAATGAAGCCGGCAGCATGGCATTCATCTACCATTACCATAGCGTCATATTTATCTGCTAAATCGCAAATTTTATCAAGTGGCGCAACTAAACCATCCATAGAAAAAACGCCATCAGTTACTATAAGTTTAAAACGAGCCCCCGCTTCATTGGCTTTAATTAGCTGCTGCTCTAAATCTTCCATATTGTTATTTTCATAACGGTAACGCGTTGCTTTACATAGACGAACTCCATCAATAATTGAAGCATGATTTAAACTATCCGAAATAATTGCATCGTTTTCACCAAGCAAAGGCTCAAAAACACCTCCGTTTGCATCGAATGCAGCCGCGTATAAAATAGTATCCTCTGTACCATAAAAATCAGCAATCTTTTTTTCTAAAGTCTTGTGAATATCTTGTGTCCCGCAGATAAAACGAACAGATGACATTCCGAAACCATGAGTATCCATTGCATCTTTGGCAGCCTGCACAACTTCTGGATGAGATGAAAGTCCCAAATAGTTATTAGCACAAAAATTCAAAACTGTTTCTCCTGTTGAAATTTTAATTTCAGCACCTTGAGGAGATGTAATAATTCTCTCCTTTTTAAAAATTCCATTTTCTTCGATTGCCTGCAGCTCGCTTTGCAGATGCTCTTTAATTTTACCGTACATTTTTTATATATTTAAAACGTTAAAAATTAACAACTTAACAAAATTAAAGCTTCGTTATTTCTTTAACATCTGATTAATTTTTTCACAAATTTACCACTTCAATTTCCGAACCGATATACACCAATGCCTTTTTTAACACTTTGTATCCTAAATCTTCAATTGCATCCTGATATTCTTGAATTTGGTTTTGATATTTCGTATTAACTGCGCCAGTTTTATAATCCAGAAGATAGGATTCTTTATTTTCTAAAAATACAATTCGATCGGGCTTTAAAATTCTTCCTTCTTTTTGAACAATTGTCTGCTCATTCAAGACGGTTTGATTTCCATCAAAACAAATAGACAATTCTGGGTGATTTACAATTTCTTTTAAAGTCTGCAATACTTGTTCGACTTGATCAAAAGTAATCAGACCATTTTCGAGTGATTTTGTTACGGCCAGATCAATATCTGATTTATCTTTAACAAAAGCCAAAATCTCATGGACAATATTTCCATACGAAATCGCCTCTTGTTGATGCGTTCCCCACATTAAAGCTTCACGCTGGGCAATTTTAATATTTTTAGGATTTAAAACTTCTTTTACAACTGGAATCGATTTTACTAAATCAACTGTTTTTGTACTTTTTGAAAGTCTTACTTTATCTCCAAATTCATAGTTCAGTTTCCCTTCGTCATAAACGCCTTGATTAATTAAAAACTTAATAAAGAATGAGGCCATATTATTTGGATATTCTCCGTCATTTTTTGCTTGCAGCGATTGAGAAATTACATACAATTGTTCTTCAGCACGAGTTAACGCAACATACAAAACATTAATATTATCCAGTAATTCCTCTTGCTTTTTCAAATTGAAAACCGCAGAAGCATTTTCACCAAAGCTCTCCACAACACTACTATTATCAACTAGTGCTTTTGGAACACCAAGATCAATCTCTTCTGTATCGAGCCATAATTTATCTTTTGGTTTCCGATTATAATCTTCATCGGCAAAAGGCATAATTACAACCGGAAATTCCAAACCTTTCGATTTATGAATTGTCATAATACGAACCGCGTTATTTCCTTCCGGCGATGGAATACTAAATTTCTCTGCATTTTTATCCCAGAAAACTAAAAAATCTGCGACTCCAGATTGATTTCTAATATCGCGCTCTAAAACAATATCCAGAAAAAACTGAACATAAGCATTTCCTTCTGAAGGAAGAATAAATTTAGAAATGATAATTTCAACCGCCTCGTAAAGAGATTTTTTTCGAACATCTTCAAAAGAAAAAGAAACATCAAAAGTTAAAAGCCATTCCTCAAATTCTTTCTCAGATCTATAACTCATTCCTTTAGCAATAAAATCATGAACGGGCATTGCCAAATCTTTTGTTGAAGCTAAGAAATGAAGAAAATTAGCTTTTGATTCTAAATTTGCACTGTTATTCAAATATCGAAGCAAATGAACTATCAATCGAACTTCTGCCGCATTTTGAATCATCAAGGTTTCTGAAGACAAAAGCGGAATGCCTTGTTCCGTTAAATAATTAGCAACTGCAATTCCCTGATCTCTTTTTCGGGTCAGAATTACAATATCTTTATATTCAAAACCTTGTTTTACCACTTCTTGAATGGTATTCAAAGTCGCTAAGACATACAAATCAGATTTCTCTACAACTTCTTCGTCATCAGCAAAATCATTTTTATCAACGATGGGAAGAAATGAAATATTGACGTAACCTCCGTTTTTCGAATTTACATTCTGGAAACTATGATTTTCGTATAAATCTTTATAATCTTCGTTTGAAAATTCAGCTGAAATCAATTTAAAAAATGCATTATTAAATTCAATGACTTCGCTGTAGCTTCGATAATTGGTATTTAAATGCTTAATTGCCTTATCTGGGTTATTAAACGGATTTACATCTTTACTTAATTCAATAAACTGCTCTGCTTTACCACCGCGCCAGCGATAAATCGACTGTTTAGGATCGCCCACAATCATCAATGTCCCCTTATTTCCCAAATCGTCTAGACCAGAAAGAGAATTATCAATTAGCGGAATTAAATTCTGCCATTGCATTTCGGAAGTATCTTGAAATTCATCAATAAAGAAATGACGATAGCGTTCTCCTAAGCGTTCATAAATAAATGGCGCAGGCTGATTCTGAATTTCGCGGTGAATAATGGCATTGAATTCTGAAATGGACAAGATATTTTGCTCCGATTGAATCTTCGCCAATTCATTACTTACGGTATTTAGCAGCGAAAGCGGTGTAATATTTTTTAAAAAAGCTTTATAAAAATCTCTTTTCTCAAAGTTTTTATATACCTCCTTCAAAATTTGAAGTAACTCTGGAATAATATTTTCTATTAACGCTCTGTCTTTTGCAGTCTTATTAATCGCAATATCCTCAAACTCATGAAAAGTTTTATTTTTCGGATTGAATTTTCCGTCTCGAATACTTTCTAAATGATTCGGAAAAGTTCCTCTAGAAAATGATTTTGGATCAATTCCGTTTTTATCTATTAATTCAATTGCTTTAGAGGCCAGTTCTGCATTTGTAGACTCTAATTCTTTGCAAAGCGCCTGCATTTTTTGTTTAATCTCAACAAATTCTCCAATAGTTTTGTCTTGAAAATGCAGAATCTCATTGCGATTATTTTCATTTAAAACCAATCTCCCAGTATCCAGAATTTCACGCGAAACATCCCAGCTTTTATCATCATCCGTTTTTTCCATTGTAAAATCGATGAGTAATTTGGTCAGCGTTTCATCTTCCCCAGCTTGAGCAATAATTGCATCAACCGCTTCTACCAATAAATTTTCAGTATCCAGTGTCACTTCAAAAGTCATTGGAAGATTTAAGTCATGCGCAAAAGCTCGAATAACTTTATGCGTAAATTTATCAATGGTAGAAATATCAAAAGCCGCATAATTATGAATTAAGTGCTTTATGATTTGCTGCGATTTGGTTTTGATTTTAATAATTGAAAGTCCAGTATCACGCGAAAGATCTTCCATTAAATCGGCTGCCTTTGGCGACGGCTCGTCTTTTGCAAACTCAGACAAACTGCCAACAATACGGCTTTTCATTTCATGAACCGCTTTATTGGTAAATGTTATCGCCAGAATATTTCGATATGCATCGTTTTTTGGAGAAGAAAGAATAATTTTGAGATATTCCTTAACCAAAGTATAAGTCTTTCCGGATCCAGCAGAAGCATCATAAATGGAGAAAGACGGACTTTGCATAAGTTTGGTTTTAGTAATGTAAAAATAGCACAATTAAATATTAAATCCCAATAATGAAAAATTCCAAATTCCAATTTTTGAAGCGCTAATTGCAAACAAATATTGGAATTTGGAATTTTTTATATTGTATTTTTAAAAATAATTAGTGTTTTGGAAAAGCTCTTTTATTGAAAACCAAAAGTATACCTACTCCTGTAGAAATTGCCATATCGGCAACATTAAAAATAGCATTAAAAAAAGCAAAATGTTTCCCGCCGAAAATTGGAAGCCAAGTTGGTAGATTTCCTTCCCAAATAGGGAAATAGAACATATCTACCACCAAACCATGAAACCAAGTTCCATATGGAGCTGGAGAAAAAATAGTTGCTAGATTATGAGTACTGTCATCAAAAATAACTCCGTAAAAAACAGAATCGATAATATTTCCTGCAGCTCCTGCAAAAATTAATGCAATAGCAACTATCAAATAAGTTGAATGACGTTTTTTTATGGCATCTGAAAGCCACCAGCCAATTCCGAAAACTGCAAAAATCCTAAAGACAGTTAAAATTAATTTTCCGTATTCTCCAGGTATTTTTGTTCCCCAAGCCATCCCTTCATTTTCAATAAAATGAATTCTAAACCAATCAAAAATAACGAATTCTTCTCCAAGAACGAAATTTGTTTTGACATAGATTTTAGAAAGCTGATCAACGATTAAAACTAAAAATATAAGGAAATACGCTTTTCTTAATGACATTTTATGAATTTTTGATGGGCAAAAATAACAATTAAATCAAAAAAAACGCTCCCAATGGAGCGTTAATTCTTTTCGAAGAAACTAAACAAAGTTTATCTGCTAATCTAAACCTAATTAAGTTTACTTTTTTACAGGAGCTTTTGCTGGAGTTTTTGGACTGTCGGAGAAAAAATCAGAAATAGATTTGAATATTCCTTTACTCTCTTTTCCGGCAGCAAGCTTTTTAGCCTCCCCTTTTTTTACATCAGCTTTAAACTTGATTCGCAGTTTTTCAAAATCTTTCATTCTGCGCTCCACGTCAGAGTTTACATCTTTGAATTTCAACACTTTAGTCATAATGTAAGTTTTTTACAGTAAATAATTTAAATTATTAATGATTTGGTATTACAATGATACATAAATTAATTTATATTTGTTAAATAAAATTAACAGTTGTTTAGGATGATTCACTATTAATTTTTTAAAATAAATACCAAAATAAACTGAATTTAACATTCCTCCCAAAATCCTACAAATCATGAATGAAATCACAACTACTCTAAATGACTTTCTTGTCAGTACAAAATCGACCGCAGCATTAATCTTAAACGGAAAAGGAAAATTAATCACTTCCTTAAATTTAGACTACGGTGACAGTATCGCAGCAATGAGTGCCGCAATCTTATCTATGAGCGAAAAATTCTTAATTGATCTAGAAAAAGGCTCCTTAAAACAATTATATTTAAAAAGCTCAGAAGGCGTTATTGTCGGAAACAAAATAAGCGGATCCAATTTTATTGTTGCTTTTTCGAAGGAAGGAAGTAACCTTGCACTGCTGATGCGCTCAACAGAAGAAGTGTCTGCTGAATTAAGTAAAAATTCCCTATTGAAATAACATAAATCTATTAACAAACAAACCCACTGAATTATGAGTAATGATTTTTTAAACGTGTTTTTAAATGAAATGAAAACCAACGTAAACGGCTTTATCGCTGTCGCTGTAACCGAAATTGAATCTGGATTAAGTTTTGGAAACTTAACAATTGACCCAAGTTTTGACCCAGAACTTGCCGCTGCTTATAACTTAGAAGTTGTAAAAGCTAAACTAAGCGCTGTAAAAGCCTTAAACTTAAACCAAGACATCGAAGATATTTTGATTACTTTATCGAATCAAATTCACATTATCGATATTTCTCCTAACAAAAAATTTATGATTTACCTTGCTGCAGATGCTTCAAAAGCAAACCTAGGTATGACTAGAGCTATTTTAAGAAAGCACAAAGCTGAAGTTGAAAAAAATCTAGCCTAAATTATTACTCTATTTTAGAACTATCTCAAATCGAGATAGTTCTAATTTTCTTTTTTGCAGCGCCAAATCGTCTGCCTCTTTTATTCTTACAAAAATAAAGCCTTCCTTTTTAAAAGCAGTCAGCTTAAAAATAATCCATTTCTTTCAAAAGACAAGCCGTCACTTACTTAGACTGATTCTAAAAGATTAAACAAAAAAAACGCCCCTAAAAGGAGCGCTTATTTTTTTATTTCGGTGAATTTTATCTTTGCAAGTTTTTAGCTTCAATACTCATTGTTGCATGAGGAACGATTTTAAGCCTTTCTTTGCTAATTAGTTTACCTGTTACTTTACAGATACCGTAAGTTTTGTTTTCTACACGGAAAAGCGCGTTTTTTAAATCACGGATAAACTTCTCTTGTCTAATAGCTAACTGAGAGTTTGCCTCTTTAGACATTGTTTCACTTCCTTCCTCAAAAGCTTTGAAAGTTGGAGATGTATCGTCTGTTCCGTTATTTAAGTCGTTCATATAAGCACTCTTAATTAAATCAAGATCTGCTTGTGCTTTTTGTATTTTTGCTTGAATTATTTCTTTGAACTCCGCCAAATCAGCGTCAGAGTATCTTGTAATTTCATCTATCATGGTATTTATAATTATTTTGAAATTAATATCATTGTTTTAATATCATCAAACTCAATTTCTGTGCCGTTTTCTAAAGCGTCTACAAAAACCAAGTCGTCTGTTAATGTTTCAGACTTAATATAACCTTCATTTTTTGAAACAGCTTCTTCTAAATTACCGTCTCTTTTTATTTGTACTTTAATCTTATCAGTAACTTCAAATCCTGAATCTTTACGGATATTCTGAATTCTGTTTACTAATTCTCTCGCGATACCTTCATTTTTTAATTCTTCAGATATTGTTATGTCAAGCGCGACTGTAATTCCGTTTGAATTAGCAACCAGCCATCCTTCAATATCCTGCGATGTTATTTCGACGTCTTCTAATGATAAAGTTACATTATTTCCAGAAATAACAATATCCAGCGTCCCCTGCTTGTCTAATTGGTTAATCTGATCGGCAGAAAAACCTTGTATTTCCTTAGAAATCAAGCCCATATCCTTTCCGAAACGTGGTCCAAGAGCTTTAAAATTAGGCTTAATCTGCTTTACTAAAATACCAGAAGCATCGTCTAAAAGTTCGATTTCTTTCACATTTACTTCGGCTTTTACTAAGTCAGAAATTGCCTCGATTTCAGCACGCTGATTCTCGTCAAGTACTGGAATCATTACCTTTTGCAAAGGCTGGCGTACTTTGATCATCTCTTTTTTACGCAGTGATAAAACCAAAGATGAGATCGTCTGCGCCTTCTGCATTTTGCTTTCCAACGTTTTATTAACAAAGTTTTCGACAAATTTTGGGAATTCAGCCAAGTGAACACTAGCAAAATCCTCAGTTCCCGTCGAAGCTGTTAAATCTCTGTACAATTTATCCATGAAAAAAGGAGCTACAGGAGCGCTTAATTTGCTGATTGTTAACAAGCAAGTATAAAGCGTTTGGTAAGCTGCAATTTTATCTTTAGCATATTCACCTTTCCAAAAACGACGACGGCATAAACGAACGTACCAGTTACTTAAGTTTTCCTGAACGAAATCAGAAATTGCTCTTGTAGCTTTTGTCGGCTCGTAATCTTCATAACATTCATCAACAAATTTGATTAAGGTATGCAATTCAGAAATAATCCATTGATCGATTTCTGGTCTTTCGTTTAATGGAATTTCCGCTTCAGCGTATTTAAACCCATCGATATTCGCATATAAAGAAAAGAATGAATAAGTGTTGTACAATGTTCCAAAGAATTTACGACGAACCTCAGCAATTCCTTCAAGGTCAAACTTTAAGTTATCCCAAGGATTTGCGTTCATAATCATGTACCAGCGCGTCGCATCAGGACCAAATTCTTCGATGGTTTTAAATGGGTCTATCGTATTTCCTTTACTTTTAGACATTTTAATTCCATTTTTATCTAAAACCAAACCGTTTGAAACGACGTTTTTATAAGCTACTTTATCAAAAACCAAAGTTCCGATAGCATGTAATGTATAAAACCATCCGCGAGTCTGATCTACTCCTTCTGCGATAAAATTCGCCGGGAAATCTTTGTTCTCGTCAATTTTGTCTTTATTTTCAAAAGGATAATGCCATTGTGCATAAGGCATCGCTCCAGAATCGAACCAAACGTCAATTAAATCGCTTTCGCGTTTCATTGGCTGGCCAGAAGCCGAAACCAAAGTAATTTGATCGACTACATTTTTATGCAAATCTATTAAATCATAATTTGATTCAGACATGTTTCCAATTTCGAAACCTTTAAATGGGTTTTCTTTTTGAAAACCAGCTTCGATAGATTTCTCAATCGCATTGTACAATTCTTCAACAGAGCCGATAATAATTTCTTCTTTCTTATCTTCTGTTCTCCAGATTGGCAACGGAATTCCCCAATATCTAGAACGAGATAAATTCCAGTCGTTGGCATTTTTCAACCAATTTCCAAAACGCCCCTCACCAGTAGACTTAGGTTTCCAGTTGATAGTTTCGTTCAGGTCGAACATTCTATCTTTTACATCGGTTACTTTAATGAACCAAGAATCTAGTGGATAATATAATAACGGCTCATCAGTTCTCCAGCTGTGTGGATAACTATGTACGTATTTTTCAACCTTAAAGGCTTTATTTTCTTCTTTTAAACGAATTGCGATTTCAACATCAACAGATTTCTCTGGAGCCTGTCCTGCATCGTAATATTCGTTTTTAACATATTTACCAGCTAAATCGCCCAAATGCGAAGTGAATTTTCCTTGTAAATCTACTAACGGGACTGCATTTCCTTCTTCATCCAAAACCAACATTGGCGGTACTTCTGGTTTTGCTTCTTTTGCCACTTTAGCATCATCCGCACCAAAAGTCGGCGCTGTATGTACAATTCCTGTCCCGTCTTCTGTAGTAACGAAATCTCCAGAAATTACTCTAAATGCATTTTCAGCATTTTGATATGGCAATACGTAAGGCAATAGTTGCTCATAACGGATTTCTACTAAATCTGCCCCTTTTGCTTCGGTTAAGATTTTGTATGGAAGTTTTTTGTCGCCGTTTTTAACATTGTCAAAATCAGCATCGTCTTCACTTAAGAAAAACCCTTTGCCGAATTGTTTTCCAACTAAGTTTTTAGCCAAAACAACATTGATTGGCTCAAAAGTATATTGATTGAAAGTTTTTACTAAAACATAATCAATTTTTGGTCCAACGGTTAAAGCTGTATTTGACGGTAATGTCCAAGGAGTAGTCGTCCAAGCTAAAATGTGAATATCTCCAAAGCCTTGTAAAAAGCTTGGCAGTGTTTCTGGTAATGTTTTAAACTGCGCTACAATCGTAGTATCTGTAACATCTCTGTAAGCCCCCGGCTGATTTACTTCGTGAGAAGATAATCCTGTTCCTGCTTTTGGAGAATACGGCTGAATTGTATATCCTTTGTACAACAAACCTTTATCATAGATTTGTTTCAAAAGCCACCAAACCGACTCCATGTATTTTGGTTTATAAGTAACATACGGATCTTCCATATCTACCCAATAACCCATTTTTTCGGTCAAGTCATTCCATACGTCGGTATAACGCATAACGGTTTTTTTACACGCTTCGTTATATTCTTCGATAGAAATCGTTTTACCAATATCTTCTTTTGTAATTCCAAGTTCTTTTTCGGTACCTAATTCTACTGGTAAACCGTGAGTATCCCAACCGGCTTTTCTTTTTACCTGAAAACCTTTTTGAGTTTTATATCTGCAAAAAATATCTTTAATTGCACGCGCCATCACGTGGTGAATTCCTGGTAATCCGTTTGCTGAAGGCGGACCTTCAAAAAATACGAAAGGCTCAGCACCTTCGCGAGTTGTTACACTCTTTTCAAATATATTTTCTTTCTTCCAAAAATCAAGAACTTCTGACGCTGCAGCTGGCAAGTCAAGTCCTTTGTATTCAGTAAATTTTGTACTCATTTTATCCTTTTCTTAAACGAGGTGCGAAAGTAAGGAATTTTGAGGAAAATAGATAAAAGATGACAGAAAAAAGACTAATATCTGGAAATTTATGATGGATTTTTCAACAAATATTGGTCTTTTGAATGATTTAAGAGAAAACTTCTTTTAAAATCTCTAAAGATTTAGGTTTTTTAAATCCGTCTAAGTGCAAACTATAATAATCAATTAAAACTTTCAGCAGTATTTGTCTCTCTGTAACATTAAAGACTTTTTGATCATTATCGAATTTTAAATCGAGTAGTTTTTTAAACAAATTGGTTTCATGTTCAGACAGCACATTTCCTTTTTGAAAAAAAGTAAAAATACCTTCATTCATTTCAAAAAAAGGCATATCGATTTCTGAAACATCAGGATAAAAACCGAGGTATTTTGTAATTTCCAAAAGCATTATTAAATGAAAATTAGAAATTTCATCGTGATGATCCAGCCATGTGAGCGCAGTTTCTAAAAAAACAAAAAGAGGTTCGTTTTTTTCTTCTTCCTGAATAGAGTAATGAAGCATTTCTGAAAGAAACATTACCATCGTACCTTTCACAATATCAGTATGAATACTTTGAAAAGGAACGGCAGTTTTTATTTCTTTGAAATTCTCTAAAGTGCCTTTATTTTTATGAACGGCTTCAATTTCTAAAATAGAGAATGGCTGAAAGTAAGCAATCTTCTGACTTGCTTTTCTGCTCGAAAAAGCATCGCGCACAAAATAAGATTTCAGTCCGCTGGAAAGTGTAAAACATTTCACTATCAAGCTTTTTTCCTGAAATTTTAAAGACGAAATTACTATGGCTTTAGTTTTGACGAGCAAAATTTAGATTTTTAGTTTTTTTTTGTTTCAGGTTTCAGGTTTCATGTTACACAACTCAGACTGAAAACTGGGACTGAGACTGAACACTATCGAATAATCATAACTTTCTTAACCTTCGTTTCACTGCCGTCTTGTGCTGATATAAAAACCATATAAACGCCAGAAGCTACTTTATATTTACCAAAAGCGGTTGTATCCCACTCTATTGTTCCTCCCGAAGATGTTATTTCAAAAACTAAATTTCCTTCTATATCTGTGATTTTAACATTGGCTTTATCTATTAAACCAGCTACTTTCACTGTTCCCGAATACGCAGGACGAACCGGATTTGGATAAACATAAACATTATTCAAATTGTCGTTGGCTCCGGTTGCAATTCCGTTAAAAGAAACCATTCCTTTATTGGTCGCTATAAAAACTTCTCCCGTTTTACTATTGATCTTAATGTCGTTTACATAATTACTCGGAAGCGGAGAATTATTTATTGTAAATTGATATTTGGTTTCCTGCCCATTAGGAGAAACCATAAATACTCCAGAATCTGCCGTTCCTATCCATTTATTATTGGCTCCATCAACTGCTATAGAAGTAATAAACTGCTCATAAAGCAATTCTTGTGCTAAATCATCTTCCTCAATAATAATCGGATTTGCTTTTAACTGATTTTCAGATTGAAAATTCCCAACGTTCGATAAAACCCTTAGTCCTTTTGTAGTTCCAATCCAAAGCTGGTTTTTTGTATCTATGGCTATACTTCTAACATCCGCAATTGGCAGATTTCCAACGTCGGTACCAAAAGTCATCTTTTTAAATGTATTTGTAGTTTCATTAAAACCAACTACTCCATCTCTATTCGTTCCTAGCCATTTTACATTATTTCGATCGACAGCTATACTTGAATAACTAATATTTTCAGCATTATCAAAAATTGATGTCATTGGATAACTCCCCCATTGGCCGTTTGTTTTTAAAACTTTCAAACCATTTTTGATTCGGCTGTTAGTAATCCAAAGATTTCCAGATTTATCAAAAGCATTTGCATTGATACGAACATCAATATAATTTGGTCCTTCTGTTGTAATAGATTCTAATCCGCTGTTTTCTTCATTATACAAGAAAATAGGAATATCATTTTCAACCTTTAACAACCCAGAAAAGAAAGAACTGGCATAAACTTGTTTTTCATTATTTGGATTAACAATAATTCGACTAATTGATTTCGCATCAAAAACCTCCGAATACGGAATATTTAACCAGCCTGAAGAATTAAATCTACTAATTCCATAGCTGTCTAAAGGATACGGATTATATGAAGTATCGTAATCTCCGTAAACCGCCCATAAAACGTTTGGAGTTGCATCTACAGCAAAAATATTGTTTCGAAAAGGACCTGCAGGTGTTGTATTTTCAAAAGTTCCCGCACTATTAAGTGTAGAAACAAATAATCCTTTTTCTTTTGTTCCAATGAAAATCTGTTCTCCAACCGCGGTTGCGCAGCTAAAATTTAAAGTATTTTCTAAAACCTGAGTATTCGTAATCTGTCGGTTTAAAACCAATTGATTATTATACACATAAACTGTATTTCCAGTTGTAACAAACAAATTATGATTTTTTGCCCTCACATCAACTGCAGCTTGAGGCAATTGGGAGAAACCTACAAATGTGTTTGAATTAAATCGATGGATAAAACCTGAATCATTTACGGCAACAAGTTCTGTATCTAGAGTTTCTACGCCAGACCAGCTTCCAGGATTTACAATTGTCCATTGGTTAAAATCTATTAAATTCGGATTTGCACTATCTGCACGTCGAATGCCGCTTGAAGTTGCAGCGTAAATAAATCCGTTAAAAACAGCAGTTTGCCTCACACTAATTTCGGCTCCATTATCGCCAATAAAATAAGTATCGCCAAACTGAGAAGTACTTAAATTAAACTGCACAATTCCGAAATCGCAAGAAACATAAATCAAACCATTGTATTCCATAAAATGGTTGACTTTTTTCAAATTTGCTGGCAGCTGTTTATTAATTATATCTACGATTTTTAATATGCTTCCGTCAGTTTCGTTGATTAAAATCAGTAAGCCGTTTTCATAACCGACTATTGTTTTTTTGAATGTTTCACTATAATAAACCGCAGAAATAGTCTGACCAGATAATCCGTCAACAGTAGTTGTTGTTTTTAAAATATTTGTTGCGGTACTTTTTGAAAACAATGCATTTTCCGAAGCAGCAAAAACAGCTGTTGAAGACTCTGAAAGATCTTTTATTTCATTAAACGAAAAATATCCCAGCCAAGACGATTTATTCTGTGCCTGACAAAACTGAATTAGTACTAAAAATAAAACGCAGAAAGCTATTTTCTTCATCATCATAATGTATTCGGATAGACAAATATACTACAAACGAGATTATTTAATTTTTGACAGAATAAAAAATGCCTCCGAATATCTTTAAAAGACAATCGAAGGCATTTTAACATTGCAATTAAATTTTAAACTACACCTTGTGCAAGCATAGCATCAGCAACTTTTACGAATCCGGCAATGTTTGCTCCTTTTACGTAGTTTACATAACCGTCTTCTTCTGCACCGTATTTTTTACATTGATTGTGAATTCCAACCATGATATCTTTCAAACGCAAATCAACTTCTTCACTAGTCCAGTTTAAACGGATAGAGTTTTGAGTCATTTCTAATCCAGACGCAGCAACACCACCAGCATTCGCCGCTTTTCCTGGAGCAAATAATACTTTGTTATCTAAGAAAAGTTTAATTGCCTCTAATGTAGAAGGCATATTCGCAGCTTCAGTTACACATAAAACACCGTTATCTATTAATTTTTGAGCATCATCTCCGTTTAACTCATTTTGTGTAGCACATGGAATTGCGATATCTACTTTCACCTCCCAAGGGCTTTTTCCTTTATGGAAAACAGCATTTGGATATTTCTCTAAATATCTCTCCGCTCTATTATCTCCAGTGGCTCTCATTTCGAGCATATGATCAATTTTTTCTCCAGAGATTCCTTCTTCATCATAAATATAACCATCAGGACCAGAAATAGTAACTACCTTCCCTCCTAATTCATTTACTTTTAAAGCTACTCCCCAAGCTACATTTCCGAATCCAGAAATTGCAACTTTCTTACCCTTAATTTCGTGGCCAATTGTACGTAACATTTGGTCTGTGAAGTAAACTACTCCGTATCCAGTTGCTTCTGGTCTAATTAATGAACCGCCGTAAGCCAAACCTTTTCCAGTTAAAACTCCCGTAAATTCATTTCTAATTCTTTTATATTGTCCAAATAAGTAACCAATTTCTCTTGCTCCCACACCAATATCTCCAGCAGGAACGTCAAGATCTGGACCAATATGACGGCATAATTCTGTCATGAATGACTGGCAGAAACGCATAATTTCACCATCAGATTTTCCTTCTGGATCAAAGTCAGAACCTCCTTTTCCACCTCCCATAGGAAGCGTAGTCAAACTATTTTTGAATACTTGTTCGAAAGCCAAAAATTTCAAAACAGATAAGTTTACAGAATGATGAAATCTAATTCCTCCTTTATAAGGTCCAATTGCAGAGTTCATTTGAATTCTGAAACCTCTATTCACAATAATTTCGCCTTTATCATCTACCCAAGGAACTCTAAAAATAATAGAACGTTCCGGCTCTGCAATTCTTAGAAGTATATTCTTACCATCATATTTTTTACGCTCAGATATAAAGGGAATTACAGTTTCTGCAAATTCTCTAACTGCTTGAAGAAATTCTGGCTCGTTTGGATTTTTTGACTCTACTAGAGCCATAAATTCATTTATTTTTTGTTCCATCTTTGAAATAAATTTTTCAGATAATTTAGATTTAATTTTTCAGTTTTCCCACCAAAATTACAGTTTAAGAAAACGTTTTCGTTTTAACACACAAAGATATATCAAATTCTGATTCGAAGTTATATTTTTCACTTTTTTGAATCGATTTGTGTTTTTTTCAAGCATTCCAAATAAACTCATTTTACATGTAGGTGTTTACATGCAAATTACCTTTTAAAAGTTAGTAAATTAAGTATTTTGATAGTTATTTTTCAATAGACCGCTTTAATATTTTGAATCGATTAGGTTTTTTATATATTTGCCGAGATTTGTAAGCCCTACGAAATGTCTAAACACCTATTTATCACATTATTTGCCTTCTTTGGTATATCAACCGCGGCATCAGCACAATCAGACTTAGCCCAAGAGATTGGATTCTTTGCAGGACCAGTTACTTTACAGTCCGATTTTGGAGAAAGAAGCAACTTCGAAACCAACGTTGGAAACTCAGGTTTTGGTATCGGAATTATGCACTTTATCAACTTTTCTGCTGCTAATAACAGAGAAAGTTTTTTTACAGAACATTTTAAAGTGCGCTCTGAACTTGCTTTCAGCAGAACTAATTTGAAACATTACGGTCAGTGGGTGGAAAGAAAGCCTGACGGACTATTTGCGCAGCAGCTTAAAAATATGCACGCAAGTTCTACTACTCTAGGCCTTGGAGCACAATTAGAATTTTCTCCTTTTATGAAAATTCATGACTTCGAAAACACAATTGGTAGTTTCAGCCCGTACGGAAGTTTAGGTTTTCAAGTAAGCTATTATTCTACAAAAGTAGGATCTCGTTTAGGAGACATGACTCTTCCAACTGTAACTCCTGGAAAATATTTAGCTCCATCTGATGGACGCGCACATGCATTTTCTACAGAAAGCGGTGTAGTATTATCTGCAACAGCAGCAATTGGAGTACATTATAAATTAACTACAATGAGTGATTTAATGTTTGAAACTCGTTTTCAAATGTATAACTCAGATTGGATTGACGGATTAAATCCAAATAAAGATATTTACAAAGAAAACAAATCTAACGACTGGCAGGTTTGGTTTAACTTCGGATATATTTATTACTTAGAATTCTAACAGAATTTTAATTCTCAAAATATAAAAAATCCCAAATTCCAAAATAATTACATTTGGAATTTGGGATTTTTATTTGGAATTTCTCTCTAAGATAAAGCTTGTTCTAAATCAGCAATTAAATCTTCTGCATCTTCAATACCAACACTTAGTCGAACTAAATCATCCGTAATACCGACTTCTGCTCTTTTGTCGGCAGGAATTGATGCATGTGTCATTAAAGCTGGATGATTGGCTAGTGATTCAACTCCTCCCAGCGATTCTGCCAAAGTGAATACTTTTAATTTCTCTAAAAATGCTATTGAATCTTCTTTTTTGCCTGATTTAAAATCAAACGAAACCATTCCGCCAAAAGCTTTCATTTGCTTTTTAGCAATCTCGTGAAAAGGATGACTTTTTAAACCTGGATAATAAACCGTTTTTATCTTAGGATGATTACTTAAATATTCAACTACTTTTTCACCATTTTCGCAATGTCTTTGTACTCTTAAAGCCAAAGTTTTGATTCCTCTTAAAACTAAAAAACTATCCATTGGTCCAAGTGTCGCGCCAGTTGCAAATTGCTGAAAATGCAATTGTTCTCCAAGTGCCGGATCTTTTACAATTAAAGCTCCTGCAATCACATCAGAATGTCCTCCTAAATATTTTGTTGCCGAATGCATAACAATATCTGCTCCTAAATCTAATGGTTTTTGCAAGTAAGGTGTTGCAAAAGTATTGTCAACCGCAAGAAGAATTTTCTTTTCTTGAGTAATTTTTGCTATTTCTTGAATATCAGCCAATTTCATCAATGGATTTGTCGGCGTTTCTACCCAGATCAATTTTGTGTTTTCGTTGATTAAACTTTTGAATTTTTCAATATTAGTCATATCAACAAAATGAAATTTAATGCCCGAATCTTTATAAATTCTAGAGAACATTCTATAAGTTCCACCATATAAATCATCCATTGCAATAATTTCGTCACCAGCCTTAAACGATCTTAAAACGCAGTCTGTTGCTGCAAGACCAGACGAAAATGCTAATCCGCGAGTTCCGTTTTCGATACTTGCCAAAGCTTCTTCCAATGCGGTACGCGTAGGATTTGATGCTCTGCTGTATTCATAATCTGCCAAAGGTTTTCCTGGACTTGTCTGGATAAAAGTAGATGTTTGGTATACTGGCGGCATAACTGCTCCGGTAGATGGATCATGATGCTGTCCACCATGTATGACTTTTGTATTAAATTTCATATATTTATAAGTTTTAGATCTATAATTGTTGTACAAATTTACCGCTTAATTTATTTTATCGCGACACAACTTAGTACCTTTGTACATAATTAACACTTTTTGATATGAAAAATTACATATTTATAATCTTTTTGTGTTTGATTTTTACAAGTTGCAAAAAAGAGCTTTCATTTGAAAATGAAAGGTTTGAAGAAAAATCTACTATTCCGTGCAAGAATGAATGTCCGGAAATCACAATAGAAGTTCCAGTTGCCAAAAATATTAAAGTAATATCAGACAGCATAAATAAGAGAGTTTTCTCTGTAATAAAGGAGATTGTTTTTTTTGGAGAAGATTCAACAAAAGTCAATGACTACCAATCATTGTCCAAGTCTTTTATCGCATCGTATGAAGAAATGCGCGAAAAATTTCCAAACGATACTTTTGGCTGGGAAGCGAAAATTATTGGCAATGTCGAATTTCAATCTGATTCGATTTTAAATCTTAAAGTTGATCATTACACCTTTACCGGAGGCGCTCATGGCTATCAAGGTTATCGTTCGCTATTATTTAATGCAAAGACCGGCAAAGCAATTTTGAACAATCAACTATTTAAAAACGAAAAAGATTTTAAGGCTTTCGCCGAAAAAGCATTTCGAGCAAAATACAAAATACCAGCCGAAGCGAATATTAATGCAACAGGTTTAATGTTTGAAAATGATAAATTTCAGCTGCCGCAAAATATTTTTTATACTTCAGAAGGTTTACTTTTATATTACAACTCATACGAAGCGGCTTCATATGCAGACGGACCAAAAGAAATTTTATTTTCTTATAATGAGGTCAATAAGTATTTGAATTTTCATTAAATATTTTAGAATACATAAATTCAGCATCTACAAAATCTTTGTAGATATGCTGGATGTAGATGCACTGCAGTGCGTCTCTACAGAAAACCTCAGAACCTAAGCATCTTAGTACCTTAGAACCTTTTCCCTACTGAACATCATACTTCATCTTACGCAAAACCCTCAAAGCTTCTTTAAAAGAAGAATAAACATTTTTATAAGGTTTTAAAAGCAATTTAGCATCGATAAGTTTTTGCCTTGCATCTTCAAAACCATTCAAATAACAAATCATAAAAGTAGAGGGTAGATTTTCGAGATCTTTCATTTCGCGGTCAGATAACGCAATCTCTTTTTGAAGTTTTGCCAGCAGAGCCATATTTGAATTATAAATATGATACAACATTTTGCGGTTGAATTCTGGCGGTTGAAAAAGCATTTGACGGTCTATTTTATAATATCCGTTATCAAAAAAATGAATAGTCTGCTCTTCCAGCGGATAATAACTCGTTTTATCATTTAGTCCAAGCGGCACATATTCTGTAATGGTAAAACTATCGTCATCATAAAAAATAGTCACCACATCCTGAGCCGAATAAAAAAGTTTAATTTGTTCATTTATGAGTTCAATATCAACTCTTGATAAGTACGTTTTATCACGTAATTTTTTGGGAACACCAGCCCAGCATATTACAAACAATTCTTTAAAAACATGATATTTCGGCGACATGTCTTTATGCCTGAAATTCATAAAATCAATAACACCGTCTAAAGTATACTGAATGCTGTTTCGAGAACTATTCTCAATTCCGATTACGGTTTCTGTATTCTGATAGCTTTTTTCAACTTCTTCGCCGTTGTCCAGCGGAATCGAATTACTGCCTCGCCTTATAAAAACACTATTAGCAAGAATGGTGTGAATTCCTTTTTTAAAATAAGAGACTTTGCTTTTGGGTTTTATAGTAACCAGACCAATCACTTTATCTTTTGGAAGATTTGGAAAAGGAACATTTTCGTATTGAATCTTAGGCGGGTTCTCTAAAAAAGCATTTACAAGGTTTTGAATTCTGCTGTCGTCAAAAAAGTCATCGCCAACAATTTCATTATCCTGATCTTCTACTCCAACAACGATATAAGAATTATTATTGGGATTGGAGTTGGATAATGCGCAAATGTGTTTGAGAAACTTGCCTTTTCCTTCTCTGGAATGTAGGTTCAATTGCCTTTTTTTATCATAAAAACTGCTTTCGTCATTATGAGCGAGAAGATTTTTAATTAAAAGGCGCTTATTAATCATTTTTTTAGACTTTCTTAGAGTTTTAGACTTCTTAGATTTATGATTTTCAGATTCCTAAGTTAATCTAAATTTCTAAGAAGTCTAACCATCTAATTTTAAATATTTTTTTTCACGATAGTCGAAGACGCCTGCGCTGTACTCATCACAACCAAATCTGCGATGTTAACATGATAAGGTCTTGAAACTACAAAGTGAATAATATCTGCAATATCTTCAGCCTGAAGCGGATCAAATCCTTTATAAACATTTGCTGCTCTTTCTACATCTCCTTTAAAGCGAACTTCACTGAATTCTGTTGCAACCATTCCCGGATGAATTCCTCCAACTCTAATTCCAAACGGATTCAAATCAATTCGCATTCCGGCAGTAATAGCGTCAACGGCATGTTTTGAGCCGCAATATACATTTCCGTTTGGATAAACTTCTTTGGCTGCGGTCGAACCAATATTAATAATATGTCCCGATTGTCTCTCGACCATTTGCGGAATTATCGCTTTTGAAACATACAAAAGTCCTTTTACATTAATATCAATCATGGCGTCCCAATCGTCTAAATCTCCATTTTGAATCGGATCTAAACCGTGGGCATTTCCAGCGTTATTAATTAAAACGTCAATTGTTGCAAAATCATTTGGCAAAGCATCGATTTTTTGCAAAACTTCTTCTTTGTTACGAACGTCAAATACTAAAGAATGAACTTCTGTAAAAGCTGAAAGTTCTTTTTCAAGTTCTTCCAAACGATCTTGGCGTCTTCCGCAAAGCACAACTTTATAGTTGTTTTTTGCTAAAATCTGAGCGGCTGCTTTTCCTATTCCACTCGTAGCACCAGTAATTAAAACTGTTTTTTTCATTTTAAATATTTTGTTTTAACACATAGAGGCATAGGCATATTGTACTTTGAAAGGCATTTCATTTTCATAATTATGTGTATGTGAAATGCTAAATTCTCTTTTCCAAAGCAATGATAAATCTATGTTTCTATGTGTTTATTTTTTTCTACTCAGATAAAACTGAATACTGTCACTGCGACTAAAAACTAAAATTAAGGCACATCGTCACCCATACTTTCTGTCCAGATCGCGAACCAATCTTCTGTATCCATATTCAATTCTATTGCTTTTGATAAAGATTGAATTCTCGCAACGTTAACAGTACCTGCAATTGGAATTATTTTTGCCGGATGTTTTAAAATCCACGACAACAAAAGTGTATCAGCACCTAAATGATATTTTTCTAATAGAGTTGAAAATAGTTTTTTCAAACGACGGGTCTGTTTAGTATCTTCTCTAAAAACAGTTCCAAGCGGATTCCATGACAACGGACGAATTCCGTGTGTCTGCATATAATCTAAACTTCCATCTAACATGGCGTCATAATGCGTTGCCGAAAATTGAACTTGATTGTAACTAACTTCTGTTTTCTGACGAATTAATTCTGTTTGAGAACTAGTAAAATTCGAAAGTCCGAAATCAATAATTTTTCCTTCACCTTTTAATTTTTCAACCGCTTCAGCGATTTCGTCTGCCTGCATTAACGGGCTTGGCCTATGTAATAAAAAAACATCAACATAATCTGTTTTCAGTTTTTTCAAAGATCCTTCAACCGACTTAATAATATAGTCTTTCGAATAATCGTAATGTTTGATTTTGTTTTCAGGACGTTTTTCAGCAATCATCTGAATGCCGCACTTGGTAATCAATTGTAATTTTTCACGATCAATTTTACTGGCGTGAAAGGCTTTTCCAAAATCGGCTTCGGTCGTATACGAACCGTAAATATCCGCGTGATCAAAAGTCGTAATTTTGTTTTCGATACTCACTTGTATCATGTTTTCCATTTCTTTGGTTGTAAGGTTTTTATCCCAAACTCCCCAATTCATAGTGCCTGAAATTATAGGCGATAAGACCGTTTTGCTCATAATAGTTATGCATTATTTTTGGTAATAAATATGCTTTATAAAAACATATTCATCAAAGTTCTTAAAAATATAAAAATAGATTCACAATTAGTCCTTAAAATTAGGTCATTGGTCGAAGTTTTAACCATTCTTTAACATCTTACTTCTTAAAAAATATTCAATTTGCACTCTCAAAAAACAGGCGTACAAATCAAGGTTTTTAAAAATATTTATATGGAAGAAAATACAACGACTTTAGACATTAGAGCGATAAATGAAAAAATTGAAAGAGAAAGTGCTTTTATAGACCTTCTTACAATGGAAATGAACAAAGTTATTGTGGGCCAGAAACATATGGTCGAGCGTTTATTAATCGGATTGCTTGGACAAGGACATATTTTACTGGAAGGAGTTCCAGGTCTTGCAAAAACTTTAGCCATAAATACATTATCACAAGCGGTTCAAGGTTCTTTCAGCCGTATCCAGTTTACGCCGGATTTATTACCTGCCGATGTTATCGGAACCATGATTTACAATATTAAAGCAAACGAATTCTCGATTAAAAAGGGACCAATTTTTGCCAATTTCGTACTTGCCGATGAGATTAACCGTGCGCCGGCAAAAGTTCAGTCAGCTTTATTGGAGGCGATGCAGGAAAAACAAGTTACTATTGGTGACACTACATTTAAATTAGATCGTCCGTTTTTAGTACTTGCAACACAAAACCCAGTTGAGCAGGAAGGAACATACCAGCTTCCAGAAGCACAAGTTGACCGTTTCATGTTGAAAACAGTTATTGACTACCCAAAAATTGATGAAGAGCGTTTTGTAATTCGTCAAAACCTAAAAGGATCTTACGAAAAAGTAAATCCGGTAGTTTCTGTTGAACAGATTTTACGTGCGCAAGAAGCAGTTCGTGAAGTTTATATGGACGAAAAAATTGAAAAATACATCCTAGATATTATTTTCGCAACGCGTTACCCTGAAAAATATAAATTAGCCGACTTAAAACCGCTTATTAGTTTTGGAGCTTCTCCTCGTGGAAGTATCAACTTGGCTAATGCTGCAAAATGTTACGCTTTTATCAAACGCCGCGGATATGTAATTCCAGAAGACGTTCGTGCTGTTGTTCACGATGTTTTACGTCACAGAGTTGGAATCACTTACGAAGCAGAAGCAGAAAACATCACTTCTGTAGACATTATCAACAAAATTGTTAACGAGATTGAAGTACCTTAAAAATTTGTTTCAAGTTTCAGGTTTCAAGTTGTTGCAAGACTAACTTGAAACTTTTAAACTTTAAACTTTAAACAGATAAAATGGATACAAAAGAGCTTTTAAAAAAAGTACGGAAAATAGAAATCAAAACGAAAAGACTGAGTAATCATATCTTTTCGGGAGAATACCACTCTTCATTTAAAGGACGAGGAATGACGTTTAGCGAGGTGCGTCAATACCAATACGGAGATGATATTCGTAACATCGATTGGAATGTGACCGCACGCTACAATGAAGCTCACGTTAAAGTATTTGAAGAAGAACGCGAATTGACCATGGTTTTAATGGTTGACATTTCGGGTTCGGAATCTTTTGGTTCTAAAAATCAATTCAAAAAAGACATCGTAACCGAAATAGCGGCAACGATGGCTTTTTCGGCTACACAGAATAATGACAAAATTGGTTTAATATTATTTTCTGATACAGTAGAATTATATATTCCGCCAAAAAAAGGACGTTCGCACGTACTTCGCATCATTCGTGAATTGATCGAATTTGAACCAAAAAGCAATAAAACAGACATTGCACAGGCTCTAAAGTTTTTATCTGGAACTCAAAAGAAGAAAGCCATTATTTTCATGATTTCAGATTTTATGTCTGATTCTTACGAGCATACTTTAAAAATTGCTTCCAAAAAACATGACATTACGGGCGTTCGAGTTTACGATATCCGCGAAGAAAGAATTCCAAATTTAGGAATGGTGCCAATGCTGGATGCTGAGACAGGAAAAATACAATTGGTTGATACAGGTTCAAAAACAGTTCGCATGAATTATGAGAAACATTATCAAGATAAATTGAATTATTTTAAAGATACATTCCGTAAATCTGGAGCAGGAATTGTCAACACCAGAGTAGACGAAAATTACGTTACCAAATTATTAGGCTATTTCAAATCGAGATAAAGATTTTTGATTTTTGATTAACAAATCAAAAATCGTTAATCTAAAATCTTCAATCGTTAATCAAATGAAATTTAAACTTTTTATATATTTATTGTTCTTTTCTACTATGATTTTTGCCCAGCAGAAACCAGTAGAAACAAGCATTGATACCACAAAAAACAAAATTGGTGCAGAGTTTAAACTGACACTTAAAACTGTTGTAAACTCAAAATCAAAAGTTGAATTTCCGAAACTTAAAAATATTGGTGCTTTAGAAGTAATTCAGTCTTATCCAGTTGATACCGTTAAGAAAGATGACACTTACGAGTTAATCAAAAAATATGGTTTAACGCAGTTTGATTCTGGTCGTTATACAATTCCAAGCATCAAAATTTTAATTGATAAAAAACCTTTCTTTACAGATTCTATTAAAGTTGAAGTAGCCAATGTAAAAGTGGACACTTTACAGCAGAAAATGTACGACATCAAAGATATTTCTGCTGTAGATGAAGGAATAGGAAATTGGTGGATTTACGTTTTAATTGTTCTAGTAATTATCGGAATTGGGGCTTTTGTTTACTGGTACGTTAAAAAACGCCAGCTGAAAAAAATTGAAGAGGAAGTTTACAAAACACCTATCGAAAAAGCAACAAGTTTATTGAACAACTTAGAGAAAAAGGAACTTGTTCAAAAAGGAGAAATCAAAGAATATTATAGTGAATTAACTGATATCGCCAGAAATTACATCGAGGAAGCTATTCATATTCCAGCAATGGAAAGTACAACTTCTGAATTGATTCAGGCAATTAGAGCAGCATCAACCCAAAAGAAAATGACGCTGACGCCGGAAACGGTTGAGAATTTAGAACGTGTTTTACGTCAAGCCGATTTAGTAAAATTTGCCAAATCTAAACCACTTGATTTTGAAATTACAGAAGATAGAAACAAAATTCAGAAAGTAATTTTAACGCTTGACAATGCAATCCCGACAGAAGTTCCAGAAGACATTGAAGATCAATTATTGAATGAAGCGCAAAGACAAAAACAAATTCAGGCACAGCTTCGTAAAAAACGAAATGCCAGAATTGGTTATGCAGTTGCTGCTGTTGTGTTTTTATTATTCGCAACTACAACTTACTTTGTGGTTACAAAAGGTTTCACTTACGTGAAAGACAATTTAATTGGTCATCCTTCTAAAGAATTATTAGAAGGCGAATGGGTAAAAAGCGCTTACGGAAATCCTGCGGTTCTTATTGAAACTCCAAAGGTTTTAAAGAGAATGGATACTGAAAAAGTACTTCCAAAGGAAACTATGGCATTAATTAAAGAAATGCAGCTTTTTGTATACGGAAGTATGATCGATAATTTCTATATCACCGTTTCTACTGCCAAGTTTAAACAGCCAACTGATATAGATTTGGCAAAAGCTCTCGAAGGATCTTTAAAAGTAATGGAAGCTCAAGGAGCGCAAAATATTATTGTAAAACAAGAAGATTTTCAAACAAACGAAGGTATTCAGGGAGTTAAAGGTTACGGGACAATGTCTATCCTAAATCCGGCAACTAAAACAAGTACAAAAGCATATTATGAATTGTTACTTTTCAAACAAGATCAAGGTTTACAGCAAATTATGATTTTACATGAAGAAGGTGATACATATGCTAATGAAATCACAACCCGAGTATTAAATTCTGTTGAACTTCAAAGAGCAAGCAACTAATGAGTAAGATCACTTTTTTAAATCCAGAATTTCTTTGGTTGTTTCTTTTAATTCCGATTGCTATAATTTGGTTTTTATTGAAACGCAACCAGCAGTTGGCTACTTTAAAAATGAGCTCGACAGCAGGTTTTCAAAACAACGAATCTTTATTGGTCAAATTGAGACCATGTTTATATGTTTTTAGAGTTTTAGCTTTAAGCTCATTAATCATTGCATTGGCACGACCAAGAACTGTAGACATCAGTAATCAAACCAAAACGACTAAAGGAATTGATATTGTAATGGCAATTGACGTTTCTGGATCTATGCTGGCAAAAGATTTAAAACCAAATCGTATGGAAGCTTTGAAAAGAGTTGCCGCAGATTTCGTTGAAGAAAGACCAAACGACAGAATCGGATTGGTTTTATATGCTTCTGAAGCTTATACTAAAACTCCAGTTACAAGCGATAAAGCAATTATTCTTGAAGCCATAAAAGGTATTAAATACGATACAGTTCTTCAAGACGGAACTGGAATTGGAATGGGATTAGCAACTGCTGTAAACCGTTTAAAAGACAGTAAAGCAAAGAGCCGTGTAATTATTTTACTTACCGATGGTGTTAATAATGCTGGATTTATCGAGCCGGAAACTGCTGCCGACATTGCCAAACAATACGGAATAAAAGTATATACAATTGGTCTTGGTACAAACGGAATGGCAGAATCTCCATACGCGTATGCACCAAATGGAGGTTTCTTATTCAAAATGCAAAAAGTTGAAATCGACGAAAGACTAATGAAAAGTATTGCCCGCAAAACAGATGGAACATACTTTAGAGCAACAAGCAACGATAAATTAGCTGAGATTTATAAGTCAATCAATAAATTGGAAACAACAGAAATTCAGGAATTGAAGTTCTACGATTATGACGAAAAATACAGGGTTTTTGTTTTATTTGCAGGATTGTTGTTATTGCTGGAAGTGGGATTAAGAAATACAGTTTACAGAAGCTTTATTTAATTTTTCAAGATCAAAAAATTCCAAATTTTAAAATTCCAAATTCCAAGTTGAAATTGAGAATCTAAAATTGGAGATTTAATATAATAGAAGCAAAAGTTAAAATTTGAAAAATTGAAATTTAAATAACTCCAAAGTTTGGAATTTGGATTTTCAGTATTGGAATTTAAAAAATTTATGGAATTAGACGAAAAAAAATATTTATATCTCTTATTATTACTCCCAATTGTGGTGTGTATTTTCCTTTTCAATATGTATTGGAAAAGAAGAAAACAACGCGAATTTGGTGATTTGGAAATGGTAAAAAGATTGAGTCCAGAGAAATCAGTTTTTAAACCTGTTTTAAAAATAGTGGTGATTCTTTTGGCGCTAACCTGCCTAATTATTGGTTTGGTTAATCCGAAGATTGGAACTAAAATGGAAACTGTAAAAAGAGAAGGTATTGATATCGTTTTTGCAGTCGATGTTTCTAAAAGTATGCTTGCCGAAGACGTTGCACCAAGTCGTTTGGATAAGAGTAAACAATTGGTTTCTCAGATCATTAATAACTTAGGAAGTGACAGAATTGGGATTGTGGCATATGCAGGAAGCGCATTTCCTGTTTTACCGATAACATCAGATTACAGCGTTGCCAAAATGTTCCTGCAGAGTATGAATCCTGATATGGTTTCGTCACAAGGAACATCTCTTGACGAAGCTATTCGGTTATCTGCAACTTATTTTGATGAAAAAAGCAAAACCAGCAAATTACTAATCCTAATTTCTGATGGAGAAGATCATTCTGAAGGCGCATCTGTTGCTGCAGAAGAAGCCAACAAATTAGGAATGAAAATTATAACCATTGGCGTTGGAACAGAACGAGGAGGAACAATTCCATTAAAAGAAAATGGTGTGGTTCGAAGCTACCAAAAAGATCAAAACGGACAAACTGTAACCACAAAACTAAATCAAGAAGGTTTAAAAACGATTGCAAAAGCTACAAAAGGCGGTTATGTTTATGGCGGAAGCACTAAAGAAGTATTAGAATATGTAAAAAATGCTTTGAACAACATTCAGAAAACAGAATTTGAAGCAACACAAATGGCCGAATTTCAATCTCAGTTTCAGTGGTTTATTGGGTTTGCATTTTTATTACTGTTCCTTGATATTTTCTTATTAGAAAGAAAAACAAGCTGGATCAAAGAATTGGATTTATTTAACGAAAAGAAATAAATGTTCGGAATAAAATTCAGAACAGAAAACAAAACAAGAATGAAAAATTTACTTCTTTATATTTTACTAACGGTTTCTCTGGCAGTTTCTGCCCAAGAGAAAGACAAATCATTGCCTGCTGCCAATGAAGAATATAAACAGAATAAATTTGTTGATGCTGAGGCAAACTATAGAATTTCGGAATCAAAATTTCCTAAAAGATCAACAGCGCCATATAATTTAGGAAATACTATTTATAGACAAAATCAAATTTCAGAGGCCAAATTTGCTTACGCGAAAGCCATAAAAAATGCTAAAACCAGACCTGAAAAACACAAAGCTTTTCATAATCTTGGAAATGTTTTTATGAAAGAGAAAGATTATACGCAAGCAGTTGAAGCTTACAAACAGGCGCTGCGTAATGATCCAACAGATGATGAAACGCGTTACAATTATGCTTACGCAAAACAAAAGCTAAAAGAGAATCCTCCGAAAAACGATAAAAATAAAGACAAGAATAAGGACAAAGACAAGGATAAAAACAAAGATAAAGACAAGGACAAGAATAAAGATAATAAGGACAAAGACAAGGATAAAAAAGACGATAAGGGCGACAAAGATAAAGACAAAAAAGACGGCAAAAATGATCCTAAGAAAGACGACAAATCGGACAATCAGGGACAGCCAAAACCGCAGCCTGGAGGAATATCAAAAGAACGTGTCCAAAATTTATTAGATGCCGTTAACAATGAAGAAAAGAAAATTCAGGATAAAGTAAACGCGCAGAAGGTAAAAGGCAATCCTAAGAAAACAGAAAAAGACTGGTAAAATAAGTTTAATCGTTTAACCGTTAATTTGTTTATTTGATCAAGTAAAACGATTAAACAAATAACGATTAAACGATTTAACATAAAAAAAAGATTAAACAATTTAATGAAAAGATATTTAATTCTATTTCTACTCACTTTTCAAGGACTTATGGCTCAAGTACAATTTGAAGCCAGAGTCAGCAAAAACACGCTTGGACTGAACGAAAGACTTCGTGTGGACTTCATCATGAATGTTGACGGAGATAATTTCGAACAGCCTTCTTTTGACGGTTTTAAACTTGTTGCAGGACCAAGCCAGCAGATTAGTCAATCTTGGATCAATGGTCGAAGCTCTTTCCAGAAAATTTACTCTTATATTTTACAGCCTGAGAGAAAAGGTGCTGTAACGATCAAACAAGCCGCAATAGAATACAACGGACAGATCTACAAAACAAATCCAATTAAAGTTACAGTTACCAATGCTGTAGCTCAGGAAAGAGATCCAAGCGACAGACCTCCAGGATCTGGAAACGAATTATTGACTCTTGTTGCTGAAATTTCAAAAACTAATCCATACCTAAATGAACCAATTACAGTAGTTTACAAACTGTATTTCAACAACATTGGCGTAACGGGATTTAAAGAGCTGGCAAAACCTAAATACAATGATTTCTGGAATCAGAATATTGACATTAAGCAATTGGCTATTGAAGAAGGAAGCTACCAAGGACAGAGATGTTACTACGTAATCCTGAAAAAAGCAATTTTATATCCTCAAAAAGCTGGAAAACTAACAATTGAACCTCTTTCACTCGATATTGGTGTGCAATTACCAACAAATCGCCGCGATATGTTTGGTCAAATGATTATTACTGAAGACAATAAAGTAGTTTCGGCAGGAGCTAAAACAATAAATGTAAGACCGCTTCCTGAAAGCACAAAACCAGAAGGATTTACTGGCGCTGTTGGAAGATTGAACTTTACGGTCACGCCATCTAAAACAACACTTAAAAATGGCGAAAGTCTAGATTTAATTGTAAGTGCACAGGGTACTGGAAATATGAAGTTATTTACACTTCCAAAACCAGTTGTTCCGAATGCCTTGGAAATGTATGATCCTGTTCATGATGAGAAAGTAACAACATCATTAGCTGGAATGTCTGGAAGAATTACAGATAAATATACTATCATTCCACAGTACAAAGGAAAATATGCGATTAAACCAATGCAGTTTTCATACTTTGATTTGAGTTCGGGTACTTATAAAACAATCACTTCTAAAGAAATTATGGTGGATGTTTTAGACGGTCCAACTCCTGCAGAAGCAAATACAGGATCGGCTGCTAAAAATGTAGCTGCCAAAACAGAACAATTTAAAAACATCAAACCTAAAACAATTTTAATTGGTATTGCTAAAAATGATTTTTATGGTTCTGATTTATATTTAGGATTATTATTTGCTCCGTTCATCATCATTCCGCTGGTTATTTTAGGTAAGAAGAAAAAAGAAGCTATCGACAGTGACGTTACTGGAAATAGAATTAGAATGAACAATAGACTGGCGAAGAAATATTTATCTCAGGCGAAGAAACATCTTAACAATAAAGAGCCTTTCTATATCGCACTGGAAAAAGCAATGCACAATTTCTTGAAAGCCAAACTGCATATTGAAACCTCAGAAATGAGTAAAGACAATATTAGAGAATTGTTGTTGTCTAGAAATGCAAATCCAGAAACCGTACAAAACTTTATTGCTTTGACAGAAAACTGTGAATTTGCACGTTATGCACCAGCATCAAGCGCTTCGATTCAGCAGGATTATGATAAGGCGGTGTTGATTATTTCTGAGTTAGAAAAACAGATTGTTTAATTTTTTTTACCGCAAAGTCCGCTAAGAAAATTGATTTAGATTTCGATGAATTTAAGTTCGCAAAGTTGAAAATCTTATTACATATTTAGAAAATGAAAAACATACTATATCTCTTTTTATTAATCTCACAGGTTTTCTTTGCGCAGGGGCGCTTTGAAGCAGGAAATGCTTTATACGAGAAGGGACAATATAAAGAAGCTGCGCAGGTTTATGAAAACATTATTAAAGAAGATAAATTACATTCGGCTGAATTGTATTTTAATCTTGGAAACTGTTATTATAAACTAAACCAAGTTGCGCCTTCTATTTATAATTATGAAAAAGCACTGGTTTTAAAACCAAACGACCCAGAAACTTTAAACAATTTAAAGTTTGCCAAAAAGCTGACAATCGATGAAATTAAGGAAGTTCCCAAAGTTGGTTTTGCAAAACTGATTCAAAACTTTACATCGATTTTTGATTATAATACGTGGGCAAAAATTGCTGTTGCAATCGGGTTTATCTTTTTACTGAGTTTTATTGGTTATTATTTTTCCACCGCTACACTCGCCAAAAGAATTTATTTTGTTGGAATGTTTATCCTTTTGATAGCACTGGGTTTAAGTATTGGTGCTGGAATGTCGGAGAAAAATAATTTTGATAACGATCGCGTTGCAATTGTTTTTTCTGAATTCAGCCAAGTTCGAAACGAACCTCAAAAATCTGCAAATGGAATTATTCTATTACACGAAGGGGCAAAAGTTTACGTACTACAAAGTGTTGCTGGATGGAAAAAAGTAGAATTAACAGATGGAACTCAAGGCTGGATTGATTCTTCGACCATTAAAGAAGTGAAATAAGATTTAAAAATATTCAAATAAAAAATTCCAAATTCCAATGTAAACTGGAGTTTGGAATTTTTATTTTTTTGGAATTTCTAATTAGTTTACAGCATCGACCAATCTTATAAATTCTGCTCTGTAACCATCTTCATCATTATACAAACCAGATTTCGCTAATTTTTTAATGTCTGAAGTTGAACTGCTGGTAATGTATTTTGAGTCGCGTAATTTTAATCCAAACCAAGAAACTGCAGTTGTAAATTTAAAATCAGGTGAACTGTTTTGAAGGTCTGTTTTCTTATCTGCTATCACATTTACTATTTCAATACTTTTATCACCATCAGGTTTTTTATATCTGAATTTTACGGTTGCCAATTCATCACTGTAACTGCCTTCTGTTTTTTGTGTTTTAGTATATTTTAAATCAGACGGAACATAATTGCTTTCTACACCAGCTGGAATAATTTCATACAAAGCCGTAACAGAGTGACCGCTTCCTAATTCTCCCGCATCTATCTTATCATTTTTGAAATCTTCAGCATTTAGTTTGCGGTTTTCATAACCAATCAATCGATACGCCTGAACGTGTTTTGGATTAAACTCAATTTGAATTTTCACATCTTTCGCAATAGCAAACATCGAACCTTTAAATTCTTTTCCTAAAAAACGATTTGCTTCTTGAATATTATCGATGTAAGCGTAATTTCCGTTTCCTTTATCGGCTAGGATTTCCATTTTAGAATCTTTGTAATTCCCCATTCCAAAACCTAAAACCGTTAGAAAAACACCAGACTCTCTTTTCTGTTCAATTAGTTTCAGCATATCATCATCTGTTGAAGCACCAACATTAAAATCACCATCAGTAGCTATCACTACCCTGTTATTGCCGCCTTTTATAAAGTTTTGCTGTGCCAATTTGTAAGCCAATTCAATTCCTTCGCCTCCTGCTGTGCTTCCTCCTGCGTGCAAATCATCAAAAGCATCCATGATTTCATCTTTATTATCGCCAGAAGTTGGTTCCAAAACAACTCCAGCAGATCCTGCATACACTACAATAGAAACTTTATCGATACTACGAAGCTCTTTTACTAGAACTTTCATTGATTCTTTCAATAATGGCAATTTGTTTTGCTCATCCATAGATCCAGAAACATCTACTAAAAAAACGAGATTAGAAGCCGGCAAATTTGCCATTGGAACATTTTTTCCCTGTAAACCAATCTTTAAAAGTCGGCTGTTTGTATTCCACGGACAGTCGCTGTATTCAGTATTAATAGCAAACGGATGCTGCCCATCTGGCTGTGGATATTTGTATTTGAAAAAATTGATCATTTCCTCAACACGAACGGCATCTTTTGGAACTTTCTGCCCTTCATTAATAAAACGTCGAATATTGGTGTATGATGCATTATCAACGTCTATAGAAAAAGTAGATAGTGGTTCTTTCAGCGGAGATTCAAACGGATTTTCTTCTAATCCTGCGTAGCTTTCTGTATTCGGTTCAATGTACATCTCCTCTGGAATTTCATCTACTACAGCTGCAGCAGAATCAACTGTCTCGTAACTTTGGTCTGCTGATTCAACTTTCTTACAGCTGAAAATAGTAAATACGAGGAATGCCATCATAAAGAAATTAAGATTTCTCATAAAGTAAATTTTTTAAAAATTAATAAAAGGTTATAGGCTTCAAATAAGGACTAGCATTCCGGATGTACTAGAAGTAATTATTTGCAATTTTCGAGTATGCAAAATCGTGCCAAAAAATTTACAAATGTTTTTCTTACGTGAAAATAAAATGAGAAAGTCTTATTTTTAAAGGAATCTTTTTGAAAAATTTTTTTTTAAATGAGAAAGGAAGGGTTTAAAGAAATATAAAATTTATAGAACTAAACTATTTTTTAATTTTTTCTAAGAGAAAATCACAACTAGCTTTTAAACCCAATATATTTTGATTTTGAGGTTGGCCATTAATATCTATAAACTTAAAAATCCTCTTTTCTTTATTCATAAAAAATATTTTCCAAACAGGTTTTTCACTAATGGTATCGCCATAAATATTTTTTAATGAAGTATTTTCATGTCTGAAGAAAATATCGATTTTGTCCTTTTCATTATCTTTTATCAAAACACTATCTTCAATTCCTCTGGAAAGATCCTTTTCTGAAAAATTATTATATTTTAAATAAGAGTTTCCTTTTTTGAGTTTAAACACAAAATTAGCATTTGGCTGAAAATTTGCTCCACTTTTACCTTCATAAAAAACAATTGAGACCTCTTCAATGCTATTGTCATTTGTGCTTAAAGCAGTTTCTAGTAAAATATCCTCTAAATTTTTAGAATCTATTGATTCATCTTTGCTATTCCTTTTACAGCTAACAAGTAAAATAAAAGAGAGAAATAGTGTAACTAATAATCTATTCTTCATAAACACTATTTTCAAAATTTATAAATTTTCTCAGGCGTAACGCAATAATCCAATTTAATATCCGACTCAAAAACATCATCAATCTGACTTACGGCTTCAAAAAAAGAAAGTCCGATTTTGAGGGTTTCGGGTTTGCACTCTGCAAGGAATTTATCGTAAAAGCCTTTTCCGTAGCCGATTCGGTTTCCAAAAATATCAAAAGCTAAAAGAGGTACAAAAACTACTTCTACTTTAGAAGATGGAACTTCGATTCCATCAACAGGTTCTGGAATATCGTATTCATTCTTTTTAATTTTGGTATTATCGGTCAAAAGAAAATGAGTCATTTTTCTGGTCTCAAAATCACTTTTAGAAATCAGGATTTCTTTGTCTTTTCCAGAAAGTAGATGAAGTACAAATTCGGTATTAACTTCTTTTTGTTCTTCGATAGGAAGAAAAACATGGTAATAAATTTTATCCCAAATTGACATCTGAATCAATTGGTTGGCAATTGCCAGACTTTTTTCTTCGACTTCGTCAAAAGAAAGTGCTTTACGGAAATTTTTATATTCTATTCGAAGTTCTTTTTTATTCGTCGGCATTTTCGGGATTACTTTTAGATAAATGATAAATAGCATCGCCTTCGTAAACAATTGGCGAATGGTTTGCATTAATTACAAAACCATCATGTGGTGCTTTTACTTTCTGTTCAAATTTACCAAATGGATCTGTAATAATGGCCAAGATAGTACCTTTGGTTACAAATCTTCCAACTAAATTAAAATCGTGCAGCAAACCCGAACATTTTGCACGAAGCCAAACCGATTGTTTAATATAAATTGAAGGTTCAAAAGCTGGCTCAACCAATTGCTTTGGATCAAGCATATTTAGATAATGCAGTAAGCGTTTTGTGCCTAGCACACCTTCATTTGCAATTTCATTATTAATATCCAAAGATTTTCCGCCTTCAAAAAGAAGCATTTTGACATTGGCTTTTTCAGAAGTATTTCTAAAAGAACCATTTATATTTTTAGAATATAAAGTAAACGGCGCATTAAAAACATCTGCCAAAATTTTCAATTCGGGATTATTTTCGGTGATTCTAATTTGAGGTGCATTGAAACGACTTGCTCCGCCTGCGTGAAAATCGACTGCATAATCTAGAATCGGCAGAATTTCTTCGACAATATGATAGGCAAATCTACTGGCAAGCGAACCTTTTTTACTTCCTGGAAAAACACGGTTTAAGTCGCGGCCGTCTGGAAATTCACGCGATTTATTCACAAAACCATACATATTGATCACCGGAATACAGATTATTGTACCTCGGGTGGGTCTGTTAATTTTTTTGCTGATAATCTGACGAACGATTTCGACGCCATTTATTTCGTCGCCGTGGATTCCTGCAGAAAACAAAACCGTTGGGCCTTCAATCTTGGAACGGCGTACAATAACAGGAATATTTAATTTGGTTGTAGTGTGCAGTCGAGCAATTTCGACGTTTATCGTTCTGTGTTCTCCCGGCAAAATCGATTCGCCAAAAATAACCAATGGAGTACTATTTTTCATCTCGAATTATAAAATCTAAATATAGAAATTATTCTTTTGATTTTGTAAATTTGAAACTAAATCAATGTTAAGCTTCATTTAGAAATCGGAATGGTTTTTGAAAAGCTTTTCGAACATCTTCAGAAACACTATAGAATGCAAAAACCAGCCTTAGATCTTCAAATTTTAACCTTGCCAGACAACCCCGGTGTTTATCAATATTACGATAAAGACGGGAAAATCTTATATGTCGGCAAAGCCAAAAATTTAAAAAAAAGGGTTTCTTCATATTTCAATAAAATACACGACACAAAGAAAACAAATGTTCTGGTTAGAAAAATTGTAACCATAAAACATATTGTTGTTCCTACAGAAACTGATGCGCTTTTATTAGAAAACAATTTAATTAAAACTTTACAGCCCAGATATAATGTTTTGCTGCGCGATGACAAAAGTTATCCTTGGATCTGTATTAAAAAAGAGCCTTTTTCGAGAATATTTTTAACTCGAAGAATGGTAAAAGACGGCTCTGAATATTTTGGTCCGTACACCAATTTCAAGATGGTTTACACGATTCTGGATTTAATTAAAGAATTGTATCCATTAAGAACCTGTAATTACGATTTAAGTAAATCGAATATCGACTCTGGCAAATTTAAAGTTTGTCTGGAATATCATATCGGAAACTGCAAAGGTCCGTGCGAAGGTTTGGAACCTTTAGAAGAATATCAAAGACAAGTCAACGCAATTCGCGAAATCCTGAAAGGAAATTTCAAAGAAAGTTTAAAGGATTTCAAGAAATTGATGAATAATTATGCGCAGAATTTACAATTTGAAGAAGCGCAGAAAATTAAAGAAAAAATCGAAGTTCTTGAAAACTATCAATCTCGATCAACAATTGTAAATCCCAAAATTACCAATATTGATGTTTTTTCAATTGTTTCTGACGAAAGTGCCGCTTATGTCAATTTCCTTCAGATTTCTCACGGTTCGATTATTCGTTCACATACTTTAGAAATCAAGAAAAAACTCGACGAAAGCGATGAAGAATTATTAGAATTGGCGATTGTAGAACTTCGTGAACGTTTTAATTTATTATCAAAAGAAATCATTGTTCCTTTTGAAATGGATTTGGGAGAAAATATTAAAACAACCGTTCCGCAACTCGGGGACAAAAAACAAATTTTAGATCTATCGATTAGAAATGCCAAATTCTACCGCATCGAACAATTGAAACAATTGCAAATTGTAGATCCAGATCGTCACGTAAACAGAATTATGGCGCAGATGCAGAAAGATTTACGCCTTCCTGTTGAGCCTCGACATATAGAATGTTTCGATAACTCGAATATTCAGGGAACAAATCCTGTTGCTGCCTGCGTGGTTTTTAAAGATGGAAAACCAAGTAAAAAAGATTATCGTCATTTTAATGTAAAAACCGTTGAAGGTCCAGACGATTTTGCTTCGATGACCGAAATTGTTTACCGCCGTTACAAAAGATTATTAGATGAAAATCAGCCTTTACCGCAATTGATAATTATCGATGGTGGGAAAGGACAATTGTCATCTGCCTTAAAAAGTATCGATGAGTTGGGTCTACGCGGTAAAATTGCCATTATCGGAATTGCAAAACGTTTGGAAGAACTTTTTTATCCAGGCGATTCTATTCCGTTATATCTGGATAAAAAATCTGAAACCTTAAAAGTTATTCAGCAGTTACGAAATGAGGCGCACCGTTTTGGTATTACTTTTCACCGAGATAAACGAAGCAAAGCCGCGCTTAATTCATCTGTAGAAAGCATCCCTGGAATTGGCGAAAAAACCATGCTGGCGTTAATACAACATTTTAAAAGTGTTAAAAGATTGAAACTGGCAACAGAAAAAGAAATTTCGGCCGTTGTAGGAGTATCGAGGGCTAAAAAAATTGTAGATTTTTACCATCCAAAAGAAAACTAATTCACTTTGAAAAAATACTTTTTACATATCTGTTTAAGTTTATTTTGCTCTATTTTATATAGTCAAAATGATATTTCTTTGGTACAAAAAGACAAAAGCAAATTCAAAATAAGTTTGAAAACCAATTCTGCCTCAAAAGAAACCGAAGAAATGCAGCAGACAGTAGAAGTCAAAAATTTTCAAACTGGAAAAACCCAGATCATTACAAATATCGAAACGTCTATTACGGGAAAACCAACTCATTTGGAAGTAAACGATTATAATTTTGATGGTTTTACAGACTTCGCTGCTTTTCATACCGATGACGGAATGGGGGGTTATACGATTTACCAGATTTTTATTTTTAATCCGAAGACTAAAAATTTTGACACTTTACAATTTCCAACCAATTTCAATCCGAAATGTGATATGTTTTGCGATGTAAAAGTCGATAAAACTAAACAAACACTAAGTTCAAGCTGCAGAGGCGGCGCGAAAACCCACACGGATATTTGGAAATTTGATCCAACCAAAAAATTAATACTTTCAAAAACAGAATCCTACTAAGATAATCTATTAAAAGCAAAAAAAATTGCCGACTTTTACAAAACCAATTAGTTAATTTCTATGCGCCTAAGCCAGCTGTCCATTTCAAATACTCGGTCAAAAGGATTTTTTTCCAATCCCAAAAAAGGAGCTCCTTGGGTCGCTCTTTTTTGGCAGGAAAAAAGAACCTTTTGCCTCTCGCAGTTTTCCATTTCCATTTGGGGTGTGGCAGCGGTGCTTTTTACACTTTTATTACTTTTTCCAGAGAAATCATTTTCGCAAGAAATTAAAAAGGATAGTTTAAAAAGACCTAAAATTGGTTTGGTTTTAAGTGGCGGCGGTGCCAAAGGTTTTGCCCATATCGGAGTGTTAAAAGTTTTGGAAGAAGCCGGAATCAAAATTGATTACATTGGCGGAACCAGTATGGGATCTGTAATCGGCGGACTTTACGCTTCGGGTTACAATGCTTCTCAAATCGATTCGATTTTCAAAAAGACAAATTTCGACGAGTTAATAAACGATTATATTCCGCGTTCGTCTAAAAACTTTTACGGAAAAAAGAATGACGAATTGTATGCGATTGTTTTACCGTTCAGTAATTTTAGAGTGGGTATTCCAGAAGCACTCTCAAAGGGAATGTACAATTACAATCTGCTCAGCAGTTTGACCAGAAATGTTCGTCATATTCGTGACTTCAATAAACTGCCAACACCTTTTTTATGTATCGGTACCAATATTGAAACAGGTGAAGAAGTTTTATTAAATAAAGGAAATTTAGTTCAGGCTATGATGGCGAGTGCAGCTTTTCCTTCCCTATTTACTCCAGTAGAAATCGATGGAAATTTATTGGTCGACGGTGGTGTTGTAAACAATTACCCCATTCAAGAAGTTCGTAATCTTGGAGCAGATATTATTATTGGAGTTGATGTTCAGGACGATTTGATGAAGAGAAAAAACCTAAAAAATGCAACTCGTATTTTGGTTCAGATTACCAATCTGCAGTCAATCGACAAAATGAAAAACAAAATAAAAGATACGGATGTTTACATAAAACCAGACATTCGTGATTATGGCGTAATTTCATTTGATAAAGGTGAAGAAATTATTAGAAAAGGAGAAGAAGCTGCTTTTGCTGTTTATGAAAAAATCAAAACACTAACAGATGAAACTTATTTTTACAAAAAGCCAAAACTAAAAGTCGCAACAGATACAATTGAAATCCAGAAAATTAATACCGACAAATTAGATAATTATACCAAAGAATACATTCGGGGTAAACTTCGTTTTAAACCAGGAAGTACGATTACCTATAATGATTTAAAAACGGGAATTAATAACTTGAATGCTACGCAGAACTTTAGCACCATTTCCTATTGTCTGCAGCCAGACGGCGGCAAAGACGACTTAGATTTGGTTTTAAAAGAAAACCCAACACAAACATTTTTGAAACTTGGACTTCATTATGACGGACTTTATAAAAGTGGTATTTTATTAAATCTTACCCACAAAAAAACGTTTTTAAAAAATGATGTGACTTCCCTTGACATTATTTTAGGTGATAATTTTAGATATGATTTTAATTATTATGTTGAAAATGGTTTTAATATCAGCTTTGGTTTTCGTTCAAGACTGAATCAATTTAATCGAAATGTAACCACTAGTCTGAGCAATCTGGTTTACGATAATCCTGGCACCAATTTAATCAATGTTGATTTTATGGATATTAATAATCAGGCCTATTTTCAAACTATTTTTGTACAGAAGTTTTTAATGGGCGGTGGTTTAGAATACAAATATCTAAAGATAAATTCGCCGACACTTTCGAATGAAGACAACGTAATTGACAAAAGCAATTACTTTAGCGCATTTGCATACTTAAAGTATGATTCCTTTGACGACAAATATTACCCAAGTTCTGGATTGTATTTTTCTACAGATTTACAAACGTACTTGGCATCGTCAGATTATACGAATACATTTAAACCTTTTTCGATGGCAAAAGCCGAGTTGTCTTTTGTAAATACATTATTTCCAAAAGCAACTTTTAAAATTGATGCCGATGCAGGTTTTACTTTTGGAAGCAGCAGCGTTCCCTTTTTTGATTATATTTTGGGAGGTTATGGTTACAGCAAAATCAATAATTTTAATTATTTCTATGGTTATGACTTTTTAAGTATTGCCGGAAACAGTTATATCAAAACAGGAATTACGCTGGATTACGAAATCATCAGAAAAAACCATATTAATGTTTCTGCCAATTTCGCCAATTTAGGCAACAATATTTTCAGCACAGTCGACTGGATCTCAATGCCGAAATATACAGGTTACGCTGTAGGTTACGGATTGGAAACTATAATTGGTCCAATTGAAATAAAACAATCATGGTCTCCAGAGATGTCAAAAAGCTTTACTTGGTTTAGTATCGGATTTTTGTTTTAGGCTTTTATTGAAGAATAATTCAATAAAATCGCGGTATTTTTTTGCTATATAAAAATTATATCAAAAAAAATTAAAATATCTAATAGTTATAATTAATATAATTTTTAATTTTACTCGGAAAAAATTACGACATTTGTTATAATGAAAACAAAATGGACAGGTTTATTAGAGTATCTTCAATTCCTCATCAAGAGAAATCCTGAGTAAGCTATCGAATTGAGATAATTTAAATCATCAAAAAAGATGATTGGATTATCTGTTCACACAATTCAAATTTTCGAATTATCTAATTTACAAATTATCTAATTGAAAAGCCATGCCATTATATCACAAACTCGGAGACTTTCCGCAAAAGCGACACACCCAATTTGAAAAACCTAACGGAGGTTTTTACTACGAACAATTATTTGGAACCGAAGGTTTTCACGGACATTCGTCGCTTTCGTACCATGTACACAGACCTACACAGGTTAAAGAAATTTTAAACTCGTATTCGGTTGAACCAAAAATTGCAATCGGAAAAAACATAAAATCATTATTATTCAAAGGCTTTGAATTAAAGCCAGAAAATGACTTTTTAGACAGCCGAAAAGCAATGTTAGTCAACAAAGACTGCATTATTGGTTTGGCTGCGCCGAAAGAATCGCTTCGAAATTATTTCTACAAAAATGCCGATGCCGATGAAATGCTTTTCGTTCATAAAGGAAAAGGAAAATTAAGAACCATGTTAGGAAACATTCCTTTTGAATATGGCGATTATTTGATAATTCCAAGAGGCATTATTTACCAAATAGAATTCGAAACCGAAGAAAACCGACTATTTTATGTAGAATCTTATTCTCCATTTTATACGCCAAAACGATATAAAAATCAATCGGGTCAGCATTTAGAACATTCTCCATTTTGCGAGCGTGATTTTATTCTGCCAAACGAATTGGAAACGCACGATGAAAAAGGTGATTTTTTAATTAAAATTAAAAAAGAAGGCATGATTCACGAAGTGGTTTATGCAACACATCCTTTTGATGTTGTGGGCTGGGACGGCTACAATTTCCCTTACGGATTCTCCATTCATAATTTCGAACCTATAACGGGGCGTGTTCACCAACCGCCTCCAGTACACCAGACTTTTGAAACGGCAGCTTTTGTCGTTTGTTCATTCTGCCCAAGACTTTATGATTATCATCCGAAAGCAATTCCGGCGCCATACAATCACAGCAATATAGATTCAGACGAAGTACTATATTATGTAGATGGTGATTTTATGAGCCGTAATAATATTGAGCAGGGTCATATCACTTTACACCCAAAAGGAATTCCGCATGGACCAGCGCCAGGCGCAATGGAACGCAGTATTGGTCATAAAGAAACTCAGGAATTAGCCGTTATGGTTGATACTTTCCGCCCATTAATGGTTACGGAAGAAGCTATGGGTCTTGATGATGGTCAATATTACAAATCCTGGTGTGAATAATTAGTCAATGTGCCAATTTGATAATTAGATAATATTTTAATTCGAAAATTAGACAATTAAAATTGTAATTTTAAACCTACAAAATAAATTATCTAATTATCAAATTAAACAAATGACTTTTAACGAAAAGTATAAAGACAATGCTCTTTTAATTAAAACATTCAATTTCGCATTAAACATAATTGATTATACAAACGAACTTCAAGAACAAAAGAAATTCGTAATTGCCAATCAACTATTAAAAAGTGGAACATCAATTGGAGCAAATTCTAAAGAATCACAGAACGCAGAAAGTAAAGCAGATTTTATTCATAAATTAAAAATCGCAATTAAAGAAGCTGACGAAACTGAATATTGGTTGTTTTTATGTGATGCACACAAAGAATATCCAAATTGCAAACATTTATTAAATGATCTTTCTGAAATTTTAAAAATTTTAAATAAAATAATATCAACATCTAAGAGGAATTAGAAATTAGAAAATGTGTCAATTAGTAAATTGATCCAATTGAAACATTTCAAAAATTATCTCATTTTCTCATTATCAAATTATCTAATTATGAAACAAGTAAAATCAGTAGAATACGGATTAGAAAAAATCTTTGAAGGAGCACAAGATTTCCTTCCATTATTAGGAACAGATTATGTAGAATTTTATGTGGGGAATGCAAAACAATCTGCACACTATTATAAAACTGCTTTCGGATATCAGTCATTGGCATACGCCGGATTAGAAACAGGAGTAAAAGACAGAGCCTCTTATGTTTTGAAGCAGGATAAAATCAGAATTGTTTTGACAACTCCTTTAACGGCTGATTCTCCAATAAACGAACATCTAAAAAAACATGGCGACGGGGTAAAAGTTGCCGCGCTTTGGGTTGAAGATGCTACAAAATCTTACGAAGAAACTATGAAACGTGGTGCGCGTTCTTTTATGGAACCAACTGTTGAAGAAGATGAATTTGGACAAGTTATCCGTTCTGGAATTTATACGTATGGGGAAACAGTTCATATTTTCGTAGAAAGAAAAAACTACAATGGTGTTTTCCTTCCAGGTTACAAAGAATGGAAATCAGATTACAATCCAGAACCAACAGGATTAAAATATATTGACCACATGGTTGGAAACGTAGGCTGGAACGAAATGAATACTTGGGTAAAATTCTACGAAGATGTAATGGGATTCGTGAATTTCTTATCTTTTGATGACAAGCAAATTACCACAGAATATTCTGCTTTGATGAGTAAAGTAATGTCTAACGGAAACGGAAGGATTAAATTCCCAATTAACGAACCTGCAGAAGGAAAGAAAAAATCGCAAATTGAAGAATATTTAGATTTCTACGGCGGCCCTGGAATTCAGCACATCGCAATTGCTACCGATGATATTATTAAAACAGTATCTCAACTTCGAGCTCGCGGTGTTGAATTTTTATCGGCTCCTCCGCATACCTATTATCAGGCAATTCCTGAAAGATTAGGTGTTCATATGGACATGATGAAAGAGGATATTAATGAAATAGAAAAACTAGCCATCATGGTAGATGCTGATGAAGATGGTTATTTATTACAGATTTTTACGAAGCCAGTTCAAGACAGACCGACACTTTTCTTCGAAATTATTCAAAGAATGGGTGCAAAAGGGTTTGGTGCAGGTAACTTTAAAGCCCTTTTTGAGTCAATTGAAAGAGAGCAAGAATTGAGAGGAACGCTATAAAACGTTAATTTTCATATACAAAACAGCACAATTCTCTAAAAAACGATGCTTTTTTTGCAAATGTTATGTTAAACTTGACTTTGGCTGTTTGTTTTTTGAACTTTCTATCTATCTTTGCACTCGCAAATCAGGAAGGGGTGGTTTCCTTCCGAATTGATATAAATTTCATAATTTATAGTTTTTTGGTTAGTTAATAGCATAAAAACTCAGTCATCTTTGACTGAGTTTTTTTGTTTTGGTACATTTGGAATAGAATTTGCATTTATTTATCTTTATAATGAAATGTAAAAATTGTACTATGAAAAAATTCATCCTCATCATATTAGCACTAACAACACTGGCGTTCGACACTCAAAAAGTGGACGCTTTCGATACTGGCGAATATTTTAAATTTAGAATTCATTACGGAATTGTCAATGCCGGCTACGCAACTCTCGAAGTTAAAGATGCCACCGTAAATAATAAAAAGGTATACCATTCTATTGGAAAAGGTTACACAACTGGTATGTCAAAATTTTTCTTCAAAGTTGAAGATTTATATGAAAGCTATTTTGATAAAGAAACAGGAAAACCTTATCGTTATGTTAGAAAAATTGACGAAGGCGGTTATACCAAAAATCAGGAAGGTTTTTTCAATCAAAACGAGAACAGAGTTCTAGTTAAAGACTATAAAAGAAAATCAGAAAAAACGATTATTGTTACTGAAAATGTGCAAGATATTGTTTCGGCATTTTATTATTTGAGAAACCATCCAAATATTGACAAATTGAAATCTGGCGATGCGATTACAATTGACATGTTTTTTGACGAAGAAATCACAAAATTTAAGTTAAAATATATAGGTCGTCAGGATATTACAACTAAATTTGGGACGGTTTCTACAATGGTATTTAAACCTTCTGTACAAACAGGAAGAGTATTTAAAGAAAAGGAAAGCCTAACTCTCTGGATAACAGACGATGTAAACAAAGTTCCCATTCGAATAAAAGCAGATTTGGCGGTAGGATCTCTTAAAGCTGATCTCGATGAATATAAAGGATTACAAAGTCCACTTAAAGCAAAAAAATAATGAACCCTACAGATAATTCTGAAGCAATCTTAAAAGAAATTGACCTTAAATTTCAAGCCATAAATCAAAAAACTGATGTCCAATTAGAAGGATTGCTTTGGGCTAAACCAATTACTTACTGGGATTACATTCAAACCGATGCATTGTTAAATTTACAAATACAACGCACCACTCTTCCTGACGAAATGGTTTTTATTATGTACCATCAGGTAAATGAATTAATCTTTAAAATGATTTTGTGGGAAATTGATCAAATTGCCGAAAAAGAAAATATTCAGGTTGATTTTTTCAGCGAAAGATTATCAAGAATTACAAGATATTTTGACATGCTTACCAACTCTTTCAGTATTATGGAAAACGGCATGGAAGTAGATCAATACATGAAATTTAGAAATACGCTTACTCCTGCAAGTGGTTTTCAGAGCGCGCAATATAGAATGATTGAATTTGCTTCTACAGATGTAATCAATTTAACAGACCGCAGATACAAAGCAGACTTCGACGAAAACACAGATTTAGAAACCAGTTTCGAACATTTATATTGGCAGGCTGCAGGCAAAGATTATCATACCGGCGCAAAATCTTATTTACTTCAAGAATTCGAAAACAAATATAAAGATCAGTTCTTGAGACAAATGTCTACTTTTAAGACCAAAAACATCTGGCAGAAATTCACACAATTACCAGCCGAAGACCAGCAGAATGAAGAATTAATTCAAGCAATGCGCCATTACGACAAAACAGTAAATATTACTTGGGTCATGCAGCACCTTAATACTGCAAGAAAATATATACTAGAAAGTGGAAAAGGTAACGGCGAAGCGACTGGCGGAAGCGACTGGCAAAAATATATGCATCCAAAATACCAAAGACGCATCTTTTTTCCTAAATTGTGGACCGAAGAAGAATTGTCGAATTGGGGAAATGAAACCGCAGAATAATTTCACCACAAAAAAACAAAAAGTTTGAAAAAAGCAGTCGTAATTTTAATTGTCTTGTTTTCTATTTTCTCTTGTAAAAAATCCGAAGAAAAAGTGGAAATCAAAATTACTAAACCAACAACCAAAAAAATAGAATTCGGTTTTAATTACGCAGATTTCAATATTGTAAATGACACAATTTCAAAAGGAGATTCGTTTGGCTCAATCATGCAAAGCCAGAATATTGGCGACAAAAAAGTTCATGATATTGTTGAGCAGGTTAAAGATTCTTTCAATGTTAGAAGTATTCGTTACGGAAAACCTTTCACTTTACTTCGCTCTAAAAATAAAACGAACAACCTTGAGGTTTTTATCTACCAGCCCGATGCGTTAAGTTATTATGTTATCGATTTAAGAGACAGCATTGCCAAAGCGTACAAAAAAATAAAGCCTGTTACTTTAAAAAGAAAGATAATTGGCGGTGTTTTAAAAAGCTCATTATCTGAAACTTTAGGAAACGAAAGTGTAGAAACGGCATTGGCGAGCAGAATCACAAAAGTATTTTCTTGGTCTATTGACTTCTTTAAGCTTAAAAAAGGAGATCGCTATGGACTAATTTTCACAGAACGCTTTATCAACGGAAAAACTTACGACGGCGTTGAAGAGCTGGAAGCTGCCTTTTTTGAATATAAAGGTAAAATTGTTTACGCTTTCCCTTTTGAAAGAGATACGACTTCTGGAAAAATAGAATATTATGATGATGAAGGAAAAACGCTTAAAAACTTCTTCTTAAAAACTCCAATTAAATTCAGCCGAATCACCTCTAGGTTTACAATGAATAGATTTCACCCAGTGCAGCACACTTGGAAAGCGCACAAAGGAACCGATTACGCTGCTCCGACCGGAACACCAATTTCAACAACCGCTTCTGGAGTTGTAGAAACTACTGGATACACAGCAGGAAACGGAAACTTTGTAAAAGTAAAACACAACGGAACCTATTCTACCCAATATTTACACATGTCTAAAATCTTGGTTCGCCGTGGTCAACGTGTAACACAAGGACAGACAATTGGTTTGGTCGGCAGTACAGGTTTAGCTTCTGGACCTCACGTTTGTTACCGTTTCTGGAAAAATGGAGTTCAAGTAGACGCACTTCGATTGAATCTTCCAACTGGAGAATCTTTGACTGGAAACGACAGGACTCGTTTTATGAAACAGATTGAGCCTTTGAAAAGAGAACTGGATAGTATTGGGAATTTGTAAATCAACTTATTTTATGAAAATTAAATATTCATTGCTATTACTTGTTTTAGCAGCAAATTTTTCTTTTGGACAAAACAGCGTTAAAGTAACCAGTAATTACGGGAGTGAAAATACTGATATTCAAAATTTAATTGATTTTGAGAACATTTATTTTGAACAACTAAATTTTGAAGGAAAAGAAATAAAAGAAAAACAATATAAAATTTCTCTTCAAGAATTTAAAAACGGTAAACTAATCAGTAAATCGATACTTTTTGATGGATTTGAAGATGATTATTTCAAGATAAAGTCAGACAAAGAATCTTTAAAGTTTCTATTTAAGATGGCTGATGGAAAATTAAAAACATATATAAGAGGCTCTAAATTTGGAAGCAAAAAATCTTACTTCAAACTAAAAGACAATTCAGATCAATATGCGTTAAAGGATTTTTTTGGCAGCAACAGTGAATTACATATTGACCCAAACCAAGAAACAGCAATTTTCGCCATTATAACTCCAACAAAACACGAAGATGGTTCTAGTTCTTATTGCGAAGTAGTGCAGTCGGACATTAAACCAGAAAATCTTGGAGCACATTTTAAAATTCCGCATTATTTTTTAGTTACAATACAATTTAAGTAAAGAATAGGTCATGAAAAATTCGCGTCTTAAAACCATATATCATGAAACTTTTTCTGGATTAAAATTATTTTACAGAGACACTACTCTTTCAGAAGATTTAATTTCAAAATATAAAATTGGTCAAATCATTCAAGAAAAAGGTTTTACCGATATGAGTTCTATCGGCGGCGGTCTTTCTGGAAATTTGAGATATTTAATTGCAAGTTCTCACCCCAAAGATCTATCAAAATTCAATCCTGATTCGGCAAAAATTGGTCATTTTCTTTTAGATTCTATTGCTTATTTTAAGGTATTGGATATTCAGAGAATTGAAGGCAAAACACAAATTTTCCTTTTAAACATTCCAGATAATTCGATTTCACTTTTCAAAAATTCCTCTTCAAATCTGGAAGAAGAAATTATAGAAAAAGCTCAAAAACGCTTTCGCGAAAAGATCAATGCTGCATTAATTCCTGAATTACAAACTGAGAATTGGAAAGAAAGAACAAAATCTCCACTTGGAATGAACGAAAATGGAGAATTATTTTTTGATGATTCTAAAATTAAAACAGAATCTCCAAAAAGAATTGATGTTGATACTACGAAAAAAGTTATAGAGATTAATAAAAAACCCTGGTGGAAGTTTTGGTAGAGAAAATTTCATTTTTTTATAAAAAAGTTAAAATTTGAAATTAAGTCAAAAAACGCTTATATTTGTAGCATAATTACTACTTTATTAAAATCTAAAAATGGCGACAACAATTAAAATTACTCCAGTAGTAAAAGGTAAGGAATCTGAAAGATTCAATGCAGCCATTTCCACAAGTAAAACAAATAAGATTTCTGAAGAAAAAAAAGCTAGAATATTTTCTTTAGTAAGCAAAGTAATGTCGAAAAAGGCATAATGAATGGATTTATCTGATTTTGTTTTTTCATCTCTAAATAATGATGACGTTTTAGAAAATTTTGATTGTGAAGACGACGAAATAAATGAATTTTTACTTGACGATTCTAAAAATTTTCAAAACGAAAAAATCACAAATACTTACTTATTTAAGCAAAACAATATTGTTGCAGCTTTCTTCTCTATTTCAAATGATTGTTTAAATGATCTAGGTTACGAAAATTCTATTTGGAATAAACTTCATCGAAAAATAAAATTGCCAAACGAAAAAAGAATTCGACAATATCCTGCTGTGAAAATTGCAAGATTAGGAATTGATAAAAATTATAAAGGCAAAGGATTATCTCACCAGCTTCTTGATTTTATAAAAGGATGGACATTTATTGAACACAAACCCGCATGTCGATTACTTATACTAGATGCATACAACAAACCTGTACAACTTTCTACTTATCAAAAAAATGATTTTATCTTTTTATTAGATTCAGATAAAGAAGAAAAACATAGATTTATGTATTTTGATTTAATGAGGCTGGAATAAAATCCTTAATTCACTCTAATGATCAATTTCAAAATAGCAAAAAAAATATGATCTTATTATCTTGCGGACCAATACTACAACCTCTAATTGGCATGCTCTGCTCAGGAGTAATTTGCATTATTCTATTTTTCTATTCAATAAAAAGAGTAAAACAGATCGATTTCTATCAGGAAATATATTTAGAATCTTCACCTCTTAGTAAATTTGGCTATATAGTTGCTTTTCTAATTGCTACCATATGTTTATTATACCTAATATTTATAATTCTAGCGCTTTTTATTGCTGGTATCGTTTTTAGTTTCATAAAATAGAATTCATAAAACGTTTTCGTAACTAATTGTTATATAATCTCGAACCTTTATTCTTTTAAAAGTTATTTCAGTATTTTTGTGTTTCATAGAACAAACTCAATTATAGATAAAAATGGCTTTAAACACAACAAACCCAACTGGGACTGAAGCGTGGAAAAATCTGCAAAACCACTATAACGCAATTCACGAAACCACTATACAAGAATTGTTTCAACAAGATAGTGCCCGCGTTGAAAAATTCAACTTACAATGGAATGACTTTTTAGTAGATTATTCTAAAAACAATATCAGTCAGGAAACTATTTCGCTTTTATTAGAATTGGCAAATTCAATTGAATTGAAAAAAGCAATTGCTGATTATTTTGGAGGCGAATTAATTAATAAAACAGAAAATCGTGCAGTTTTACACACCGCTTTACGTGCTCCAGAATCGGCAGTAATTAAAGTTGACGGAGAAAATGTAATTCCAGAAGTTTACGAAGTAAAAAATAAAATCAAAAACTTTACAGAAGAAGTAATTTCTGGACAAAGAAAAGGTTACACAGGAAAAGCTTTTACTGATGTTGTCAATATTGGAATCGGTGGTTCTGACCTTGGTCCGGTTATGGCGGTTGAAGCTTTACAGTTTTACAAAAATCATTTGAATCTTCATTTTGTTTCAAATGTAGACGGTGATCATGTTAATGAAGTCATCAAAAAATTAAATCCTGAAACTACTTTATTTGTTATTGTTTCTAAAACTTTTACAACTCAAGAAACACTTTCAAATTCAGAAACTATTAAAGAATGGTTTTTGAAATCGGCTACGCAGGAAGATATCGCGAAGCACTTTGCAGCGGTTTCTACAAATATTCAAAAAGTAACAGAATTCGGACTTAACCCAGATAATGTTTTCCCAATGTGGGATTGGGTTGGAGGAAGATTTTCTCTTTGGAGCGCGGTTGGTTTAAGCATTGCTTTGGCAATTGGTTTTGAAAATTATAACCAATTATTAGTTGGAGCAAATGAAATGGATGAGCATTTTAAATCGGCAGAATTTGACGAAAATATTCCAGTAATTTTAGCTCTATTAAGCGTTTGGTACAATAATTTTTACGGTGCCGAAAGTGAAGCTTTGATTCCGTACACACAATATTTATCAAAATTAGCTCCGTACTTACAGCAGGCAACTATGGAAAGCAACGGAAAAAGTGTTGGCCGCGACGGAAAACCAGTTAATTACCAAACTGGAACAATTATTTGGGGAGAACCTGGAACAAATTCGCAGCATGCTTTCTTTCAATTAATCCACCAAGGAACGAAAAGAATTCCAACTGATTTTATCGGATTCGTAAAACCGCTTTACGGTAACCAAGATCACCATGATAAATTAATGTCAAATTTCTTTGCTCAAACAGAAGCTTTAATGAATGGAAAAACTGAAGCACAAGTTCAGGCAGAATTTGACAAACAAGGACTTTCTGCAGAAAAAGCTTCTTACTTACTGCCCTTTAAAGTTTTCACTGGAAACAAGCCGACTAATACAATTTTAATCCAGAAGCTTACACCAAAAATTTTAGGATCTTTGATTGCATTATACGAGCATAAAATTTTTACTCAAGGAATTATTTGGAACATTTTCAGCTTCGATCAATGGGGTGTAGAATTAGGAAAGCAATTGGCAAATTCTATCTTAGATGAAATAAATTCTAAGACTGTTAAAAGTCATGACAGCTCAACATCATTTTTGTTAAATCACTTTTTGAAAAGCAAATAATATGTTTATTTAAAAATATCCTTAACAAATTGAAACGCCTTAATTTAATCAAGATTAAGGCGTTTTTTCGATGTAAAAAACCGACAAAAAGTGTAAAAAACAGGTCTATTTGCACGTTTCCACTTACAACGCAGTCGAAATAATTACATTTTTAACAAAAAACACTTGTATAAATTTAATAAAACAAAGTTTTTTTTAACGAAAAAAGAAAAATTCATTTTAATACGCAGCACAAAATACAAAACTTGTTTTTCTTAACATTTCGATAACACTATCTGAGTTATTTGTTATAATTTTGCCAAAAACAAATAACAAAACAGATGAAAAAATTGTCAAAGTTTCTCTTACTGCTTTTAGCGTTTATTTATGCAGGAGATATTTATGCGCAAGGTAATACAACTTCTTCTATCAATGGGGTTGTTAATGATTCGCAAAACAAGTCCCTTCCAGGAGCAACGATTCTTGCAGTTCATGAGGCTTCAGGTAGCCGTTATTCAACTACAACGGATTTTGATGGTCACTTTAGAATCTCTAACATGCGTGTTGGTGGTCCTTACAAAATTGAAGTGACTTTCATTGGTTTCACAACCTACACAGAGTCAGGAGTTTATTTACAACTTGGTGATTCTAAAAATTTAAAAGTAATCTTAAAAGACGAAACAAACCAACTTAGCGAAGTTGTAGTTGTTGGTAAAAAAGACCCAACTTTTAACTCAAAAAAGACTGGAGCTCAAACAATTATCGATCACGACAAGATCAACGAATTACCATCTTTATCTAGAAATATTGCCGATTTCGCAAGACTTACACCACAAGCACAATTACGTGGAGATGATGTAATCTCAATCGGTGGACAAAATAACAGATTTAACGCAATTTACATTGACGGTGCTGTAAACAACGACGTTTTCGGATTAGCTGCAAACGGTACAAACGGTGGACAAACAGGAGTTTCTCCAATTTCATTAGATGCAATTGAGCAATTCCAAGTGAGTGTTTCTCCTTACGATGTTAAATTATCAGGATTTGCTGGAGGAGCAATTAGTGCTATTACACGTTCTGGAACAAATAACTTTGATGGTTCTGCTTATTTCTTATACAGAGATCAATCTTTAGCTGGAAAAACGCCGCAAAGATCAAGCAGCACTGCTGAAAGAAAAAAATTAGCTGACTTTACAGCTCAAACTTACGGTGTAAGAGCTGGAGGAGCAATTATTAAAGATAAATTATTCTACTTCATCAATTACGAAAGACAAGACAACCAAACACCAGCTCCTTTTGATATCAACAACTATACTGGTAACATTGGTGTAAACGGTACAACTCCTTACAGCGGTGCTCTTGCTCAACAAAGAATTGATGCATTGACTAACTACTTAGGAACTGCTTACGGATACAACCCAGGTGGTTACAGCAACAACACTCAAACTTTAGTTTCTGATAAATTAATTGCTAAAGTTGACTGGAACCTTAACGATAATCACAAAATCTCTGTTAAGAACAGTTATGTTAAAGCTACAAACTTTTCACCATACCGTTCTACTGCAACATCATTAAACTTTACAAATGGTGCGCAAGAATTTACATCTACAACAAACTCTTCTTCTCTTGAGTGGAATGCAAGAATTAGCAACAAATTCTCAAACAACTTAGTAGTTGGTTACACTTCAGTAAATGACGACAGAGATCCTTCAGGAAATCCGTTCCCAACTGTAGAAATTAGAGATGGTTCTGGAAATATTTACTTTGGAGCTGAGACAAACTCAACTGCAAACTTATTAAACCAAAGAATCCTTACTGTTACAGATAACTTCGAGATTAACACTGGAAGACACAATATCCTTATCGGTACTCATAACGAATTTTCTTACGCTAAAAACGTATTTATTTCAAGAAACTTTGGTTACTACCAATACAACAGCTTAAATGATTTTATGAACAACGCTAAACCAATCAGATTCCGTTTAGGATACTCATTGTTTGGTGGTTCAGGAGATGACTCTCAAGGAGCTGCAGAATTTAACATGAACCAATATGGTTTATATGTTCAAGATAACATTAGAGTTACTGACAACTTTAGAGTATCTTTAGGTGTACGTGCTGACATGCCTGTTTGGGAAGACGGTAACGTAAACACAGATTTCAACACTAGAACTGTAGGTTTATTAGAAGCTGCAGGAAAAGATTTAAAAGGAGCAAGAGTTGGACAAGCTATTGAAAATACAGTTCACTTCTCTCCAAGAGTTGGATTCAACTATGACGTAAACGGAGACAAAGAAACTCAAGTACGTGGTGGTGTTGGTGTATTTACATCAAGAGTACCATTAGTATGGCCAGGTGGAGCTTACAACAACAACGGTATTTCTCAAAATGCTATTGACATTAGAACTACTGCTGCTGCTCCATTCTTCAACCCAAATACTTCTGTAGACAGCCAGCTTTACAACAATGGTGTGCCTTTAGGTCCACTTCCAGGAAGCGGACAAGCAGGTGGTAACATCGATTTATTTGCAAAAGATTTCAAATTACCACAAGTTTTAAAAGCGAGTCTTGCTTTTGACCGTAAACTTCCAGGTGGATTAGTATTAACTGCAGAAGCTATCTACAATGATAACTTAAATGCAATTCAATATCAAAACTTAAACGTTGCAGGTCCACAAACATACACTACAGGTGCTGATGTTAGACCAAGATACAACGGTGTACTTGTAGACAGCAAATACCAAGGTATTTACTTAGCTTCTAACAAAAAAGCTGGTAGTGCTTGGAATACAAATTTAACTTTGACTAAATACTTCCAATCAGATTTTATTGATGCAAACATTTCTGCAACTTACTCTTATGGAGAATCTAATGTTTGGATGGATGCTACAAGTTCTCAAAACAGTTCACAATGGCAATACATGGAAACTGTTAACGGTTCAAATGTTATCCCTGGTGTAACTAGATCAGATTTTGAGCAAGGTTCAAGAGTTATGGCTAACTCTTCTATCAAATTCAAATGGAACAATTACATGAAAACTACTGTAGGTTTATACTACGAAGGTGCTCAAGGAACTCCATTTAGCTATGTATACAATGATAATGGTAGAATCTTAGGTGATACTTTCCAAAACTCAGCTTTAGTATATGTTCCAGCTAACAGAAGCGAAATTAACTTAGTTACAGTTACAGGAAATGCTTTAACTCCAGATCAACAATGGGAAGCACTTAACAACTTCATCTCAGGTAACAAATACTTAGAGAGCAGAAGAGGTAAATATACTGAGCGTAACGGTGATCGTTTAGCTTGGAGCCACGTAATTGACTTAAAATTAGCTCAAGAGTTTAAAATCAATGTGAATAACAAAAGCCATAAATTAGAATTTACAGCTGACGTTTTCAACTTCACAAACATGTTAAACAAAAACTGGGGAAGAAGATTCTTTGCTACAAATGATCAAGCATTAATGCTTCAACAAGTTGGTTTCTTAGCAGACGGAACTACTCCAACATTCAACTTTAATCCAAATGTTGCAAACAGCATCAACCAAATTGATGATGTAGGTTTACAATCAGCAAGATGGCAGATGCAAGTTGGAGCTAGATACTCTTTCAACTAATAAAGAACCATCCTAAATAATTAAAACGGCATAGACTTTTAAGTTTAATGCCGTTTTTTTTTAGTCATTTTTGTTATATTTGTTTCAAACAAAAAACAAGGTTTATGTATAATTTTCTACAAAAATTCCACTCTGGCTGGGCTTACTTAGCATTGCTTCTTTTACTTGTTGCAGTTGTTAACGCAATCATCGGAGTAACATCAAAAAAAGATTTTACAGCTAAAGATCGTAAAATCGCTTTATTTGCTTTAATTGGAACCCATACTCAATTATTGATCGGTTTAATACTATATTTTGTTTCTCCACTTGGAAAAGCAGCTTTTGGCCAAATGTCAAATGCAGAACTAAGATTAACATCATTAGAGCACCCATTAATTAATCTTATTGCAATCGTCCTAATCACTATCGGATGGTCTAAACATAAAAAATTAATCAACAGCGAAGCTAAATTTAAAACCTTTGCTATATTTTACGGATTAGGATTATTACTAATTTTAAGTAGAATTCCATGGAATCTTTGGTTCTAAAAAATACCTATTAAAAGCCCTTCATCAGGGCTTTTTTTATCTCGGCATATTATTTGTACAAACTCCCCCCAAGTCTGAAAAAAAATAACCCATGAGAAATAAAAAACACATTTTATTCGCCACAATTGTTTTCACTCTAATTAGCGGCTTTACTTATGTTATAAGCCAAACCAAACCTACAACAGAACCCAAAATTATTCAAGACACCGTAAAAAATGCAAGACCAAATATTATTGCATTACCTGTAGACTCGGTATTTACAGATAAAGGTTTAAAACTTAGACCATACAAAAAAAACGCCCACGCATCCTACTACGCTGATCGTTTTAATGGAAAAAGAACTGCTAACGGAAGCCGATTTAACAATAACCAATATACTGCAGCCCACAAAAAGCTTCCTTTTGGAACCAGAGTTAAAGTAACCAACGAAGCAAATGGGAAATTTGTAATAGTAAAAATTACAGACCGAGGCCCTTTTGTAAAAACCCGCGAAATAGATTTGTCAAAAAGAGCTTTTATGGACATAACAAAACACAAAGGCGCAGGCGCAATGAAAGTTACCATTGAAACTATAGTAGAATAAAAAAATCCCGCTTTAAAGCGGGATTTTTATTTATACCAATTTCCTCAAATTCATTGTCATTCCACTGTGAATGCCTTCGTGATAATTATTAAAATCCAGGGCATCTTGAACATTTCTAAGAGTAAAACCCATGCTGGTTGTATATTCGTTATAATCGACAAAAAGTCCGCTTTCAAAATCATTTTTTGTTTTTTCAAATGTACTTAACAAAAACGATTTGATTAGATCCACTTCTTCCTGCGAAACATCTCCTTCGGGTTTTGTTCCTTTTCGATATTTCAAAATAAAATCTTCCGAAACCATTGTTGGAAGACCTGATAATTTATACACCAGAACCTGCTGTGAAGAAATGCAATGCCCTATGTTCCAAATAATATTATTATTAAAACCTTCCGGAACCTTATTTAACTGTTCTAAAGAATGACTTTCTAAGATTTTCAAGAGAATTTCCCTTATCGTTTTCTGCACTTCAAAAACTGAACTCATATTATTATTTTTTTTCTAAAATTAGACAATTTTAAGTTTCAAATGAATTTTCTTTGTATTCTAATAAAATTGAAAGATTATGAACAAAATATACTATTTAGCTTCTTGCGACACGTGCCGAAAAATCATTAAAAGTTTACCCGAAAACAATTTGGTTTTTCAAGATATCAGACAAAACCCCATCACTGAAGCTGAACTTGAAGAAATGTATAAGCTTTCTGGAAGTTATGAGGCTTTATTCAGCAAAAAAGCACAATTGTATAAATCGATGGATTTAAAAAACAAATCTTTGACTGAAGCCGATTTTAAAAAATACATTTTAGAACATTATACTTTCTTAAGCCGTCCGGTTTTTATAATTGACGGCAAAATTTACATTGGCAACAGCCAAAAAAATATTGCAGAGGTTATAAAAGCATTGTCGTAAGAATTCATAAAAGTTTGATGTACGAAACTGATTAACAATTTACAACACAAACCAGCAAACTTTTATTTATCTTTGCGCCTTTATACTCAATTATATGATACAATCTATGACAGGGTTTGGCAAAGCTTCTTTGCAATTGCCTACAAAAAAAATTACCGTTGAAGTAAAATCCTTAAATAGCAAAGGTTTAGATTTAAATGTAAGAATGCCATCACTTTACCGCGAAATGGAATTAGGCTTGCGAACTCAAATCTCAACGAAATTGGAAAGAGGAAAAATTGATTTTGCAATTTACATCGAAAGTACTGCAGAACAAACTTCGACTAAAGTAAATGTTCCTGTTGTAAAAAATTATATTGCACAGTTAAAAGAAGTTTATCCTGCTGCAGATGAAACTGAATTAATGAAAATGGCTGTTCGTATGCCGGATACATTAAAAACAGAACGTGAAGAAATTGACGAAAACGACTGGGAACAAATTCAGGTAATTATTGATGAAGCGCTTCAAAACATTCTAAATTTCCGTAAAGACGAAGGAGAATCTCTTGAAAAAGAATTCAATTTACGAATTGCAAATATTCGTCAATACATGAATGATGCTTTGGCATTAGATCCTGAACGTGTGCAAGCCATTAAAGATCGTTTACAAACTGCAATTTCTGAATTACAAGTTAATGTTGATGAAAACCGTTTTGAGCAGGAATTAATCTATTATCTGGAGAAATTAGATATTACAGAAGAAAAGGTCCGCCTAACGAATCACTTAGATTATTTTTTAGAAACGATAAAAGGCACTGAAGCTAACGGCCGTAAACTTGGTTTTATTACTCAAGAAATGGGTCGCGAGATCAATACAATGGGTTCTAAATCAAATCATGCTCAAATGCAGAAATTGGTTGTGATGATGAAAGATGAGCTGGAGAAAATTAAAGAACAGGTTTTAAACGTGTTGTAATGGCAATAAGCCTTAAGCTATAGGCTATAAGGAAAATAAATACGTCAAATAAGGCTTAAAGCATAGGTAATAAACTTAAGCTGTATGCTGTATGCTGTATGCTATAGGCTATAAGCAAAATAAATACGTCAAATAAAGCTTAAAGCTTAAAGCGTAATGCCTAAAGCTTAAAGCATAAATAAAAGCCCAAAGCATAAACTAATGAACAAAGGAAAATTAATTGTTTTTTCAGCACCGTCTGGATCAGGAAAAACAACTATAGTAAAACATTTACTAGGGAAAGAAGATTTAAACTTAGAATTTTCGATCTCAGCGGCTTCACGCGACCCACGCGGAGAAGAGGAACACGGAAAAGATTATTATTTTATTTCGTTAGAACAATTCAAAAAACACATTAAAGCCGAAGAATTCCTAGAATGGGAAGAAGTATACCGCGATAATTTCTACGGAACTTTAAAAGCCGAAATCGAAAGAATCTGGGCGATGGGAAAAAATGTAATTTTTGATATTGATGTTGCCGGCGGTCTTCGAATCAAACATAAATTTCCAGAACAGACTTTAGCCGTTTTTGTAAAACCTCCAAGTGTTGATGAACTCAAACGCCGATTGAAACAACGTTCTACAGAAAGTGAGGACAAAATCAATATGCGAATTGCAAAAGCTTCTGTTGAATTGGCAACAGCTCCTCAGTTTGATACTATTATCAAAAACTATGATTTAGATACAGCAAAAGAAGAGGCGTATCAATTGGTAAAGGATTTTGTAAATAAATAATTTTATTACGCAGAGATACACAAAGAAAAACACAGAGATTCGCAAAAGTATTATTTTTAAACTTTGCGAATCTTTGTGCTATCTTAGCGAATCTTTGTGAAACTCTAAAAAATGAAGATAGGCCTTTATTTCGGAACATATAACCCCATTCATGTTGGTCATTTGATCATTGCCAATCACATGGCTGAATTTGCAGATTTGGATCAGATTTGGATGGTCGTTACACCTCATAATCCGTTAAAAAAGAAAGCTACTCTGCTGGATGATCATCATCGTTTGCAAATGGTTTATCTGGCGACGGAAGATTATCCAAAAATTAAACCATCGGATATTGAGTTTAAGTTACCTCAGCCGAATTATACGGTAATTACTTTAGCTCACTTGCAAGAGAAATATCCCAATCATGAATTCTCTTTGATAATGGGAGAAGACAATTTGAAAACGCTTCATAAGTGGAAAAATTACGAAGTGATTCTCGAAAACCATGACATTTATGTTTATCCGCGTATTTCTGATGAACCTGAGAATACGGAACTAAAATCGCATCCAAAAATTCATGTAATCGATGCCCCAATTGTAGAAATTTCTTCGACTTTTATTCGAAACAGTATTAAAGAAGGGAAAAATATTCAGCCTTTATTACCTCCAAAAGTTTGGGAATATATCGATCATAATAATTTTTATAAGAAATAAACAACTTGAATTGCCTTCAGTTTTAACTGGAGGTTTTTTATTTTAAAAAATCATTCCATAGGAATGTATCATCGGTAGAATTAAATTTGAATTATGATGATGCGTTCCTTAGGAACGTTTGATTAATGAGGTTTGCCATTTCCACAAAACAAATGTCCCTACAGGACACAACGCAAAAACGATACTATTTTTTTCTACCGATGAGATATTCCTACGGAATATAAAATATTGTTTTTGATAAAATTAATTACATAAAAAAACCTGAACTTACGTTCAGGCTTTTGCTTATTATTATGCTTCAACATTAACTTCACTTTTAACTCGGCTTCTAATCTCGCTTAGCGATTGATCTACTAAAAGTTTTCCATCTCTGAAGACCTCCTTCAATTCACCTTGTTTTTCTTCTTCCCAAGAAACATTATCTGTTAAATGATACTTGCCGTCGATTAAGTCAATTTTCATTAATCCTTTGGCAGATTTTTTAGTTCCGTCATCAGTAATAGGATCTTTGAAGATGGCTCTTCCCTCTCCGTTTACCTCTCCGTAAGTTGCTTTCATGGCAAAACCAAAAGTATCTCTGGTATTATATTGGTAAGTAAAAGATCCGATTCCTAAAACTACATTGGTAGAAGCAAAACCTTTTGCTTTCAATCTTTCGCAGATCTGAGTTGCTCTCGCCACCGTAATACTGTCGCCGTAAATTGCTCCGATTTGTGGAACTAATTCCTTAAAGCCTTTGTCATTTACCGTTCCGCCAAAAACATCCCAAATTAGCTCTATTACACCTTTCTTTTCTTGTTCTGTTTTACCATTCGGATTGCCGCAGATAATATCAACTGGATCACCGCTGTCAGGACGAATTACGACTTTACCTTCCCTTGAAACAATTTCTTCTTTTAATCTCGGAAGATAATCGGTTAAAACTTTCCATAAATCCCAAGTATCAGAAACGATAGAAACAATTCCTTTTGGATAGACTTCTGTGATTAGTCTTTTAAAAGTTTCATATTCGCCTTCTGTAGTTCCCATGCACATTACAGAATGTTCTGTTGCTGCCACTGAACCTGCAACAAGTTCTAAATCTGAATTGGCATTATAATATTCTTCTAGAAAATCGATTACCGGAATGGTATCAGAACCTGTAAAATTTAATAAATGTCCAGCTGCTGATGTTATTGATGCTTCTATTCCGCCCATTCCTCTCATTGAAAAATCGTGCGCCTGCCAATCTACAAATTCTGGTACCGAAGAAGTTTCTGCCGCATATTTGTCTAGAACTTTTCTGTATTCTTTTGCAATTGTCGCTGAATTACAAGGAAGCCAAACTACTGCTGAAAGTAATGTTTCGAAATAATTGGTCAGCCAGAAAAACTCCGGAATTGTATTGTACATCGTAAACATTGGAACTCGCAGCGGAACGCTCGCTCCTTCTGGCAAAGCTTTAAACACCATCGGAATGTATCCTAGATCGTGTAAATCTTCAATATGTTTGGTTCCAACTTGGTTTTCGCCCAAATAATTATTGATTCTGCGTGCGTATTTTTGAACTACTTCTTCTTTTGATTTTTTGAAGAAATACTCTTCAAAGTCATGAATAATATATTTTTTGATGAAATACTGCAATCCGAAAAATACAACTTCATCAACTTCTTCTAATCTTGATTTTCTAGGTGTCCAGTTAGAATATACTAATGTTGTTCCGTCTGGGTATTGTCTTCTATGGTCAACTTTATAACCGTCTGTTAATAATAGTGGGTTCATATTTTTAGTTAATTTAATTAATTATTATTACATCAAAAATCGATATACTTTGCTGGAACTTCATCTGTAAGCCAGACATTATTATCAGACAAATAAAACTTAAATCCGTCTCTGTGCATAGCACCACTTCTAACGGTTAAAATCTGAGGAGTTCCTCGTCTGCTTCCTACTTTAATAGCGGTTTCTTTGTCTTTTGAAAGGTGTACGTGCTGACGGCTCATTTTCTTCAAACCTTCTTTCTGAATACTTTCCATAAACTTCGCAACCGTTCCGTGATACAAGTATTCCAAAGGTTCTGTTTCTGCTAAATTTAATTCAACTGAAATAGAATGTCCCTGACTTGCTCGGATTTTTGTTTTGTTTTCATTAAATGCGAAACGTTTTTTATCGTTGCTTTCTACAACATAATCTAAAAGTTCAAAATCCAATTTATTGCCTTTTTGAGAACATTTAGAAATTAATTCCTCTACATCTGCCCAGCCGTTTTCATCTAATTTTAAATTTATAGTTTCTGGCGAATGTCTAAGCACCAGACTTAAAAATTTGCTGATGCTTTTTGTTTCTTTTTCATTCATTACCTACGAAATGTTCCTATGGAACATCTTTAATTTTTATAATTTCTAATTATTTTAAATCGTCCCTAACTTCCATCAAGGCAAATCCTAAAAGATTTAAACCTTTCCATTTCTCCGGATTTAAAACATCTTTGTCATCACCTGCCATACCAATTCCCCAAATTGCATCGACCGGACTGGCCTCAACTATCACTCTGTTTTTTGTGTTTAGTAAAAATGTTTTCAAATCAGGATTTTGGCTAAACTTATGGTAATTTCCTTCTTTTACAATTTCGTATCTGGCCGCCAACCAAAGAGTTTCATTATAATTCTTTACTTCTCTTCCAAGCTTTTTGGCTTCCGCAGGAGATTTGGCCATAAGGATTTTCATCAAAACCTTATCATCATTAAATAATTCTGCTTTCTTTCCCATCATCCAATGTTCGGCAGTTTTGTAGGTTACTTTTTCAACTTCAAAAGAACTTAACCACCATTGACTGAAGCAGGTTTTAGTAATCGTCCCATCTTTACTCGGCTGATGTCCCCAGAAAAACAAAAACTTACTTTCTTGGGCTATATTATCTATATTGTATTTCATATTAATTGATCTAACTTAATTTGAGTAACTCGTTCGTTATCAAAATCTTTGAAAGAATTTGTGGTAAAGATTTTGTCAAAACAATCTAAAACTTCAAATCCTTTATTAAAAATGCCGTGGCTTACTGCTAAATATAATTTGCCGGCATTTTTGTTTTTTAATTCTTCGGCCAAACCGACAAAAGTTCCGCCTCCGTCGCAAATATCATCGACAATTAAACAATCCATTCCGTTTAAATCATCTTCGTAAACTTTAAAACCAGACAATTTTCCAGTTTTCACATCTCGGCTTTTACTGCATTCTACAACTTCAACTCCGCCTAAAAATTCAGAAACTTTGTAGATTTTCTTTAAAGCACCGCCATCTGGAGAAATCAATTTTACATTTTCACCAATTATCTTTAAAATTTCCTGGATAAAAGTATGATTTGGGATTACAGTGCAATTGTTAACCAACGCTGGTGTAACTTCAGAATGTGCATCAAAAACAAAAACTTTATTTAATTGCAAGCCGTTAATAATATCAGCGTAGACTTTTACAGATAACGGTTCGCCCGGAATCATGACACGGTCTTGTCTTGCCGCTGGAAAATACGGAATAAAGAGATCAATTATTTTGACATCCATTCTACGTAACGCATCAACTGTAATGCATAATAATCCTAAATCATTGAATGAATTTAATCGGTGTGTAATTGTTATTTTTTGAGTTGTATCGAAATCTGGATTGATTTTAATGTGAGGTTCTCCTCCAGAAAATGTGAAACTTTGAAATTTGATTTCTTCCTGATTTTGAAAAGGAGCAAATTTTGGGTCAAGATTTAGTATCATAATAGTATTAGTTTGCGTTAATTATACGCAAATGTAGAATTAAATTTTAAATAAACAATCTATTTTGTGTAAAAATTACGCAAACTTTATTTCGAAGTGAAAGCCATCTTTAGTTAATTTATCATATTTCAATTTATTAAACCTAAAAAGTTTGGCGGGACGACCTGTTTTAATTGGTGAAAATTTATCAGTTTCTTCTAAAATACCGTAACTCAATATTTTTTTTCTAAAATTTCGTCGGTCAATTTCTTTTTCTAAAATGGTACAATACAAATTTTCAAGATCAGAAAACAGAAATTCCTCCGGAAGTAAATCGAAACCAATAGGCTCGTAAGTCAGTTTACCTTTTAGTCTCTGAATTCCTTTTTCCAATATTAAATTATGATCGAATGCTAAAGGTGGAATTTCATCTATTTTAAACCATTGCACTTTTTCGGCATCCGTATTAGCTTTAATTTCTAGGTTTGAAGCGTCAACCAATGCATAATAAGCCACCGATATAACTCGATTTCTGGAATCTCTATAAATATCATCTCCAAAAGTGTACAATTGCTCCATAAAAGTCAGCTGTACATTTGTTTCTTCATGCAATTCACGAATAACTGCATCGCTCAAAGATTCGTTATCTTGAACCAAACCGCCTGGTAAAGCCCAATATTTTTCTGAAGAACCAAATTGCTGCTCAATCAACAACACATACAAATCACTGTTTTTGTATCCAAAAACAATCGCGTCGACAGCAATTCTAATATTCTGTAATTTTTCCATAATCAAAATTCATATCAAACAAATATAACGAATGAGAGCCAATTTCATAATTTAATGCAAAAGCATATTACAAAATTGGCTCTATATATTTTTCTTATTATTCTACTCCACTACTACGTTTTTAACTAACGTCATCGTGCAGCTGGTTCCGTACCTCGAAAGGGTTACATCGGCCTTCACTTCAAAAGTTCCAGCATTAGTGTATGTATGCGATACAGATCCAGGGGTCATTATATTCCTAATAGGAGTTCCATCGCCAAAAGTCCATTTCACATAAGTTACCTTATTGGTTCCATTATATTGTACGGAATAATTGATAGTTTTCGAATTGGCGGGGTCTGGCGAATGTTTTAATTCCGTTAAAAGGGACTCTCCCAGACAATCTATTATATGTTCATCATCATGTTTGCTGCAAGAATTAATCGCAAGAAAAACCAGCGTGAACATGAAAATCGCTGCTATCTTTTTCATTATTTGAAAATTTTAATGGTTCTTTATTAAAATTATTCTTTTAAAAAATAAATTCAAAGAAAAAACCAAGAATTTTCATACCCCATTTCAAAAATTTATAATCGTTTTAAAGCAGTAGAACTATAATCTATTACCAAAAAACAACTTTAGTTCTTTTGAAATAATATCAAAAAATGAATTCAAATTATTGTTCTTTGGAGCCAGTAAATAGACAAATTCTTCAGGAACATGAAAACTATTCCATACTAATTGGAGTTTGTTTTCTTTTATAAAATTTCTAGCATTGCAGTTCCAAGTTGCAGCAACTCCTTCATTTTTGGATAAAAGCCTTAACATCTCAGTTTCTGAGGGAATAATATAATTTGGAACCATTGACGGTCTCTTTTTATTAAAGGCATGCAGCCAAAACAACTTAATATGCGGAATACGCGCATCATGACTGTACCATTTTTGTGCGTTCAGCCAATGTTCTATTTCGGTAAAATTATCCGCTTTTAACTTCTGTCTGAATTCTGTAATATCTAAAGTCGTTGGTGCAACAAGTATCAACTTAATTTTCCCAACAATCTCGTAAGTGGTGTCAAAAGTATCGAACCTTTTCGTTGTAATCGCGAAATCCAATTTCTTTGAATCGACCAATTCAAAAAGCTCATCATTTTCTGCGAAAGTAAAATCAATCAAATCAAATTTTGAAATAAGAAGATTTCCAACACAATCAAATAGATGTTTAGAAATTCCGACTGAAATTAATCTGTTAGCATCTTCAGCTTTTGCTCTAAAACCAGCTTCCACACTTTCCAGCCTGTCGAGAGCATCTATAATCAAATTATTCAGTAACTTAGCGTATTCGGTTGGTTCAACGCCTTTGGATTTCCGATTAAACAATTTATTACCTACATGCGCCTCGAGCATAGAAATTTGCTGACTAACGGCTGGCTGGCTCATAAATAACTCTTTTGCCGCTACCGAAAAATTACCGTTTTTATAAACTGCTTTAAATGTTCTGTACCATTCTAGATTTACCATGACATAAAATTATTTATAACAAACATAGTTTATTTTATTTTTACTGATATCACATAAGCTGTAAATTTGTTAAAAATTTAATCTAATGAAGAAAATAGCATTACTCGCAATAATTGCATTTACAGCGACAAGCATATCTGCTGTAGCTCAGAAATCAAATAAAAAAAGTATGAAAAAAGTATTATTTGTTGTAACCAGTAATGATAAACTGGGCAATACTGGAGAAAAAACAGGATTTTGGTCTGAAGAATTTGCAGCGCCATATTATGAATTATTAGATCAGGGAGTTGAAATTACAATTGCATCTCCGCTTGGAGGACAGCCGCCAATTGATCCTAAAAGTGCAGATCCTGCATCAGCAACTGAAGACACCAAACGTTTTGACGCTGATAAAGCTTTACAGGAAAAATTAAAAAACACGCTGCAACTATCGACTGTTAACCAAAAAGATTACGATGCTGTCTTTTATCCAGGAGGTCACGGTCCGCTTTGGGATTTGGTCGAAGATAAAAATTCTATCGCTTTAATCGAAGCTTTTTACACCAATAATAAACCAGTAGCTTTTGTTTGTCACGCTCCCGCAGTTTTGAAAAACGTAAAAGTAAAAGGCGAATATTTAGTAAAAGATAAAAAAGTAACTGGATTTACAAATTCTGAAGAAGAAGGTGTAGGCTTGACAAAGGTTGTTCCGTTTTTATTAGAAGATGCACTAACTCAAAATGGCGCAAAATTTTCTAAAGGTGCAGACTGGCAGCCTTATGCTGTAGAAGACGGACTTTTAATTACAGGTCAAAATCCTGCATCGTCTAAACTGGTAGCTGGAAAATTACTTCAAAAATTGAAATAAAGGTTCTGAGATGCTAAGGTGCTAAGGTTTTTAAAAACTTTGTGGCTTAGTAGCTCAGAATCTTTGCAATCCAGAATCTTAAAAAAATTAAATAACATGCTGCTAAGTCTAAAGCGGAAAACCTTAGAACCTCAGAATCTTAGCAACTTAGAACCTTAAAAAAATGCTCAACTTTGAATTATATAATCCGACGAATTTAATTTTCGGAAAAGGACAAATTGCAAAACTTTCGACTTTAGTTCCAAAAGATGCTAAAATTCTTTTGGCGTACGGCGGCGGAAGTATTTTTAAAAACGGAATTTACGATCAAGTAATCAATAACTTAAAAGGTTTTGAAATTGTAGAATTTGGCGGTATTGAGCCAAATCCGCATTTTGAAACTTTGATGAAAGCTGTTGATGTTATCAAAGCAGAAAAAATCGATTTTATTCTTGCTGTCGGCGGCGGATCTGTAATTGATGGCGTGAAGTTTATTTCGGCAGCAGTAAACTTTGAAGGAAACCCAATTGATATTCTGCAAAAACGTATTTTAATTAAAGAAAATGCAATGCCATTCGGAACCGTTTTAACTCTTCCAGCAACGGGAAGCGAAATGAATTCTGGCTATGTGGTAACAATTGAAGCTACGCAGGAAAAATTATCCTCTGGCGGAAGTGCTTTGTTTCCGAAATTCTCTATCTGTGATCCAAATGTAATTGCTTCTTTACCAAAAAGACAAATTCAAAACGGAGTTGTAGATGCTTATACGCATGTGATGGAGCAGTATCTAACGTATCCACACGAAGGTTTTCTTCAAGACAGAATTGCAGAAGGAATTCTACAGACTTTAATTGAAGTTGGTCCAGGAGTTGTCGAAAATCCGACAGATTATACTTTAGCTTCTAATTTTATGTGGAGCTGTACGATGGCTTTAAACGGATTAATCCAAAAAGGCGTTCCTAGCGACTGGGCCACTCATATGATTGGCCACGAATTAACGGCGCTTTACGGAATTGATCACGCAAGGACTTTGGCAATTATAGGTCCAAGTTTGTACAATGTAATGTTTGAAACTAAAAAAGGAAAATTGGCGCAATACGGAAGAAGAATTTTCAATTTAACGGGTTCTGATGAAGAAGTGGCAAAAGAAGCAATCAACAAAACAGTTGAGTTCTTCCATACTATGGGAATGGATACCAAACTTTCTCAATACACTGAAGATTATTCGAATACCGCAGATTTTATCGTGAATCGTTTTGACGAAAGAGGCTGGAAAGGCTTAGGCGAAAACCAATTGGTAACTTTAGATAAAGTAAAATCGATTGTGGAGCTTTCTTACTAAAAGCTAAATTCCAAATTTAAAAAATCCAAATTCCAAAAGTTTAAGATTGGAATTTGGATTTTTTTTATTGGAATTCCAATAAAAAAGGCGTTCTTAACAAGTTTAGGAACGCCTTTTTAAAATACTAAAACAAAACTAACTAACTCAATTCTTTTTAAATTCATTAAAATTCTAATTTATAAAGACTTACAACGTATTGTGTCATATTTTATTGTGTGGGTTATAAAATTTTTTTTTCTAAAAATTAAATTTAGGATCATTACTTCCTTTCTGTTCAGGCTTTTCACTGCTTTTCTTTTTTTAATATTCTTAATCGCATACTTAAAATTGAAAGAAATTATTTATAAAAATATTTTTAAAGTAATTTTAATTTTTAGAGCTGTAATATATCCTGAAATTCAACTCGTTTAAAGTTATCGCAAAACGTTAAGAAGGCTCATTTGACAAATTTCTTAAATCAGTCTTTGCTTTATTAGCACATTATTAAGTACTTTTGTTTTAAATTATTAAAATAATGAGCGAAAAATTAAAATTTGCAGTAATTGGAGGAGGAAGCTGGGCAACGGCAATTGCAAAAATGTTATGCGTTAATCTTTCAGAAATTGCGTGGTACATGCGTAATGATTCTGCGATCGAACATATTCAGAAATACAAACACAATCCGAATTATTTAAGTTCTGTTGAATTTGATACTAACAAGCTTAAATTAACCAATAATATAAATGAAGCAATTGAATACGCAGATTATATCATTTTTGCCATTCCATCTGCTTTTTTAGATGCCGAATTAAAAAACATGACGGTATCTTTAGCTGATAAAATTATTTTTTCAGCCATTAAAGGAATTGTTCCAGAAACTAGCTTAATAGTGGGCGAGCATTTCCATATTCAATATGATATTCCCTATTATAATATTGGAGTTATTACTGGTCCATGCCACGCAGAAGAAGTTGCATTAGAAAGACTTTCGTACTTAACAATTGCCTGCGGAGATCCAGAAAAAGCTTGCATTGTAGCAAAATCACTTTCAGGAAATTACATCAAAGCCAAAATTTCTGATGATATTATTGGTACAGAATATGCAGCAATGCTAAAAAACATTTACGCAATTGCTGCCGGAATCGCTCACGGCTTAGGTTACGGCGATAACTTCCAATCAGTAATGATGAGTAACGGAATCCGTGAAATGAAAAAATTCATCCGTAAAGTGCATAAAATGAAACGTAACATTAATGACTCTGCTTATTTAGGCGATTTATTAGTTACAGGATATTCTGTTTTCTCAAGAAACAGAATGTTTGGAAATATGATTGGAAAAGGATATACTGTAAAAAGTGCCATGATGGAAATGAGCATGGTTGCCGAAGGTTATTACGCAACAAAAAGTGCTTATAAACTAAATCAAGGTTACGGAGCAAAAACGCCAATTATTGATGCTGTTTATGCTGTTTTATATGAAGGAAAAGATGCAAAAACGGTTTTCAAGAAATTAACGGAGTCCTTGGATTAGTTCTTTTTAAGAATATAGAAAATAGAGTATAGAATAAAGATTATATGCCTCTAAAATAAAAAGAGTCAAGACAAAATTATATTCGTCTTGACTCTTTTCTTTTGAGTACATTCCAAAGTCTATTTCTTTATTCTATACTCTATTTTCTATTTTCTCTATTTCACCATTACACCTTCAACAAAAAGAATAGGCACTTCTTCTGTATTGTTTTCGTTGATTAAGTTTGATTTAAAAATGAATTTCTTATCGTATAAAGTGTTTCCAATGAAGAAAGTCACCATAAATTCGTTATTCAAAACCAAAAGACTTTTTTCAATCATTTCAATCTTAACAACAGAAACGGCAGGAACTTCTACAAAAGCATGACGCAGAATTGAAGTTTTTTTCATTTCACCGTCGATTGTTCCAAATGCTTTTGAAACTACCATAACGCCGTCTAAATTAAAGTCACTATCGTTAACTAAATAAGCGTACCACACTTTTTCCATAAAGTCATCGCTCCATTCCTGCACAGCTGCAAGAAATACGTTTTCAACTTCTGGAATTATTATATCTTTTTTCATATGAGTCAAAAATTTAAAAGCCGAAAGTCATAAAGTCGAAAGTTAAAAGCCAATATTTGGGACTTTCAACTTTCGACTTTACGACTTTATGACTTAAATTATATATTTGATTTAAACTGCTCTAAGAAACGAACATCGTTTTCATAAAACATACGGATATCACCAATTTGGTATAAAAGCATTGCGATACGCTCTACTCCCATTCCGAAAGCAAAACCGTTGAATTCATCTGGATTTATATCGCAGTTTTTCAAAACGTTTGGATCTACCATTCCGCATCCCCCAATTTCCAGCCATCCAGTTCCTTTTGTGATTCTGTAATCTGTTTCGGTTTTTAAACCCCAGTAGATATCAATTTCAGCACTTGGTTCTGTAAATGGGAAATAAGACGGACGAAGACGAATCTTAGATTTTCCGAACATTTCTTTTGTAAAATAAAGCAACGTCTGTTTCAAGTCGGCAAAAGACACGTCTTTATCAATGTATAATCCTTCCACTTGATGGAAAATACAGTGCGAACGAGAAGAAATTGCTTCGTTACGGAAAACACGTCCTGGAGAAATTGTACGAATTGGCGGTTTATGATTTTCCATATAACGCACCTGAACAGATGATGTATGCGTACGCAATAACACATCAGGATTGGTCTGAATGAAAAACGTATCCTGCATATCACGCGCCGGATGGTATTCTGGCAAGTTCAATGCCGTAAAGTTATGCCAGTCGTCTTCGATTTCCGTACCTTCGGAAACGTTGAAACCAATGTTGGCAAAAATATCTATAATCTGATTTTTAACGATAGAAATCGGGTGGCGTGAACCAATAATTACAGGTTCTGCTGCACGTGTTAAATCACCAAAAATACCTTTTGATTCTTCTTTGCTTTCAAGTTCTTCCTGAATAACTCTTACTTTCTCTTCGGCAACCGCTTTTAGAGTATTGATTACTTGTCCAAAATCCTTTTTTTGGTCGTTTGGAATATTTTTAAATTCAGTAAAAAGTTCTTTCAATAAACCTTTACTTCCTAAATATTTAATACGGAACTGCTCTAAAGATTCTTTGTTTTTTTCATTAAAGGCTTTGGCTTCCTCTATGTGTTGTTTTATCTTGTCTATCATTTTCCTCCAATGCTTGAGAATACAAATTTAGTGTTTTTAGTTTAAAATATACAGTCTGAATCTTAGATTTCAGTTCAATTTCGACCGAAAACTGAGACTGAGACTAAAAACTACTCAATAAGTTTTCTTTCTAAAAAATAATTTACAATTGCTTCTTTCATTAAAACCGATTGTTCTCCTGCTTTTAATGGCGGTAATTCTTCTTTTACTTTATAATGCGGCCAGCCTTCAGCATCAAAAAAATCGAATTCATAAAATCCGTAAGGCTCCAGCAATCTGCAGATAGCAATGTGCATTAGGTTTAATTTTTCGTCTTTTTTGAATTCGCGGTGCACTTTCCCAAGTTCCTGAACTCCTATTAGGTAAATTATGGCATCTAAATCTAAATCTTCGCCCTGCGAAAACTGATTAGATAGTATTTCAACGAGCTTTTCCCATCGCTCTTTTAATTGTGTATCTCTAGACATCGTATGATTGTTGATTTTAGATATTAGATTCTCAAAAATTCAATTCTGAAGGGCAGAATTGCAATCTAATCTCTAAATTTTGATTTGCAAAGATACACAGTTCAAATTCAATGTGCCGAAAAAAATTAAACACATAAAATTACATCTGCCATAAAACCTATGAACCTTTGTATCTCTGAACCTCTGAACCTTAAAAAAAACATATATTTGCGCCTTTATTTAATACACCAAAATAATGAGTTTTTTTGATATTATTGTTGCCGCGCTTCTGGTTTTTAGTTTATACAAAGGAATTAAAAATGGACTTTTTGTAGAAGTTGCTTCTTTTATTTCGCTGTTATTAGGAATTTATCTTGCCATTAAATTTTCATCTTTAATGACTGGTATGATTTCAAAACATGTTTCATGGAATCCAACTAATATTCAGCTTACGGCTTTTATCTTAACTTTTATTCTAGTTGTAATTGGTGTTTATTTTCTAGCTAAAATATTAACCGGAATTGCCGATTTTGCTATGTTGGGATGGATGAACAAATTAGGTGGAGGTCTTTTCAGGATTTTAAAAACCATTCTTATTCTAAGTGTTTTTATCGCTTTGTTCGAAAAAATCAATTTCAATAATACTTTCGCTAAAAAGGAAACTTTAGACAATTACATTTTTTATAATCCAGTAAAAAAAGTTGCTGCTTTTGTATATCCATCAATCGAAAAATGGTACGAGACTTTTAAAAAGGAACATTCTGAAAAACAACAAGAAGAAAAAGAAACTTCTGAATCTGAAAAAGAATAATTCGTATATCAAACCCGACAGGTTTTATCCCGAGGTTTCGGGACTGTCGGGTTTCTTATTAACGACAATAAAATTATATGTCGCTCCGCTGGAGCTTTAATATTGACGCTTATTTATTTTGCTATAAATATTTCGCTTCTCTGAAGCTTTTTTTTAAATAACCCTAAAAGGTTTACAAACCTATCGAGTTTGCTTTTATACATATCTTTTATTTTATAAAGCCTCAGAGAGGCAAAATATTTATAGAAATTTAAATCTTGCGAATATAAAAGAGCTCCAGCGGAGCGACATATATTTCGCTGCTCTGGAGCTCTTTTACAATCTAATAATATTTTTTCTATAAATATTTCGCTTTTCCGAAGCTTTTCTAAAAATACTAATTAGAATTTGATTTCTAGGCTTTCTCCTTTTTTCAAAACAATCTCTTGTTTTTTATCACCAAAAATTAAAATTGTTTTTCCTCCAGTTTTAGAAGAAACAATTACTTTTTCTGGTTTTTTATTATTCCAAGTCATTTCAATTTCGAATCCTCCTCTTGCACAGATACCACTAACAGAACCTTGGTCCCAAGCATCCGGTAACGCAGGAAATAATCGAATTTCATTTTCGTCTGACTGAACCAACATTTCGGCAACGGCAGCCGCGCCTCCAAAATTACCATCGATTTGAAATGGCGGATGCGCATCGAATAAATTTGGATATGTTCCTCCCCCTCTTCTTGGTTTTTCTGTTTTCTTTCCGTCTGGATCTACATAGCGAAGTAATTCACGATACATTTTATAAGCACGATTTCCGTCCCAAAGTCTCGCCCAAAGATTGATTCTCCAGCCTTTTGACCAGCCTGTCGTTTCATCGCCTTTTATTTCTAAAGTCTTTCTTGAAGCTTCAGCCAAATCAGGTGTTTTAACAGGCGTGATATGATCGCCAGGAAAAAGTCCGAATAACTGCGATTGATGACGGTGTTTTGGATCATTATCGTCCCAATCAAAATACCATTCCTGAAGATTTCCTTTTTTACCAATTTGGTACGGATAAAGCTTTGCAAGCGCTGTTTCTAATTTTGCTCTAAAATCAACATCTGTATTCAGAACTTTTGAAGCTTTTATCGTTTTATCAAAACATTCACGAATCATAGCCAAATCGGCTGTTCCGCCATATAAAGTCGCTCCGACAAAACCATCTGCAAGTTTATATTGATTTTCTGGCGAAGTCGAAGGCGATGTAATGAGATTGCCGTTTTTATCTGTTACAAGCCAGCCCAAACAAAATTCGGCTGCCCCTTTCATTAACGGATATCCTTCTTTTTTCAAATAGGCTAAATCTTGTGCAAAAGTGTAATGTTCCCAAATGTGTGTGCTCAACCAGGCGCCCGCCATTGGCCAGCAAGCCCACATTGGGTCTTCTTTTCCAAATTGCCCAACGGGATTGGTCATTGCCCAAATATCTGAGTTATGTGCCGCTGCCCAGCCTTTATTTACTCCATAAAAAGTCTTAGCCGTAACTTTTCCTGTTACCGAAAGATTTTTAATAAAACTCAACAATGACGAATGCATTTCGGAGAGATTGGTATTTTCTGCCAGCCAGTAATTTTCTTCCAGATTGATATTCATGGTATAATTACTACTCCAAGGCGGACTTAAATGCGGATTCCAAAGTCCTTGCAAATTGGCTGGAACGCCTAAAGTTCTTGACGAACTAATTAGCAGATAACGTCCAAAATTGAAATACAAAATTTCTAGATTTTTATCTTCTTTTCCGTCAGCGTAGCGCAATAAACGTTCATCTGTTGGTAAATCTGGAGCGGTTGTTTTTCCTAAATCTAAATTTACACGATTAAAGAATTTTTGATAATCGGCAATATGGGATTCTTTTACTTTATCGAATGGTTTTGCATACGCTTTGTTTAAAGTTTGCAATGCAATTGACACATCGTCTAAACCTTCTGTTGCGGGATTTTTATCAAAACCATTAAAACTTGTGGCAACAGAGACATAAATAATAGCTTCTGTTGCATCTTTTAAACTTAAAGATTCTCTCGAACTCGTAACTTTTCCATCAGTTTTTTTGATTTGGATTAAAGTCGTAAATCTTGTTCCTCTTTCTTTTATGTCTAAATATTTGGGTAAAACTGTGTATCCCGCATTTTCATGAATTGGTGCATTACCCTTCATTACCAAAATATTGTTTCTTACTTCAACATTTGATTTTAAAAGACTTTTTAAATTGACATCAAAATTTAAAGCGCCTTTTTGATCGGCTGTCAATTTAATAATCATTATTTGATCTGGAGCAGAAACAAAATATTCACGCGTATATTTTATGCCGGCCATTTCGTAACTTACTTTGGAAATCGCGTTCGAAAGATCCAGTTCCCGATGATAATTTACTGCTTTGCCTTTTTCGGAATTGTTGATTTCTAATGTTCCTAAAGGCGCATACGATTCGGAGTTTTTTCCCTGAACTTTTTTATTTAATTCTTCCGCCAGTTTATAGTTTTCGTTTTTTAAAGCCTCACGAATGGCTGGAATGTTTTTATACGCATCTGGACTCATATTGGCATTTACAGGTTCGCCTGACCAAAGCGTAATATCATTCAAATAAATTTTATCCGAATTGGCGCCTCCAAAAACGGTTGCTCCCATTTTTCCATTTCCTAAAACTAAGCTTTCTTCAAAGAATTCTGCAGGCTGTTTGTACCATAAAACATTTTTAGACTGCGCTGAAATGTTTGTATAGAATGATGTAAAAAGTAAGATTAGAAATGTTTTTTTTATGAGCTTTGAATTCATTTTGCTGCGTTTTAAATATTACCGATCAGATGTTCCTACGGAACAATATTGCATTGTTAATTTTTTACAACGGATTTCATCCGTTGCTACCAATGAATTGTTCCTAACGGAACATTTTTAATTTATTTTTCATTCAAACAAGTTTCGAAAACCGTTCAAATTACCTTTTACTTCTCACTAATTACTAAGACTAATCACCAAGAACTAATGCTAAGGACTAAAGACTAAAGACTAAGAACTAAAAAAACTACTTACTCACTGAATACTTTTCATTCGCCGTAATCATTTCCCAATTATCGGTTCTGAAAGGTGATGCAGGGAATTTTTCTTTATTAAAAAGATTGATTGCTGTATCATCATCTGCCCAGCCGTAATGCACTGCTAAGGGATTTTGAACTTTATCGCTAGAAACAATTATTTTGTTGTCTTTGATTATCGCTTTCGCGGCATGAAAAACTTTGTCTGAACCTGCAATTTCGAAGCCTTTTAATTCATCGTTATTTGGCGTTGATAATCCACTGCCAATGTTATCAAAAGTCAAAATGATCTGATTTCCTTTTATTTCTTGAGACTTATAAGCTGGTCCGCTGTGAACTTGTTTTTTACCGTAAATATTGTTCATCGCAACTGCCGCTAATCGTAAGCCGATGTCTTGCTTGTTTGTTGGATGAATGTCTTTTGCGTTACCAATATCGGTTGTAACAACCATTCCGGTATTTTTCAATTTTAAAGTTTCAGATTGTGCTTCGCGAAGTTCTGCCCAACGGCTTCCTTTCTGACTGTTGCCGCCAAATTCGTCGAAAGTTGACAATTGAACAAAGTAAAAAGGAAAATCTCCTTGTTTGAATTTCGTTCTCCAATCATTGATCATTAACGGAAATGACTTTTTATATTCTGCTGCTCTCCAAACATTGGCTTCGCCTTGATACCACAAAACGCCCTGCATTGCGTAAGGAACCAACGGATTTACCATGGCATTGTACAATAATGAAGGATAACTGTTTGGCGAAATCGCAATTTTTACCTGTACAACATTAAACTTCCAAAGTCCGTCAAGCGGAAGATTTGTGTCTTTAAAATCGATTTTTAAATCAGCTGGATCGCCGTAGATCCCGCCACCGCCGCTGTAATCTGTAATTCTAACTGCGATTACGTTGCTACCTTCTTTCAAGACATTTGCCGGAATTTTATAGACTCGCAGTTTGTCCCAAAGATTATTCGTTCCAACTTCAACTCCGTTGACATAAGTTTTGTCTTCGTCGTCAACTTTTGCCAAATGCAAAACAGCTTCTTTTTTGGCTTGTTCTGCTGTTAAAACAATTGTTTTTCGCATCCAGACGATTCCATCGATATTGCCAATCTGCTGATTTTCCCAAAGTGAAGGCACTTTTATCTCCGGCCAGTTTTTATCCTGAAAATTTAGATCTTTGAATTGATTTTCATTTTCCAGAGAAACGTCAAAACCTTGTACTTTTTTGAGATTGTCTAAAACCGATTTCTTATAAATTTCAAAAACCGAATCAATATCTACCACTGGAACATCTGCAATCATGGCTTTAAATTCCGGGCTGTTTTGAAAAGCTTCACGGCTTGTCCAAGTTTCTACATTTGTTCCGCCCCAAGAAGTATTGATGATTCCGATTGGGATTTTTAATTCTGCATACAATTTTCTAGCGAAATAATAACCCACTGCTGTAAAATTACCAACGGTTTCTTTGTTGGCTGCTTCCCATTTTCCTTGTTTCAAATCGTCTTTTGGAGTACCACTTAAATCTTGGGCGACACCAAAATGACGAATCATTGGATAATTAGAATCAGTTATTTCTTTCTCGGCATTCATGGTTTTGTAAACCTGAAATTCCATATTCGATTGTCCGCTGCAAATCCAAACTTCACCAACCAAAACATTTTTGATTGTGATTTTATTTTTTCCAATAATGATTAATTCAAATGGTCCACCAGCTTTTTCTGGACTTAAATTTACTGTCCATTTTCCGCTTTTATCCGCTTGTGTTTTTTTAATTTGTTTGTTGAAATGAATTTCTACACTTTCATTCGCATCAGCAAAACCCCAAATTGGAATTTGCTTGTCTCTTTGAAGAACCATTCCGTCAGAGAATATTAAAGGCATTCTCACATTAGCATTTGATAAAATACTAATTATCAGAAAAATAAATAGTAAACTCTTTTTCATTTTTTCTAATTTAAATATTTTTGAACCATACAAGTGATATAAGTTATTTTAAGTTTTAGTTTAATATTGTGCTTAAATTTACTTATATCACTTATATGGTTAACTACATTTATTATTGTAATCCTTCTATTAAGGCGTTTAAAGCCTGAGTATCAAAAACAGTATTATTGCTTCTATTGAAAATTCCGAAACCGTTGTTTTCGATGCTTCCTTCATCCCAATAAAATGGTAATAATCCGTTTGCTTTTGCTGTTTTTACCACTGTTTTTAAATAATAAGCTCTTGAATTTAAATGTAAAGTCAGAGCGTCTCCCGTTAAAGTTGTTCTTCGGATTGCTCCAAATTCTCCCAATAAAACTGGAATTCCCTTATCTACAAACTGTGTTTTCATTAATTTGAAGTTTTTTTCCAAATCTGCTTCCTCTCCCCAAGTTGCATTTCGTTCTGTATCGGTTGTAGAGTGAAAACCATTTCCCCAATAATAAAACATTTTACCCCAAGTTTCATCTTTGGTTAAACCAGCAAAGTTCCAAGGCGAATAATAATGCACTTCGACCATCATTCTGCCAGTTACTTTATCTACTGGCAATGTAGTCATTAATTTGTTTGTTTTTTCGATATCTGTTGTTGGCCCTTGAACGACTAAAACACGAGAAGCATTTTTTCCTCCAGTTGAACGAACTGCATCAATAAAAGTTTGGTGGTAAGAAGTTAAAACTGCCATTTGAGCAGCATCTTCAACAGCTGGTTCATTGGCACTTGCAAAAAGCAAATGCTCATCGAAACCTCTTAAATGTGTTGCAATTTGTTCCCAAAAGGCTTTTTGTTTGGCGTTGTTTTCTACTTTTTTGGCTTCGGTGATATTGTTTTCCAGCCATCCGCCGTCCCAATGAATATTAACCAAAACGTACATATCATTATCGACGCAGTATTGCACTACTTCTTTTACTCTGTTCAGCCATTCGGTTTTAATTTTTGCTGTTGAAGCATTTTCTAAATTCTGATTCCAAGAACACGGAATACGGATTGCATTGAAACCTTTTGCTTTTACAGCATCAATCAGCTCTTTAGTAACTTTTGGATTTCCCCAAGCGGTTTCGCCTCCAGTTGCTTCCAAAGTATTTCCGATGTTCCAACCGAGTTTAATCTTAGCCGCCAATTCAACTGCTGAACTTCCCATTCCAGAAGCATCTGCTGCAATTGGATTCGTATTATAACTTGGATATAAACCTGCTGCAGCTCCTGCCGCCTGAGAAACGGTAATTTCTGAAGTATTTCCTTCAGTAGAAGTTAATTTCAATACTGCATTTCGTACTGCTGTATCTACATTTTCTGAAGCCGTAATTTTTACAATCGTGCTTCCTGAAGTTCCAACTGCTTGACTTAATTTTATCCAACTTGCGGGATTGCTTAAAGTCCAATTTGTTGCATTAGAATTAATAGTAATTTCAACTGTAGTTTCCTTACTTTCAAAATCAATTTTATTAATGCTCGAAACAACTGTTTTTATGGATACAGGATTTGGATCTTCTTTTTCAGAACTACAAGCTAAAACTCCTAAAAAAGCAAAACATAGGGCAAAGCTTAACAGATAATCTTTAATTGTTTTTTTCATCTTATTTGGTTTGGTGGTTAACATCAACGCCAGCTTTAAAAGGGCTGGCGTTAATTATAGTTAGATTTATCAAAAAGGAACAGCGGTTATTTAACTGTTATTTGAATTTCTTTTTTAATATCTCTTGAAGAAGTTCCCAATTTAATAGTGTATTTTCCTGGCTCAACTGTCCATTTTTTAGAGGCAACATCGTAATAAGCCAATTCTTTTACTGGTACTTTAATAGTTACTTTTTCAGAGCCTCCTGCTTTCACAGAAGCTTTTTTGAAACCTTTTAGTTCTTGTGCTGCACGAGTGATTTTAGAATCAGATTTAGAAGTATATAGTTGCACTACTTCTTTTCCGTCTACTTTTCCCGTGTTTTTAACCTCAACAGTAACTTCAATTACCTCATTTTGAGCGTAAGATTCTTTATTTGCTTTTGCATTATCAAGCGCAAAAGTTGTGTATGATAATCCGTAACCGAAAGGATATAAAGGAGCCACATTTTTAGTGTCAAACCAACGGTATCCAATCAAGATTCCTTCAGCATAATTTACCGTTTTATCTCCAGGGAAACTGTTTGTTGCATGTGCAGGAGAATCTTTTAACTGTTTAGGCATTGTCCAAGGTAATTTTCCTGACGGATTTACTTTTCCTAAAATAACATCTGCTAAAGCATTTCCGCCTTCAGAACCATTGAACCAGCTCCACACTAAAGCAGAAGATTTTTGGCTTACTTCATTGATATCAAAAGGAGCGCCGGCAATCATTACCACAATAGTTTTAGGATTAGCTGCAGTAACTTTTCTAATCAATTCTTCTTGACCGAAAGGCAAATGCAAATCTCTTCTATCTGATGCTTCTGTCTCATAATCACGGTTTGAACCTGCAAAAATGATCGCCACATCAGAGTTTTTAGCCGCTTCTACTGCTTCTTGTACTTTTGCATCGTCTAATTTATCGATGGTAACTGGACCATTAGCTGTAATATTTCCTAAGTTTCCTTTGTTTTTTTCATCGTAACGCTCTAAATATCCTTCAGCATAATTGATTTTAACCGATGAAGGAAGTCTATTTTTAAGACCTTCTAAAGGCGTCACTTCTCTTTTTGTTTTAACTCCAGCACCAAATCCGCCAAGAGCGTTTTTCTTTGTTGCATTGTTTCCAATAACAGCAATAGATTTTACTCCGTCTAGTTTTAATGGCAATGCATTATTATCGTTTTTCAACAATACAATTGCTTCAGCAGCAATTTTATAAGCGTCTTGGTAATGTGCTTCTGTTGCAATGCTTCCTTTGGCACGCTCGCCTCCGCCCATCGCTTTAACTTGGAATAAAACTCTTAAAATACGTTTTACGTGAAGATCAATTTCTTTTTCAGAAACTTCTCCCGATTTAACGGCTGCAATTAATTTATCGGCTAAGAAAAATTCATTGAAAGGTTTTGGTGTTCCCATTTCAATATCCAAACCATTTTTCAAGGCTTTTGCTGTAGAATGCACCGCAGCCCAGTCTGAAACTACAATTCCTTTAAATCCCCATTCGTCACGAAGAATTTTATTCAGCATATAATCATTTTCACATAAGTATTCGCCTCTAAATTTATTGTAAGCGCCCATTATACTGTATGCTTTTGCTTCTTTTACTGAAGCTTCAAAAGCTGGAAGATAAATTTCACGAAGTGTACGCTCGTCAATCTGTACATCTACAAAATCACGATTCGTTTCCTGATTGTTTGCTGCGTAATGTTTTACGCACGCCATTACATCTTTTTCTTGTAAACCAACGATCAATGGCACTGAAAGTTTTTTATTCAAAAATGGGTCTTCAGACATATATTCGTATGTTCTTCCTCCAAGCGGTGTTCTCACCATATTGATAGCTGGCGAAAGTAACATGTCTTTGTCTCTGGCACGTAATTCTTCCCCTAAACTAGTTCCAAAAGTATGAGCCATTTCTGCGTTCCAAGTTGCTGCCAAAGCGCCTCCTGCAGGATAATAAGTTGCAAAGTCGTTTGTCCATCCCGCTGGAGCCCAATTGTCGCGTGAAATTTCTTCACGAACTCCTAACGGACCATCGGCCATTTTTAATTCTGGAATTCCTAAACGTTTTACGCCTGCATTGGCAAACATACTGTTCCCGTGAAGCATTCCGATTTTTTCTTCTAATGTCATCTGCGAAATCAGTTTGTCGATTTCAGCATCATGATCTGTGCTTATTTCTTTTCCTACGTATTCTTCTGTCTCTGCTGTATTTGACGCTGTTGTCTGTGCATCATTTTTACAAGAAGTAAACAATGCAAAAACAAGAGCTGCCGAAAGGAATATCATTTTGTTTTTCATAGATAGCTAGGTGTTTTAGATTTAAAGATTTTGATACCTCACTCATTATCTTTAAATACCGTTAATATTATATGTTTGTGGTTTTTTGTTTATTGTTTTATCAAATTTAGAAAAACAACATCGTTTTCATTGATTTTGAATTCTTTGCTGAACGTTCCTTTTGCATCAATTGTTATTTTTTCTGTTGCAATTGGATCTCCGTTATTTTTCTTTTTCATAGCACTTACCTGCTCACGCGTCAACTGACTTGGTTTGTTTAAAGCCAGATAATCGGCATAAACGTCATTTACTTTGTAACCTACTTTGTAGATTTCTAAAGTATATTTTCCTTTTTGCATTCCGTCAATTTCAATCTTTACTTTTCCTTTTTCTTTTGATGGAAGATCCTTAACGTAATAGGTTTGATTCCAAACTTTTTCGCCCGGATGTGTATTGGTAAAATCCCAAAGTAAAACTTGTACATCGCCTTTTGCATTTTTAGAAGTCCACGAAGCTTTATCTGAATTTTGAAGTTCTGTTTCTCCCAATTTGTTCAAAAACTGATACGAGAAATAAGCCGGTTTTTTGATTCCCTGCGTATTCAATAATCCAAAACCGCCATGAAAAGGCGTAAATCTTGGGCCTGGTTCTTCAAAAATATCTGTAAAAACCCAATATGACATGGAGTTTGCCGCATTGCCGACTTGTTTTAATTTCTGCAGAATATAAGCTGCAGAATGATAACTGTCGTGAATTGGATCTGCCGGCGTGTAAGAAGAGCTCCATTCTGTGTAATGCAGTTCTAAATTAGGTTTTTCCGAATTGGCAATCTGCTTACGCGAATTAATAACGTCTCCGCTAATACTGTTTTCGTCTGGACTTAAAACGGTTCCAGAAGTCCCGAATTCATCCAAATATCCTTGGTTTACACCATACGTATGCGTCGAGATAAAATCTAAAGGCACATTGTTTTTAGCACAAAAATCAATTGTTTCGGGAACCCATCCTGCACCTGCTGTTGCTGGTCCGCCGACTTTGTAATCTTTGTTTACTGCTTTTACACCACGAGCTGCATAATCATACAATTTGAAATATTCTGCCTGAGTTCCTGTCCAGAAACCTGGTGTTAAATTTGGTTCGTTCCAAACTTCAAAATACCATGTTTTTACTTCTTCAACTCCGTAACGTTCTGTAAAATGCTGGGTTAGATTTTTGATTAAATCTTCCCATTTTTTATAATCTTTTGGAGGTGTAACATTTCCTTTCCACCAAAAAATAGTTTCTTTTCCGCTTGCCAATGCATTCGGCATAAAGCCTAATTCAACAAAAGGTTTCATTTTCAGACTCACAATATAATCGAACAAAACATCTACGTATTGATAATTATATTCTGGATTTCCTTTTGAGTCTTCACGGTAAACCGCCATATCATCAGACAATAAACCATGAAAACGAATGTATTTAAAATCGCATTCTTTTTTTACCAAAGCCAATTGCTGCTGCCAGTCGGCTCTCAAACCTTCGTTTGCTCTTCCGGCGCCGATGCATTCTTTAAACATGGTGTTTAATTTTCCAGCCGATTTGTTGTAATCTACTTTTATCGTTCGGTTTTGTGCCATCAAATGGACTGAAGTAATTAAAACTGCTGCTATTAAAAGTTTTTTCATCTGGAAATGTTTTTTTATTTTTTGCCACAGATTAATAGGATTCTAAAGGATTTTCTCTTTTCTCTCGCAGATTTTGCAGATCATGCAGATTCAAATCTTTTTAATCATTTTAATCTGTGGCTAAATATTTTATTTTCTAACAATATGTTAGACGCACTGGAGTGCATCTATACAAATTATGCGTAATCGTTCCGTTACAAAACCCTACAGTCCCGAAGCCTCGGTATAAAAACTTGTCGGGTTTAACTTTTTACTTCTAACATTTAACCTCTAACTCCAAATTACAATTTTTTGAATCTTACTGCACCACCTCCAGCTCCGCCTAATTTCAATTGTAATTTATCTGAAGCTTTTACTGTTTTCTTCGAAATTGCTACTGCTTCTGGATTGTGTGTTTGATCTGTTCCTTCAGCATCTACATAAATCTGTGCTTCGTAAGTTGCACTTGGATCTAAGAATGATAACGAAACTTCTACATTTCTTGGTTTTTCGTTGGTCAAAGTACCTAAATACCAGTCGGCGCTGTTTCTATCTTTTCTCGCTGTTGTGATGTATTCACCAATTTTTCCTTCTACAATTTTGGTATCTTCCCAATCTGTTGGAACATCTTTTAAGAATTGTAAAGCTGGTTTTCCTTCGTAGTTTTCTGGAAGATCTGCCAGCATTTGAATTGGAGAATAAAGCACTACATACAATGCCAACTGCTGTCCCACTGTTCCTTGGATTCTTTTTCCTGGATACCCTTGTTTTACCTCAACATCGAAAATTCCAGGCGTAAAGTCCATTGGCCCAGAAAGTAATCTTGTAAACGGAATAATGCTTAAATGGTTTGGCGGATTTCCTTCGCTCCACGCGTTATATTCTTGTCCGCGTGCTGCTTCTCTCGAAACCATGTTTGGGAAAGTTCTTCTTTCTCCCGTATCTTTAATTGACTCGTGGTATAAAACTGCTAAATCATATTGTGCTGCTTTTTCTAAAATGTATCTGAAATAATTCACTCCAAATTGTCCGAAGTGCATTTGTTTCATGTTCAATTTAGAACCAACGTGACCAATTTTTACCGTGTGAATTCCTAGTTTTTTGTATAAAGCAAAACCTTCGTCAACTTCTTTTAAGTAGTTAATTAAGTTTGAACCTGTTTCGTGGTATCCAATTAATTCGATATTCTTGCTTTTTCCATATGCTACTACTTTTTCTAGGTCAAAATTATCCGCGCTTTTGGTGAAGCTGAACATGTGCATACGGTTTTCGTACCATCCTGGAGTCCATCCTTTATTCCATCCTTCGATCAATAAATGATTGAAACCTTCTTTTGCTGTAAAGTCGATATACGCTTCGGCGTTTTTAGTTGTTGCACCTTGTTTATCGCTTTCCCAGAACGTGTATTTTCCGATGTGCATTCCCCACCAGATTCCTAAATATTTATAAGGTTTGAAATAACTGTTTGTGTTTTTTAATTTGTTTGGTTCGTTTAAGTTTAAAACCAAATATGAAGTGATCAATTCACCTGGGTTTTCTCCGATTTGAATCGTTCTCCAAGAAGAAGTGAAAGTATCTTTTACACGAACTTTTACACCATCAGGCCATGGCACTAAATCCGATTTTAATTCTGTTCCTTTATTGTTTACTAAAGTCATACTTGCAAAATCGATCAAGTTTGCTTCGTGAAAACTTAGAGCCAATCCGCTTTTACTTTCAATTGTCAGTGGAGTTAAAACGGTGTCAAGTGTGCTTACCGGCGCATCTTTGAAAAGATATTCGTCGCGGTTTTCTCTGTTTGCCGGAATCCACCATGCTTTTCCGTCTTCTTTTAAGTTAAAAGTCGTTTTTTCATCCATGATGAAAATACTGTCTTTTACGTTTTGTTTTGGATAAACATATCGAAATGCCACTCCATCGTCGAAAGCACGAAACTGAATTTGTAATTTTCTCTTGTTTCCTGTTTTTTGCTGTAAATCAACTACAAGCTGATTGTAATTGTTTCTGATATTTTTCTTTTCTCCCCAAACTTGTTCCCAAGTTTCATCAAACGAAAAAGTTTTTGCTCCCTTAATTTCAAAATTTGAACTTAAATCTTCATTTCCTTTTAGTAAAAATCCCATTTCTGATGGTGTAATCACTTCAGTTTTTCCGTGTGAAACAGCATATTTTGGAGCATTTTTTACCAGCTCAAATTTGATTGTATTCTTTCCGTTTGGCGATGCCAGTTCGTAAGCGTTTTTGTTTTTCTGACTATAGCCAATTGCTACTGAAAACAAAACGGCTGGGAGAATAAGATAGTTTTTCATGTTTTTTGAAATTATATTTTTTTAGCCACGAATTCACGAATTTTATTAATTAAATCTTTGGCTAGATTATTTTAAACACATAGAATCATAGTTTATTTGAAACTAAAAAAAGGCGTTTCACTTGTTTAAATTCACATAGCTATGTGTTGGAAACTGGTTTCTTTTTATTCTCTTTTTCAGAAACAAAAAGTGTATGTTTCTATGTGTTTATTTTTTTCGCCACGAATTCACGAATTATAAAAAATTAAATTCGTGAATTCGTGGCTGACTTTTTTATTTAATCCACTCTGTTTTAAAAGTGGTTTTTCCGTTTAATGGATTTGCAGTTACATCAAAATTGTTTCCGTTCTTGGTAACTTTTATTTCTTGTACTGCATCGCCTTCTGGTAAAAATACTTTAGCTGTTGCCGAAGTTGTTTTGTCGCTGGCGTAAACTTTTAATGTCAGTTTGCTCCAATCCATATCTTTTGTAGACTGCGCTAAACCGATGTGTGGAATCGCAGTTCCGTCTTTAATTAAAACTACAATTGGCACTTCGCCAGCTTTAATTTTATGCCATCCTGATTGGTATACTTTCTTAGTTTGGTAATCGATCCAGGTTCCTTCTGGAAGATAAACGTCTCTTTCTTCAACCTCTTCAAAAAGTGGTGCCACTAAAATGCTTGAACCAAATAAATATTGATTATCAACCAACCAAGCTCCTGGATCGTTTGGATATTCTACGAATAAAGCACGCATCATTGGCAATCCTTTTTGAGAACTTTCTTTTGCCTGAGCATAGATATATGGCATTAATTCGTAACGCATATTATCTGCTTTTCTAAATCCTTCTAAGAATTCTTTGCTGTACAACCAAGGCTCGCGTGGAGGTTCTCCGTGGCTTCTTACGTGTGACGTAAACATTCCGAATGGTGTCCATCTTCTGTAAATATTCTCAGGAGATTTAGTTGCAAATCCTCCAACATCATGACTCCAGAAACTGAAACCAGAAAGACCTAATGAAAGTCCACCGCGTAATTCTGCCGACATGGCTCCGTTTGAAGTTTCAGAATCTCCTCCCCAATGTAAAGGATAACGCTGAGATCCTGCCCAAGTACTTCTCGCCCAGATTAAAGTGTATCCTTTTTCTTTCTGAGTAATTTCTGCAACGGCTTTGTTGTAACGTAACGGATATAAATTGTGCTCGTAAAAACCAGTTCTTCCAGAATGGTAAATTCCGTCTGGCGGTGCAGCTTCTCCAAAATCAACTTTGAAAACTGCAACCCCTTCATCAAATAATTTTTTCAATTTTCCTTGGTACCAAGAAATCGTTTCTGGATTTGAGAAATCTAAAACCGCATCTTCGTAAGGAAGATTTCCTTTTCTGTCTCTAACCGCTAAGTTTTTCTCCATGATTTCTGGAAACAAAGTATTCTTTGGCGTGAAGTACGGCAATTGCCATAAACAAACCTGGAAACCGTCTTTCTTTAAATCAGACATCATTTTTGTTGCGTCTGGGAAACGAGATTTTGCAAACTCGTAGTTATTTCTCCAATCTACATCAAACCATCCTGTATCGAAATGAATAACATCGGTTGGGATTTTGTATTTACGTAAATCTCTTGCAACGTCGCGTCCTTCTTTTTCAGAAAAATACGTGATACGGCTCATCCAGAAACCGAAAGACCAAAGCGGCGGCATGGCAGCTTTTCCAGTCAAATTAGTGTATTGGTCTAAAACGTCTTTTGGTTCTCCGATGAAGAAAAATAAATCGGCTTCGTCATCGCCAATATACATTTCGTTGGCACTTGAAAAATATTTTCCGAAGTCAACTGTAATTGGTGTTGAATGATGCATGAAAACGCCGTAACCGCGGCTGCTCATGTAAAATGGAATCGGTTTGTACATCGTTTCATTTTGGATTCCGTTGGCGTCATCTGTCCATAAAACAACTTTTTGTCCGCGTTTGTTGAATTGTGTGAATGATTCTCCACAACCAAATATTTTTTCATCTGGTTCTAAACTGAACGCCGCGCCCATACTTCTAGAGTAATCGCTGTTTCTGCGAACGTAAGAAAACGGAAGTGTTGGTGTATACGTATTTTTAAAATCAGTATCATGAAGCGTGCTTGTCAGCAATTTTCCTTTTTCATCGTAAATTTTTACATGCCAAGGTTTTGTCAAAATTTCAACTCTTCCGTGTTTACTTGTATAACTGTGACCCCCTTCAATTTTAGAATATTTCCATAATTCTGGGTGATTTGGCGCAACGCCGTCAACCAGCATTAAAGATTCCTTTTGCGGATGAAACTGCGGTCCAGAAGTCGTTTTGATTCTAACTGTTCTATCGGAAACAAACTGAATTTCAAACGGCAAAATAGGAGATCCTTCATATTCTGTTGTTGGAAATTCGTTTGCTTTTTCCACATCAGGTTTCATCATCATATTGTTGAAAGCCTGACGCGTTTTGTAATTGTATCTCAAATATTTTATAGTTCCTTTTCCTGTTGCAGGATCAAAAGATGCCAATTCGTCTGCGAAATAAAAGGTATTCAGATAATTCTGAAAATCTTTACTGATATCTATTGGTGCGTTCAGCACATCTGCGTTCTGAATTTGAGCTGAAGCATTTGGAACTGTAAGAAGCCCAAAAACGCAAATCGAAAACAAGGTTTTTAAATGTGATTTTTTCATTAGTTAGTTATTTTTTTACCACTCCCGATAGCTATCGAGATAAAAGTATTTTTTCTTTTTCTTTCCTCTCGCAGATTTTGCAGATTGAGCAGATTTAAATCCGCATGATCTGCTAAATCTGCGAGAGCATAAAATATTTTTAATTTGTGTATATATTTAAATTTCAAAAATTAGAAAACTTATTCTGCTGTAATTACAATTGTAGATTGCTTTAATCCGTTTGCTTTTGCGGTTAATTCCAGTCTTCCAGATTGATCTCCTGATTGTACAATTACCAAACATTTTCCAGCCAAAGCTTTGTGTTTAGTTCCTTTATACGGTTCGTGACTTACCGGATCTCCACTGCAAACACCCACAATTTTTCCGTTTCCTTTTAAAGAGAAATTGATTTCGTTATTGGCATTTGGTGCTAAAGTTCCATTAGCATCTAAAATATCAACGGTGATAAATGACAAATCATTTTTATCTGCTTTTATCGTGCTTCTATCTGCAGTCAATTTTAATTGGGACGGATTTCCAGCAGTTTTAATTTCTTTTTCTAAAACTACTTTTCCTTCTTTTCGAGAAACTGCTTTTAAGGTTCCTGCTTCAAAAGGAATTCTCCACATTACATGAAGATCGTCTCCTTTTTTGCTTCTTTTTCCAACTGATTTTCCGTTTACAAAAAGTTCCACTTCATCGGCTTTATTGTAGTATGCCCAAACGTCAACAGTCTGCCCGGCTTTCCAATTCCAATGTGGGAAAATATGAAGAACCGTTTTGTCTGTCCATTCGCTTTGATACATGTAATACACATCTTTCGGGAAACCAGCTAAATCTACAATTCCGAAATACGAACTTACCGATGGCCATTCGTAAGGAGTTGGTTCTCCAATGTAATCGAAACCAGTCCAAACGTACATTCCCGCCAAGAAATCATGTTTTTTAATAATTTTCCAAGTTGCTTCATGCGTAGATCCCCAAGGCGTCTGTACCTGATCATAAGCCGAAACGGTATTTCCTGGATTTCCTTCTGTAAATTTAAGATCCCATCTTACCGGCCATTTTTTGATAGTGTCTGAAACGGCATCGTAATATCCTCTTGTCTGCAAACCTGAAGTCGTTTCAGTTGCAATGAAAGGAGTATTAGGGAAATTCTTCAGATGATGTTCGAATGTCTGATGCGCATAATTGTATCCGATTAAATCTAAAACTCCAGATCCAGCAAGCGGATTAATAGAAACATCTTTTTTCTCAAATTGTAAAGTCACGGCATCAATATTCATATTTACTGGCGGATTCATTCCTGCAGTCAACGGACGTGTTTTGTCATATTGACGAGTGATTGCAGCTAATTCTTTAGCAATTTCCACACCTTTTTCATTCCATTGTTCTGGGATTTCATTTCCGATACTCCAAACAAAAATACTTGGATGATTTCTGTCGCGAAGCAATTGATCAATTAGATCTTTTTTGTGCCATTTGTCCCAATCGTTTCCGTAATCGTATTTGGTTTTGGTTTGTTTCCACATGTCAAAAGCTTCGTCCATGACAATGAAACCCATTTTGTCGCAAAGATCCAAAAGTTCTGGAGCGGGCGGATTATGAGAAGTTCTGATTCCGTTTACTCCCATTTCTTTCATGATTTCCAATTGGCGTTCGATGGCGCGAGTATTAATCGCTGATCCCAACGGTCCTAAATCGTGATGTAAGCAAACTCCTTTTATTTTAACCTGTTTTCCATTCAAAATAAAACCTTTATTCAGATCAAATTTAAAATCTCTGATTCCGAAATTGGTTTTGTATTGATCAACGATTTTATCGTCAAGCGAAATTTCGGTAACTGCTGTATACAATTCTGGGTTTTCATCTGACCATAAAATCGGGGTTTCAATTTCTGCCGATTGATTCAAAGTTTGATTTTCGCTGGCATTGATTGTTATATCTTGAGTGACGGATGTTACTTTTTTGTCTTCTTTAAAAATAGTCGTCGTTACCGTAGCTTTTTTACCTTCTTTATATTGATTTTTTATTGTTGTTTCAATACTTACAGAAGCTTTTTCGGCTGTAACTTTTGGGGTTGTAATGTAAGTTCCCCATTGCCCTACATGAAGTTTGTCTGTGGTTTCGATCCAGACATTTCTAAAAATTCCTGAACCCGAATACCATCTTGAATTAGGTTGTTTTGAATTGTCAACCTTAACAATTATTTCGTTGTTTTTGTCTCCATAGTTTAAGTATTTGGAGATTTCATATTGAAAACCAATATATCCGTTTGGACGTTTTCCTAAATAATGACCGTTTACCCAGACTTCACTGTTTTTGTAAACGCCGTCAAAAGTGATAGAAGTTACTTTTGTACTGTCTTCTGCAGCCACTTTGAATGTTTTTTTGTACCAGCCTAAACCTCCATTTAATGCTCCTCCGCCATAACCAGCAGGACTTTTTTCATCAAAATTTCCTTCTATGCTCCAATCGTGAGGAACGTCTAGTTTTCTCCATTTTGTGGTATTTCCGATAGTATCTTTATCAATTATACTATCGTTTAGATGGAAACTCCAATCTGCATTAAAAGAAACTTTTCTATTTATAAATGCATCCTCTTTTTTAGCGCAGGAATTGAGTAAAATTACTCCTGCTGCTACTGCCGACAAACATATACTTTTTATGTTTTTTCTAATATGCATAGGTACTTTTTGTGTTTTTGGAATTGGAAGATAGAAATAAAAATCGATTTCGGATATTTCTTCTTTAAATAATTTAAGTCTCAGTCTTAAAGCACGTTAGAAACATGTTTAAAACTGAGACTTCAAAACTAACTAACTTATGATTTTGGAACCAAATGATAAATCAAATAATCACCATCTGCTCTAATAGCAATAAAGCATAAACTTGTATCAGTAAGTTCAACAATTTTTACATTTGTAAAACTGAAAGAAGGACTGAAATAGCTTGGTTCACTTGGATGTAACATTTCTGTTCCTCCATTAAATGAAATTCTATCATTTGTTTCGCCTGCTGTAAGGCTGAAATTGAATGTTCCTACTTTTGTTGTTTTTTGTGTATTTCCTAAAGCTGGGTTAGTTTGTGTTACAGAAACATTGTAACCTCCATCCAAATCAAATGTAATTTCTCCCCAATCTTTATTTTCTAGACCAGCCCAAGAAATATCAGTAAGATTTGGCCACCATCCTGGACCGCTAACTTCTCTATTAACATAACTAGGCGTGTTTCCAATAAACTCTAATGGAGCTGTCATATACAGTACCCAAGTTTTTCCAGCCTGTCCGTTAGTAAGTTTTGCCCATCTTGGATCGCTGAAAAAAGCATCATCGTTTTCTGGAACATCTACTGTTACTGGTGCAGCTTCAACAGATCCTCCTCTAACAAATGCTGTGTAAAAAATAGTATACTTTCCTGCAAAAGGGAAATTTACTTTATCATCGCTTTTATTAGAATGTCCAAGTTCATTTCCGTTCCCATCAACATATCTCCAATATGGAATTACAGTTGGATCATCATTCTTTAAAATTACCTCATTCTTCTTTGCTGTGTTTTGAGTAATTGAAAACTCAAGTGTTTCTGGTGTTTGCGTTACCGCTGGCAGACTTTCACGATCTTCCACAGGCTCGCAAGAGAATAAAAACGAACTGATTGTTACAGCCGCTAATACTATATATAATATACGTTTCATAATCAATTGTTTAAATGTTAGTTCCAACCTGGATTTTGTTGAATAGTACCATTTGAAAGTACTATTTGTGATTGTGGTAAAGGAAACCATCCTAAAGTTTCTGGTCTAAATGTTACAGCAAACTGAGAATCTCCAGTAGTGTTATCGATAGCCGCTTTCATTACTGGCATTCCTTGTCTGATTAAGTCAAAATAACGTAATCCTTCCAAAGCCAATTCTAAACGACGCTCTTCCATAATATTAGCCTGAGTTGCAGGAATTCTATTAGTCGTACTTTTGAATGCACGGTCACGTACTCTGTCTAAATCTGTTTGTGCTAATGCTGCATTTGTTCCTAAATTCAATTCGGCAGCCATTAATAAAACATCTGCAAAACGAATAATTGCATAATCTTGGTAGTTGTCAATTTGGAAGTTTCCTCCGTTTGCTTCAACAACAGCTGTTCCCGCTGCATTAGTAATTGGACAATATTTTTTCCAAGAATATCCAGTATATTGACGTTGTTCTCTAGCCTGCGGATCAAAATTTAGTCCTTCACCAGCGTAGTCAATAAATGAAGCTGCTTTTCTGCTGTCTGCATTATCATATGCCGCAACCAATTTAGGATTTACAGTTGCTCCTCCCCATCCTGTTGCATATCTTCCGATAGAACCACCACGAGGCGCAATATTTACCTGAAAACGGTTTCCTTCGTGAAGATCCCAATTTCCTTTTCCTGAACCGTTGAAACGAACAGCCCAAACCATTTCTGTATTATCTTCTCCAGCAAAATTTTCTAAAGAAGCTGCTAACCAAAGATTCGCAAAATCTGCTACTAATCCGTGGCCGCTATTATTTACAGCATCATTAATGTACGTTACAACTTGTGGTTTCGTAACTACACCTGCTAAATCTGTTTTGTTGTATGCTCCAGTGTAAAACAAGAATGTTCTAGCCAAATAAGCTTCTGCAGCCCATTTTGTAATACGTCCGTAGTTTGCATTTCCTGCTTGCGAGTAATTTTCTGGACCTAAGTTATCTGCAGCAAATTTTAAATCGTTTGCAATTAAAGCATAAGTAACTTCTGGTGCTTGTCTTGGTAATTCAAATTCACTTGTCGTTACCGTATGATCTAGCGGAATAATATCACCAAACATTTTTGCAGCTTGGAAATGAAAATGTGCTCTTAAGAAACGAGCTTCAGCTTCGTAACGTGTTTTTAAAGCTGTATTAGCCCCCCAATTTACTTTGTCTAAGTTCTCTAACAAAACATTCGCTCTGTAAATTCCAAGATAAGAGTTTGACCATGTTAAGGCATTCATATCTTTATCTGTAGTATACTGAAAGCGGTCCCACTGCAAATCTACCGTTGGATCTGCAATACCAAATCCTCCAAAACAGTTATCAGATGCCTGCTCGCTTACGATCAATTGTGTACCGTAAGCTTCTCTTTGCAATACATCGTAAACGGCTACCAAACCTTCAAAAGCATCAGATGGAGTTTTATAAAAATTCTCTGTTACTTTATCTGTATATGGTTCGTTTTCCAAAAAATCTTCCGAACAAGCCCCTAGGGTTAGTAAGCTTGAAAGTGCAAATAATTTTATATATGTTTTCATCGTGTTCAAAATTTAAAAGTTAACATTTAGACCCATCATGTAGGTTCTTGGCTGCGGATAATATCCAACATCGATTCCTTTAGCCCAAGATTGATTTACGTTTCCGAAACCAATTTCCGGATCCATTCCTTTGTACTTTGTAAAAGTGTAAATGTTATTACCTGCAACGTACAATCTGAACTTAGAGAAGAATTTTAACTTGTCTGTTAACTTTGTCAAATCACATCCAATTGTAGCATTTTTAATTCTGAAGAAATCTGAATCCTGAATATACAAATCAGAGAATTTAGTGTAGTTACCATTATCATCTGTTCCGTATGTTACTCTTGGAACTGTGTTTGAAGTTCCTTCGCTTGTCCATCTGTTTAAAACATCTGTAGTGTTATTTGTGTAGGCACGAGTATAATCGTGAATTCCGAAAACGTTTTGTCCTCCAGCAGTACCATAGGTATTAATAGATAAATCAAAAGCTTTGTATGATAATTCTAAATTAACACCGTAGTTAATATCTGGATTTGGATCTCCAATCTGCGTTTTATCATTTGCATCAATTTGTCCGTCACCATTCAAATCTACAAAACGAACATCTCCAGGAACTGCATTTGGCTGTACTCCCGCCGCAACTTCTGCTGCATTTTGAAAAATTCCAGCTGTTTTTAATCCGTAGAAATAACCCATTGGTTTACCAACCTCAACACGGTTCATTTCGTCTAAACCTTGGAATAAAACATTTGATTCTCCGTGAATGATTCCTTCGTTGTTTGCAATTCGTAATACTTCGTTTTGGTTGCGTGAAAGGTTGGCATTAATACCAAAATTCCAATCTTTTCCAATACGTGTGCGGTAAGCCAATCCAATTTCAAAACCTTTATTACTAACGTCTCCACCATTAATGTAAGGTGCAGTTGCTCCAGCATAAGCAGGGATAGAGGCCAATACTAACCAGTCTTTTGTTTTCTTGTCGTAGTAATCGAAAGTTAAAGTAAAGTTGGTAAATAAAGTAGCATCAAAACCTAAGTCTAACTGCTCAGAAGTTTCCCATTTTAAGTTACGGTTTGCTAATTGATCCGGGCTTGAACCTACTAATAAAGTTTCGTCACCTGTTCCAAAATGATACGTTTTATCTGTTGAGTTTACCACCGACATGTAAGCAAATCTTCTTGCAAATTGATCGTTACCATTTTGTCCCCAGCTTGCTCTTAATTTGAAAGTATTTAATACTTTATTTTCTTTAAAGAAAGCTTCTTTGTCTAAATTCCAACCAGCAGAGAACGATGGGAAAATAGCATATTTGTTGTCTGGACCAAATTCTGAAGATCCGTCACGACGAACTGTAGCTGAGAATAAATATTTATTATCATAATCGTACAATAAACGTCCGAAGTAAGATTGAATAGCATAATCTCTACGGTTTCCTTTTACCACATTTGATGTTGGGTCTTTTGCATTATCCAAATAAGCGTGTGCGAAATCATCAAAAATTAAGTTTCTTCCTTGTCCTTCCATATAATCAGAAGTATTCTTTTTAGCAGAAGTACCCGCTAACAAGTCAAAATTGTGAGAACCTGCAATATTGAATTTATATTGAAGTGTATTTTCGAAAATCCATCCTAAAGATTTTGTAGAACTTTGCGTAACACTTGAAACTGTGTTATTATCATTTGAAGAAAGAGAATATACAGGTCTGAAAGAACGGTAATTACTATCTGTCATATCAACACCATAACTCGTTCTAAAGGTAAAATCTTTTGCAAACTTTAATTCAGCAAAAATGTTACCTACATAACGGTTTGTTTTGGTTTGGTTGAAGTTATTGTAGTATAAAGACCCAACAGGATTTGTTACATCATTCGAAATAATTGAACGTGCAAAATCTCCGTTTTCATCATAAGGAGCGTCGATTGGTGCAGCATTTAAGAACGCTCTAATTGCGTTGCTGTAAATACCATCATCTGCAACACCGCTTGATTTGATGTTTGATAAAGTGAAGTTTTCACCAATTTTCAAGAATCCTTTAATTACTTCTGAAGTAGAGTTTACAGTAAAAGTAATACGATCGTATTGCGATTGACTAGTAGATCCTCCGATCATACCGTCTTGTCCGTAGTAAGATAAACCAGTTGCAATAGTTGATTTTTCATCACCTCCAGTAATCAAAAGAGAGTGATTTTGTTTTATTGCGCCTTCGTTAAATAAACTTTTCTGCCAATCTGTGTCTGGAAATCCAGCGATTTGCGCTTTTGTGTATAACGGAGCATATCCAGAATTTACACGAGCTTCGTTTATAATAGTTGTATATTCTTGTGTATTCATCAAATCCAGTTTTTTAGCAATCTGCTGAAAACCTGTATAAGAACTGAAAGACACATTCATTTTACCATCTTTTCCTTTTTTTGTTGTAACCAAGATAACTCCGTTTGCCGCTCGTGCTCCGTAGATAGAAGCTGCAGAAGCATCTTTTAAAACGTCAACCCTTTCAATAACAGAAGGATCTAAATATCCAATTCCATTATCAACCACAACACCATCAACAACATAAAGCGGATCACTGTTTCCTGCTGTACCGGCACCACGAATATTTACCACCATATTCGCACCAGGCTGACCAGAAGAAGAAGTTACAGAAACTCCCGAAGCCTGACCTTGTAAAGCATTTACAACATCAAGACTCGCAACCTGCTGAATGTCTTTTCCTGATACCAAAGAAGTTGCAGCTGTATTAACTTTCTTCTTTTGAGTACCGTATCCGATTACCACAATTTCTTTAAGTTCTGCAGTTTCTGGCTGCAAAACTGCATTGACTACTTTTTGAGCGCCAACAGTTATGTTTTGTGTTTTGAAACCCACAAAAGTGACCACTAAAACATCGCCTGTTTTGGCTTCCACTTTATATTTTCCATCAAAATCGGTAACAGTACTCGATTTTGTTCCCTGTACTTGTACAGTTGCTCCGGGAACTCCAAATCCGTCTTCGGCAGAAGTGATTGTTCCACTTACAGTTTTGGATTCTTGTGCAAATCCAAACTGCATCATAAATACGCTAAGCAGCACCGCCATAAAATATGGAAGCTTTGTTGTTTTAATACAATTTTTGCTTTTCATAATAAGAATTGATTAAGTTTAAGTTATAGTTAGTAATTTTTACCCTAAGAGAAATCTGGAAAACTTCCCAAGCAGGTCATGCCAAAAATGAGGGCCTGAATCTCATTCTCAACATTTAGTACTTGCAGACTATAAGCAGCTATTTTTAATATCAAAATCGATTAAAAATCAATTTCTATAAAAACATTTGTGGTAAGTTTAAGTTAAGTCGTAGCTTTGCCTTTTTTACTTATAGTCAATTTGAATTTATCTTATGGTAAATTTGACTACAAGTGTAAAACAAATTTTCTATATTAACAAAATATTAGGGTTAATTTTTTTCAATTCTAATAAATACCATTTCATTTTTATCAATGCTGTAAAAACAGAAATGAAATTGAAATAAAAATTAGAGAAAAACCAACGTTTTATAAAATTGACAATCAGTCGTTTAAGAATTAAAGTATTTTAATACATTTTTAAGCACATTTTTAATTCACTGATTATCAAAATTTTGTTTCGTTAAAAAAAATATAAAGCTTTTAAGAAGGCTAATAATCATTTTATTTATTTAATTTGTCAAAATTTATCTCGAATATGGTTGAAAATGTAGATGACGGAACTGTTCCAAAAAACGAACAAAGTGCCATGAATGCGATCACGATTGACTGTGTCATTTTTGGTTTTGACAAAGGCAGTCTCGAGGTGCTTTTGGTGCAGCACGGAGAAGGAATCAGTAAAGGAAAATGGGGTCTTCCTGGGGGATGGATTTATAAAAAAGAAAGCACAGATGATGCGGCTCATCGTTTATTAAATGAACTTACAGGGCTTGATAATATTTATCTGGAACAGCTGAAAGCATTTGGCGATCCCAATCGTTTTCCGCTCAGACGAGTAATTACAATTGGTTATTATGCTTTGGTCAAGAGAGAAGATTACAATATTAAAGCCGGTTTTACAGCTTCGGATGCCAAATGGTATAAAATAAATAATATTCCAGATTTGATTTATGATCATAATGAGATTTTAGCGTATAGTTTGAAACATCTTCGCAGTAAAGTCCGCCAGACACCAATCGGTTTTAATTTATTACCCGAAAAATTTACTTTATTACAATTGATGCAGCTGTATGAAGAAATTTTAGGAATTGAAATGGACAAACCTAATTTTAGAAGAAAAATTCTTCACATGAAACTTTTGGCAGCTTTAGACGAAAAACAGCAGGACGTTTCTCACCGAGCGGCTCAATTATACAAATTTGATCCAGAAATTTACACGAAACTAACCGAGAAGGGTTTCAATTTTGAATTCTGATTTTCATTTGAGAAATAAAAAACACTTTTTGCACTTCGAAACACAACAATAAATTGACAGAAATAACTACTAATCATCACAAACCAGCCGTAGACGGAATCACAATTGACTGTGTTTTCTTCGGATTTAATAAGGAGAGTCTCGAAGTTCTCTTGGTGCAGCATGCCCAAGGCGAAAGTAAAGGAAAATGGGGGCTTCTTGGCGGATGGCTGCAACTGGAGGAAAGTGCCGATGATGCAGCACAGCGTATTTTACAAGAACTTACTGGTCTTGAAAATATTTATTTGGAGCAGTTAAAAGCTTTTACAAATCCGAAACGTGTTTTAGAAAGACGTGTGGTTACCATTGGTTATTATACTTTAGTCAATCGGGAAGATTATAACATTAAAGCCAGTTTAAGGGTTATCGAAGCCAAATGGTATAAAATAAATGAAATTCCAGATTTGATTTTTGACCATAATGAAATTCTGGATTTCAGTTTATCGCAGCTGCGAAATCGCGTTCGTCAAGCGCCGATTGGTTTTAATTTACTGCCAGAAAAATTCACCTTATTACAGTTGATGCATTTGTATGAAGAAATTTTAGGAATCGAATTGGATAAATCGAATTTCAGGCGAAAAATTCTCCACATGAAACTGCTGACAGAACTCAACGAAAAACAAAAAGACGTTTCGCACAGAGCGGCTAAACTTTATAAATTTGATGCTGAAATGTACAAGAAATTAACAGAAAAAGGGTTCAATTTTGAATTTTAGGCTTCTTTTTAATTCACAACCATCAACTATCGCATATCAACATTCCAGAATCCAAAACTTTGCGCTATCTTTGCGCCTTAATAACATGCTTTAAAGCAATTGCTTTGGCGTTATTTACACCCAAAAAATACTTAAACTCGTTAGAGAACTGATATATAAAAATGAAGAAGATACGTAACTTTTGCATTATTGCACACATTGACCACGGTAAAAGTACATTGGCGGACAGATTATTAGGCGCAACACAAACCGTTACAGCTCGTGAAGAAAAAGCACAATTGCTTGACAACATGGATCTGGAGCGCGAGCGTGGAATTACCATTAAGAGTCATGCCATTCAAATGGAATATACTTATAAAGGAGAAGAATACATCTTGAATTTAATTGACACTCCTGGTCACGTAGATTTTTCGTATGAAGTATCGAGATCTATCGCAGCCTGCGAAGGAGCTTTATTAATTGTTGATGCAGCACAGAGCATTCAGGCACAAACGATTTCAAATTTATATTTAGCACTTGAAAATGACTTGGAAATTATTCCGGTTTTAAACAAAGTCGATTTGCCAAGTGCCAATCCAGAAGAAGTTAGTGATGATATTATCGATTTATTAGGATGTAAATTAGAAGATATTATTCACGCCTCTGGAAAAACAGGTTTTGGTGTGGAGAATATTCTTGCCGCTATAATCGAAAAAATTCCTGCACCTAAAGGAAATCCAGACGAACCTTTACAGGCTTTGATCTTTGACTCGGTTTACAATCCGTTTCGTGGAATCGAAGTTATCTTTAGAGTTGTAAATGGTGAAATCAAAAAAGGTCAGAAAATTAAATTCATGGCAACTGGCAATGAATATTTTGCTGACGAAATTGGAACTTTAAAATTAAATCAGGTTCCAAAAAACGTCATTTCCAGTGGAGATGTTGGTTATTTGATTTCTGGAATTAAAGAAGCAAAAGAAGTAAAAGTTGGTGATACCTTAACGGATGCTAAAACGCCGACTACAAATATGATTACAGGTTTTGAGGATGTAAAACCAATGGTTTTCGCCGGAATTTATCCTGTTGACACAGAAGATTATGAAGATTTGCGTTCTTCTATGGAGAAATTGCAACTGAATGATGCTTCACTGGTTTTCACACCTGAGAGTTCTGCTGCTCTAGGATTTGGTTTCCGTTGCGGATTTTTAGGAATGCTTCATATGGAAATTATTCAGGAACGTTTAGAGCGTGAGTTTGATATGACCGTAATTACTACAGTTCCTAACGTTTCGTATTTGGCTTATACCAAAAAGGAACCAGACAATGCATTTGTTGTAAACAATCCTTCTGACTTGCCTGAACCTTCTCGTTTGGACAGAGTTGAAGAACCATTTATAAAAGCTACTATTATTACAAAAGCTGATTTCGTAGGAAACGTAATGAGTTTATGTATTGAAAAACGTGGTCTAATTACGAATCAAACGTATTTAACTACTGAAAGAGTTGAGTTAAACTTTGACATGCCTTTGGCTGAAATTGTATTCGATTTTTACGATCGTTTAAAAACAGTTTCAAAAGGTTATGCTTCTTTCGATTACTCTCCTATCGGAATGCGTACTTCAAAATTGGTTAAACTGGACGTTCTTTTAAATGCACAAACTGTCGATGCACTTTCGGCATTAATCCACGAAGACAACGCTTATAATATCGGTAAAAAAATGACCGAGAAATTACGAGAGTTAATCCCAAGACAGCAATTTGATATTCCGATTCAAGCTGCAATTGGAGCGAAAATTATTGCTCGTGAAACGATTAAAGCACTTCGTAAAGACGTTACCGCAAAATGTTACGGTGGAGATATTTCGCGTAAGCGTAAATTGCTGGAAAAACAGAAAAAAGGTAAAAAACGTATGCGTCAGGTAGGAAACGTCGAGATTCCACAAGAAGCATTTATGGCTGTTCTGAAATTGAACGATTAAATATTAGTATTAAGATTTTAGTACTAAGTACCAAGATTAGCAACCCGATAACTTTCGTTATCGGGTTGTTGTTTTTTAAGAATTAATTTGTCAATAAACACAAGGCTTTGTCCTTCAAAACTTAAAATTATACTCAATATTAAACAAGTAAATACTTATAAATTTATGTGTTTTTTAACTCAATAGATTCATTATTGATGCATTCGATTTAGATTCGAATATTTTTAGATTTTTAAATATAACTTTAATCTTACAACTTAAAATTATTATTATGAAAACTAAATTTTTTATTCTTTTATCGATGTTAACTTTCTCATTTGCTAACGCACAACAAGAAGAAGTTGATTCGGAAATGAACTCAGCAAGAGGGGTAACCTTTCAAAGCGGTGATATGTTCTTAGAAGGTTCTATCAAAATTAGCACAGGCGGTGATGCAGATTATTATGGCTTTAGTCCAAAATTTGGATATTTATTAAATGATAAATTTGCAGTAGGAGCTAAACTAAATTATGCTAGTAACAAAGTCGAAACGACTCAAGTAGAAACTAATGTATTTGGGGTTGGAGCTTTTGCACGTTACTATTTCTTAGAATTGGACAAAAAGCGCTTAAAAACTTATGCTGAAGCTGGTTTAGGATTTGGAAGAAACAAAACTGATATTCCTAATGTTGGAAGCGACACTGATAATAGTTTAACTGCTGATATTACTGTCGGGTTAAATTATTTTGTTACCAAAAATATTGCTGTAACTTTTGTATTAGCAAATATGCTGTCTTACAACAGTGTTTCTCCTGAAGATGGTCCGTCATCTGATACTTTTCAATTAAATATTAATTTATTTGAAAATATCTTCGATCAACCACAGTTTGGTCTTTTATATAGATTTTAATTCTTTCCTGCTATTTACTTATAAAAAAGCTGTCTTCAATGACAGCTTTTTTTATGCCAAATAATTTTGCATTTTTCTTATGATAAAAGTGTTCCGCATATTCCTAATCCAATAATCAGATATAGGGCTCCTATAATAAAACAAACCTTTGCTCCATTGGGGCTATTTTTCTTAATTGCAAAACCAATGATGGCCATTAAAATGGGTGGCCCAACCATAATCGCTACAAAAAATGCGACTAAACCATCTAAATTACCTACTTCTAACGCTGTCATATTCTTTATATGTTAGTTCTTAATTCTTCTAATCTTTTTACTTTATCATCTCTGTAAAACAAATTCATGGTTTCAAAAGGAATTATTTTATTATCCTTATTGACAATATGTACGCATGATTTTTTTATTGCCCTCACATCAAAATTATAGGCATCAATAAACTGCATGATAATAATTCTAAACAAATTGTCATATCCTAATTCTGGTGCATCAATATTAGGGAGACAGCATAATATCGATTTCAAGTTTTCTTGCGCTACTTCTACAGAATTTCCTGTGCTAAACAAATCTATCATTTTACCTCGAAGCACTTCATCCTGCTCGTAAATAATCGTGTTTTTACTATTATCCAATAAATCATTTGGATTAATATATCGCGTTAATGGAAAAACTTCGTCTCCCAACTTCAACGCATAACCCATTACTAAAGCGTCAGGATTACAGGGAACAGGAAGTAAATCATTTGAATTGAAAACGGTAGTTTGCTCCAGAATCTTTCTTCTTACTTCTGTTAAAGTCATGCGATCGGTTTCTAAGTTAAAGTTCTCCAATCTACCCGCTATTTGAGTCGGCTGAAATGTAACGCCTCGAACGCATTTTTGCTTTAGTGCAAACTCAACAATTTTACCTATTTCATGATCGTTTAATCCCTTCTGAAGCGTAACAACTAAAGTTGTCGACAAGTTAACTTCATTTAGATTTTCTAAAGCCTGTTTTCGTACTTCGCTTAAATCGGCTCCACGCAATTCCTGCAATACACTATCTTCAAAAGAATCAAACTGAAGATAGATTTCAAAATCTGGAGAATAGGTTTTTAGCCTCTGAACGAATTCTTTGTCTTTTGCAATTTTAATTCCGTTTGTGTTTAGCATTAAATGTTTTATCGGAATTGATTTTGCATAATCTAAAATTTCAAAAAAATCAGGATGTATGGTTGGTTCCCCTCCGCTAATCTGAACTACATCAGGTTCTTTTTCGTTTTTAACAACCGTATCGAGCATTGCTTTTATTTCTTCAAGAGTTCTGTGTCTGCCATAACTAGGCGATGAACCGGCATAACAAGTCGGACATGTCAGATTACATCGATCTGTAACCTCAACAACTGTAAGGCAAGAATGCTGCTCATGATCTGGACATAAACCACAATCGTACGGACAGCCATAGTGCGTTTTTGTATTAAAAGTATACGGCATCTCAGATGGTTTATTGTAGTTTCGGATATTCTTGTAATACTCAATATCGTCAGCAATCAAAACCTTAGAACTCCCGTGTTCCGGACATCTTTTAAGCATGTAGACATTCTCGTCTTCAAAAACAATTTTAGCATCAATTCTCTTTAAGCATTCTGGACAAAGGCTTAATGTAAAGTCATAATAAGTATATTTTCTAACTGGCATTTTTTACAAATAAATTTAAAATTGTTTTGTTATAATAGAGCAGACAAATCAAACATAAAATCTGAATCGAACTTATTCCAAAAATCAGAAAATAATTGGGTTTAAGAAATTCTACCAAAAAGCGAAATGTAAAATAGGCAATCATAAAATACTGAAATATAAGTCCGTTTCTTATATTTCTGTTTTTTAATTTCTTCAGAACAAAAAACAAAATAATCAGAAAAATTAATTCGTACAAGGCAATTGGATGCCTCATAATATTGTCGCCAAGATTCATACCTGTAAAAAAGTTCGTTTCTTTTCCATATGTAAACTCATTGGTTCCTGATAAAAAACAACCAATTCTTCCTATAAAAATTCCCAGAATAATCGGAAAGGTAAATAAATCTCCTGATGATTCTTTTTCTCCTATAACCTTCTTAGCAATTTCAACGCCCAAAAGTCCGCCAAACAATCCTCCCATAATGGTCTTCGCATTGAAGAGTTCTAAAATCGATGTTTCATCAAGATGAAAAACAGGATTTTCCAAAAAACCCATAATTCTAGAACCCAAAAAAGCTCCAATTGCAGCTCCTAATATGATTGATAATCTGTTGGAAGAAACAATAGTATCGTTCGTTCTTTTTCTCAAAAAAACATAATATCGATATCCTAAAAAAAATGCCAAATATTCTAAAACTAAATGGATATTGATTTCACAACCAAAAATAACTGGCTCAAAAGGAAGTTTCATTCTACATTCTAAAATTTAATACTATAATTCTGTAAAGATGCAAAAAATGTTTAAATTAATTCGACTTACAAAGTAAAAGCTGTTTCAATTTGGGACAGCTTTTTTATTTCTATAAAGATTAAACCTTTGTAACTTTGAGCATCTGAACTTTTGAAACTAAAAGAAAAAATGCTCGACGAAACTCCCAAACGATTTGACCGAATTGTTGCGATTCTTATTCAATTGCAATCTAAAAAGATTGTAAAAGCACAAGAATTGGCAGATCGTTTCGACTGCAGTTTACGAACTATTTACAGGGATATTCGAACGCTCGAAGCTTCTGGCGTTCCTATTTACAGCGAAGCAGGAGTTGGTTATGCTTTAATGGATGGATATCGACTCCCGCCAGTTATGTTTACGCGCGAAGAAGTAAGCAGTTTTATTGCGGCCGAAAAACTGATGCAGAAATTTACTGATCCTTCTTTGGGAACACACTATGCATCGGCGATGTACAAACTGAAATCGGTTTTACGAAGTAACGACAAAGATTATCTTTCGAGCATCGAATCGAGAATTGTAATGCAAGATGCAGAACCCATGTTTAATGATAATTCGCCCAATACTTTGGCTGTTCTTTTTGAGGGAATTGCAGAGAAAAAGCAAATCCTCTTAACGTATAAAACTTTTGATAAGGACGAAACTACACAAAGAAACCTCGAACCAGTTGGGGTTTTTCATGATAATAACAATTGGTATTTTCTAGGTTATTGCCATTTGCGAAAAGATTACCGCCAGTTTAGAACCGATCGCATTCAGGAAATCAAAAAAACCGAATTTGATTTTACTATTGAGCACGATGCATTGGAAACTTATCTCAATAAAACCGAAACTTGTGCTACGACAACAGTGAGAATCTTAGTCGAAAAAAAAATCGCAAGATATTTGAACTATGAAAGAAAATATCATGGCTTTGTCTCCGAAAAAGAAATAGGTGACAAAATCGAAATGCATTTTATGTGCCGTGATATCGAAAGTGGTTTTCCAAGGTGGTATCTTATGTTTGGAGATTATGCAGAAATCTTGGAACCTGAAATATTAAAGACTAAAGTTTTAGAACTACTTGAAATCAATAAAAAAAGACTTTTATAAAATTATAAAAAAACTCTTGAAGAATATTTTCAAGAGTTTTTTTAGTTTTTACTATTTATCTTTCCCAGAAAAATGGCGGTTCAATATTTAATGCTCTTAAATACACATATGCTTGTCCTCGATGGTGTACTTCATTATCAATGAAATACAAAATATTCTGAATAACTGGAAATTCATATTGTCCGAACAAATTAAAAGTTTCACTGAAATCTTCGATTGATAATTGTTCCCAATATTTATTAATTTCTTCTGTCGCTTCGTCCCATTTTTGAAGATACTGTGCTTTAAAAATCAATTTTTCTGCTCCTTCCGAAAATGCTTCGGTTTGTTTCGTTACAATTCCCTTAAGTCCTGGAACTGCTATCGCTAAAAGTTCGTCCACTAATTTGGCGAAAGGACGCATGCCACCAATTGAAAATTCAAAGAAATCTTTCTCAGGAAAAAGTTCAATCAATCTGCGTGTAAGAGCGCGGTGCCCCTGCCAGTGTTTCAATAAATCTTCTGATGTAATAACTTGTGCTTCTAATGTTTTCATGGTCTTAAAGTTTAAATATTTTTAATACTTCAAAAGTAAATTGGGCTGGTGACAACAGTTTGTCAGCAGGAAAAAATATTTTTATAAATATTTAATTATTGGCTCTTTAAAACATAGTCAAACGACTGCGCTCCCCTTATATATACACAATCTTAGTATGCTGCTTTTTAATTTTTTTTAGAATTTAACAAAATTTGAAATTATAATCCACTTTTGTGCATTCATTCATAAATAATCATAAAATACTGACAATCAAAAATTTAAAAAGAAATAATTTCGTAACTTTAAAGAAGCCAACTAATAGAATATGAATTATGAGATCTGCTCTACTTCTACTTTTATTATTTTATTCGACCCTATCTTTATCTCAAGGAATTGTGGTCGACACTACAACTTTGGGCATACCTGAACTGATACGGTCAGAATTAATGCAAAATGGCTGTTCAAACGAAAGTAATTTCAAGTTCTCATCTCATCAAGGTATTGGTAAATTCACTAGCACAAATCCAAACTTCCCCATTTCAAGCGGAATCATTATAAGAAACGGAATCGCCAAATATACAGAAGGATCATACACCGGTACTAATGAAAGCAGCCAGCTGAACAACGCAACTGATAGTGATCTGCAGATTATCAGCGATAATAATGGACAAGTCGTTCCGGTTACAGATGTCAGTTTTCTTCAATTTGATTTTACACCGCTGTCAAGTAATTTCAGCTTTGATTTTCTTTTTGCTTCCAATGAATATGGCGAATTTCAATGTGGATTTAGTGATGTTTTTGCTTTCATACTAACTGATTTAACAACGGGAATTTCAACAAATCTTGCGGTTCTGCCGGGAACAAATACTCCAGTTTCAGTTAAAAACATTAGAGATCAGCAGTATAATTCATCCTGTTTATCTGCAAATGCTAATTTATTTGATCGTTATAATGTCACGAATCCGTCTCAGTCGTCCATCAATATGAGAGGCGAGACGAAAGTTTTAACGGCTTCTTCAACTGTGGTTCCCAATAGAACTTATCGTATAAAACTTGCTATTGGCGATTACAACGACAGTAATTATGATTCGGCAGTTTTCATAAAAGGCGGCAGTTTTATGACAACAATGGATTTGGGTCCCGACAGAACTATCTGCCAAGGCGAAAAAATTACACTCAAATCTGATCTTGTGGGCAATTTTGCTTATACATGGACATTAAATGGAACAGTTATTCCTAATGAAACTACGAGTTCCTTGACAGTCGATAAAGCAGGAACTTACGGAGTTACAGCAGCACTTTCTGGTTGTGTGGTTAAAGATGAAGTTGTAATTAATGAGTTAATTATTAAACCTCCGCAAAATTTAACAGCCTGTTACAGTGCGACTGGTTCTTATCAATATGATTTAACACAGAATAACTTAACGACATTAGGTATCGATCCGGCTAAACACGCTATTTATTATTTTGATTCCTTAGCTTCTGCCAATGCAAATGGACCAATGATACCAGAGAATCAATTAAAATCTTTTACAAGTTCAGGCAATCAAACCATATACATAAAAGTAGTGCCTATTTATAATAAAACCTTTTTTTGCGACAATATAATTTCATTTAATTTATTGACAACTGCTCCAATCAATGTTGCAAAACCATCCGACTTAAATGTCTGCGATAATATTTCTAAAAATATATCTGTTGATTTAACTGCTCAGGAATCTGTTATTCTTAATGGATTAAATGCTTCCGAATATAGAATCAGGTATTATAACAGCGAAATAGACGCTAACAATGCCAGAAATAATATTGCCGAACCGAAAACATTTACTACGTCTACTCAATCTTCGACAACTATCTGGGTACGGATTGAAAATATTGCGAACTCGGTTTGTTACACAACAGTCAGTTTCAGTATACTTATTAACCCGCTGCCGCCAGTAGATACTATTCCGAATGTCATTGCCTGCAACAGTTATACATTGCCGCCAATTTCAAACGGGCAATATAATACGGCCCCTAATGGAACAGGAACTAGATTAAATGCTGGAGATGTTATTACGAAAGGAGGCCGTTACTATATCTATCAAGGTCCCACGACAAATAATTGTACCAATGAAACAAGCTTTAATGTGACCCTGATTTATGAAATTAGTTTTAAAAAAGAAGCGTGTGGTCAATACGCCGTTCCGCTGGTGCCTGCAGGTGGTTTTTTTACGCAGCCTGGAGGGCAGGGAGATGCGATCCCGGGAGGAACAGTATTTACAAGCAGTCAGACTATTTACTATTATGCGGTAATCAATGGAGCGGTGTGTCGTGACATAGCGGTACCCTTTACAGTTTATCCTTTACCCGCAATAGATAAACCTGAGAATGTAGTGACTTGCGATTCATACACCTTACCAGTCTTGGCAAACGGAAATTACTTTACATTATCAGGAGGTCTAGGAAGAGCCCTAAAGGCGGGAGACAAAATAACTTCGAGTCAGACAGTATTTGTTTTTGCAAATGATGGAAGATGTACCGATGAGCATTCTTTCAAAATTGATATTGTCAATTCTCCAATTTTTGTTCCAATTTCACGATGCGGAAGTTTTACGCTGCCTCCCGTTGCCATTGGCGGTTATTTCGAAAATCCTGGTGGTCAGGGAAAAAACATTCCGGCTGGAACTGTTATTACCAGTTCGCAAACCGTATATTATTATGCTGCAACTACAACTTCGCCCAACTGTACAGAAAATCTTAAATATGTTATTACTATAAAACCACTTCCATTGGTAGATACTCCTGCCAACAGACTCGAATGCGCAAGATACGTTTTACCTCCATTGACAAATGGTAACTATTTCACAAAAACCAACGGTGGAGGAACACGACTAAAGACAGGTGACATCATTACCTCAACACAAACTATATATGTTTTTTCGGTAGGGCCTGAATGTACAAATGAGCATAGTTTTACCGTCGAAATCAGACCTCTGCCTCTTGTTGACAGTTTTACCGATGTAGTTACCTGCACCGATTTTAAACTTCCGAAATTAAAAAATGGAAAATATTATACAGCCACGGGAGGACCAAATGGCTCCGGAACACAACTTGCCGAGGGAACGGTTATTAACACCACACAGACGATTTATATTTATAACGAATGGCCCAATTTTACATCTTGCAGCAATGAAACGTTTTTCAAAGTAAATTACAACGGAATTGATGTGGGCAGTTTCAGCAATATAAATGTTTGCGACAGTTATACTTTGCCTCCGTTACAATTGGGTAATTATTATGCACAACCAGGCGGAAAAGGCGCTGTCATTCCAGCTGGAACCATCTTAAAAACTTCGCAGACCATTTATGTTTATGCTGTAAGCGGTACACGTCTGACTTGTGTTAGTGAAAAGAATTTTTCAGTGACGATTTCTCCTACTCCTATCTTGGAGAGTACTCCTGATGTGGCTATTTGTGAAAGTTATACTTTGCCTGCTTTGGCTGTCGGAAACTATTACAGTGAACCCAACGGGACGGGAACTCAATATGCGGCAGGACAGAAAATAAGTACGAGTCAAAAAATGTATATCTACGCAGCTTCTGCCACAAATTCCAGCTGTTTTGCTCAGGATGATTTTTACATTACTATTTATCCATTAAAAAATTTCTCTTTACAAAACGGAGTCATTTGTGTTGATTATCAAACGGGAACATTACAGCATTCGGCACAATTGAATTCAGGAATCACTTCAACAGATTATACTGTCGAGTGGTATTTTAACGGAAATAAAGTAGGCACAGGACCAACTTATACCGCTGCTCAAGAAGGAACATATACAGTTGTGCCCGTTAAAAACATTCCAGATGTTGGTAACGACTGTGGTTATAATCCAGCCACTGTAGTTGTCGAAAAATCCAGTCCGGCAATTGCAACCGTAACTGTGTCAGATGAATTCGCAGATAATATTGATATTATTGTCAACCTCACGAACGGCTTCGGAACTTATGAATACCAGTTGGATGACGGCGTTTTTCAAACCAGTAATATATTTCAGAATGTTGACTCGGGAGAACACGCCATTACAATTAGAGATATAAAAGCCAATTGTGACAATCTTATTTTATTTGCCAAAGTGCTCAAATATCCTAAATTTTTTACCCCAAACAACGATGGTTACAATGACACTTGGAACATCCCAGATCTCGCTTACCAGCCAGATGCGGTGATCACGATTTACGACCGCTATGGTAAGTTATTAAAAATGATTAAACCTTCTGGTGCCGGCTGGGATGGTAATTTCGACGGCAGTCCGCTTCCTTCTTCCGATTATTGGTTTCGGGTTACTTATACACAAAATGGTATCATTCAAGAATTCAAAGCCCATTTTAGCATGAAACGATAATGACTAGAAAGAGAAAAAAACTTCGTTTATAGTTATTAAGCCTTCAACTTTGTACCTTTGCATCTTAAAAACCTTTGTACCTTAAAAAAATGATTGAAGATAAAAATCAACAAAGAACTAGTATAGCTCAATTGGGCGAATTTGGCTTAATTGAACATTTAACCAAAAATTTTGATGTTACTCAGGAATCAACATTAAAGAGTATAGGCGATGATGCAGCTGTTCTTGATTTTAAAGACAAAAAAGTTGTAGTTTCGACCGATTTATTAATAGAAGGCGTTCACTTTGATTTGGCTTACATGCCTCTAAAACATTTAGGTTACAAATCTGTTGTGGTAAATGTTTCAGACATTTGTGCCATGAATGCAAAACCGACTCAAATTACAGTTTCTGTGGCGGTTTCAAATCGTTTTCCGCTTGAAGCTCTAGAAGAGTTGTTTGCTGGAATTACACATGCTGCAAAAGAATATAAAGTTGATGTTATTGGAGGCGATACAACCTCATCTCAAAAAGGTTTAATTATCAGCATTACTGCAATTGGCGAAGCTGATGAAAATGAATTGGTTTACCGTAATGGAGCCAAACAAACCGATTTATTAGTTGTTACCGGAGATCTTGGTGCCGCTTACATGGGACTTCAGGTTTTGGAACGTGAAAAACAGGTTTTCCAAGTTAATCCAAATAATCAGCCAGATTTAGATCCTTACACTTATTTGGTAGAACGTCAGTTAAAACCAGAAGCTCGAAAAGATGTTCGAACATTGCTTCACGCCTTAGATATTAAACCAACTGCTATGATCGATATTTCGGATGGACTTTCGTCTGAGATTATTCATATCTGTAAACAATCAAAGGTAGGATGTAATTTATACGAAGATAAACTGCCGCTAGATCCTCAGTTTATTTCTACCTGCGAAGAATTCAATATAGACAGCACAACTGTTGCCATAAACGGCGGTGAAGATTACGAACTTTTATTTACAATTGATATTAATGATTTTGATAAAATAAAAGGAAACCCAAATTTCTCTGTTATTGGACACATGGCAGAAGAAAACGAAGGAATTCATCTCGTAACTCGTGCTAACACTAAAATTCCTTTAAAAGCACGCGGGTGGGACGCGCTTACTGAATAAATTTTTAAAAATTCCAAATAAAAAATTCCAAATTCCAATATCGATTAACGTGTTGGAGTTTGGAATTTTCATTTTAAAAAAGCCCTTTGCTTCTAGCTTCTTTAATCAAATCTTCATCAGATCCGCTTCTAATTTTGAGCAGTTCTTTCAAATGTTTTTTTCGTTTTTCAATAGCATTTAAAGAGATTGGAATGTTTGGAAGCATATCATTGCTGGAAACTCCATTGGATAAATGAACTAAGATCTGTTTATCGTATTGATCAATTTCAATGGCATTATGGGTAGACTGGTTCAGCATCTTGACTACTGACTGACTGTAATACTTTTCATTTTTCATTACTTTATCAAAAGCCAAAAGCAATTCTTCGAAAGTTAGATCGTTTTTAATAATTAAACCATTTGGCTGAATCGCTCTAATGATCGTTTTTATTTTCAAAAGTTCTGTATACATCGTCAGTAAAATGATCTTACAAGAAGGCATTTTTACCGAAAGCAGTTTGGCTAAATCTTCGCCCGAAAAAATATCTTTCTCTTCGTATGCCGGCATACTGATATCCAAAAAAGCTATATCAAACACTGGCGTGTTATTATCTTCAATTATATCATAACCAGATCTGCAATCATGTGCCTGTGAAATCAAAAACTCATACTGATTTGGATTATAACGAGTTATAGCATTTTTATACCCTTCAATAATAAATGGATGATCATCTACTATTAAAATATTCTTTTTAACTAATTTTGGAACTGGGGCTGTTAAATCAAATGTCATTATGCTGCAGGTTATTATTGGGTTCTATTGGGATTTTTATAATGAGAACTGTTCCTTCATCTTTGGCAGACTTTATTGTAAATGTGCCTTTACATTCTGCTGCTCTATATTCAATATTATGTAAACCGATTCCGTTTTTGGTTCTGCTGGTATTAAATCCTTCTCCATCATCTTCGATTTTTAGAACCAAATTATCTTTTTCATTTTTAAACTCTACTTTAATAATATCCGCATTGGCATATTTATTACAATTCTGAAGTCCTTCTTGAATAATTCGGTATAAATTGATTTTGACAATATTACTAATTAATTCCCATTTAATATCAGGATCAAATGAAGTAATTAATTTAGAACTATATGTATTTCTTTGATCTTCAAACAGCTTATTAAGAATTACAATAAAATTATTGATTAATTCCGATTTTTCTCTATTTAAGTCGTGAGAAATTTCACGAATATCCTGTTCAATACTCTTAAGTTCAGCAAGATATTTTTTTCTTTTGGAGGCTGCTTCTGCTTCATCAACCTTATCTAAACTGTCCAAACTAATCCGGATACCAAACATTCGTCCCAAGACTCCATCATGCAGATCCTGGGCAACTTTCTTCTTTTCTTTTATTCTGGTTATTTCGATTTCATTTTGCTGCGAAATCATCATATTGTAAATATCTTCATTTGCAATCTGCTGCTGCTGTTTAAAAAGAAGTTCACGGTTTTTTGCCTGCTGGGTTTTATAAACGTAAAAAAACAATCCGATCAATGTACAGATACTAAATACATAAACAAGAGTTTTATTTTTTTCCTGAAGATTGGAATTTTGATCTTTTATTTCGTTGGTTTCGTACTCAATACGCGAGAATTTTTCTCCCATATTACGCTCTGCTTTGAGCATTTTATCATTTAATCGAATATATTCTTTTGAATACATTGAAGCATTTTTGGGGTCCACAATTGCGATTTGCTTTAGAGCACCTAAAGTGTTATTTATTTTCTCCGAAGAACGGGAAACTAATAAAGCCTGCTTTGCAAATTGCATCGCTTTAAAAGTGTCTTTTTTAGAAGCATAATATTCAGATAATCGAATTTGATTAGAAATCATCGCCGACTTTAACCCTAAACTATCTCGAATTTTTAAAGATCTGTAAAAGTCATCTGGAAGACCATCTTTCTTTCCAGATTTAAATTTTGCATACCCTAAGTTATCCAATAACATTGCATACAAGATGGTCTTTTCTTTAAATAGATTTTTCTCAGCTAATCCTCTTTCAAAATAAACTATAGCTTTTTTATAATCACCTTTATTTATATAAATGAAACCAATATTATTTAATGACGTCGCTTTTAATTGAAGGTCTGTTGGAATTGATTTATCTTTTAATGTACTAAGTGCTTTGTTTTGATATTCTAACGCTTTATTAAATTCTTCTTTCTCATTATAAAGAATTCCAAGCAGATTATAGCATTCATAAAGTTTATCATTTACATTATTTTCATTCTTCAATATTTCTAAAGCTTTGAATACCCCGATTTCACTTTCAAAAAAATCACCTTCGTTAAACTGTAAGTTGGCTTTACTTATTAGCGTTTTAGCCAAATTAAGATCATCATTAATTTGTGTATAAATTTTTTGAGCCTTAAAATAATGCCTATAAGCACTATCTGAAATCGCTGCTGAGCTATAATAATCTCCTAAATATGAATAAGCTTTAGCCGCACTTGCTGAATCTTTTCCTGTTATAGATCTCTCTAAAGCTAATTGTGATATATCACGATATGATTTAAAATCATTCATATTGTAATATCTATTAGCAATTTTGAAGAGATTGACCCTGTAAAGAGAATCATTTTCCTGACCGTTAACAATTGAAAATGCTTTTTTTGCATTTTGCTGCTTAAGATCATAACTCAAATTGATATCATTAGCCAAATCTAAATAGGTAATGAGGCTATCTTTAGAAGAAGATAGATTATCTGAAGTTTTTTTCTTGGTACAGGCAGAAACAAACAACAATACAAACAATACTATTAGGTATTTTCTTTTCAATAGAAGTTGTGAATTTTACCAAAAATACTAAAACTAAGGACATAAAAAAAGGCTGCCAAAATTTGACAGCCTAAATATTTGAATTTTTTCTTCTAATTAATCTAATTTTCTGCTTCCGCCTAAGGATTGATTAACATCAGAAAAATTATTACTTTTAATTTCAAGTTTATTTTCTGTTGCATGGAAATCTTGTTTTCTACCACCACCAGCACTAGAACCTCCAGGAGGAACAATACTTAAATTTTCACTAGAAGTATTTGGAGTTGTAGGATTTGCAAAAGAAGTTGCAACCATTACTAAAGATAATAATCCGAATGTCAAAGCTGTTTTTTTCATGACCTGAGGTTTTTAATGTTTGTTTAATTTTTGGAGAATGATTTGCTGTTTTGTGCAAATCATGGTGTAAAACTAATACCGAGATCGAAAAAAATTTATACAAAAAATTGAGTTTATGGTAGATCATACCCAATTGATAGTCAACGGATAGCAAATTCGTGTAAACATCTGGTTTTTAGATTTCTAAATAATTTCCTGCTGCAAAATCGGCAATTATCAAATCGACATTTGCTTTATAGGTTTTAGAAAATGGAATCTTTTTGGAAGAGTTTTTTATGTAACAGATTGAGTTTCCGCTATGAATTCTAGAAATGTAATTTCGATTGATTACGTAACTATTGTGAATACGAATAAATGGATAGGTTAAAACACTTTCAAAATGCTTTAACGTTTTAAATGCAGTAATCATTTCACCAGTATTCAAATAAATATCGGTTGAATTGTTATCAGCCTGAAAGTAACTAATATCTGCTGCATTTAAATATCGATAATCACCGTACGATTTTATACAGATCGTTAATGGTTTCTCGACATTTTGAGGAATTGTAACATTATTGACATTATCAATAACAATAGAAGCTGGCTCTTCTGTAAAAACTGTGCTTTTAGGTGCCAAATTTGCCTTTTTAAGCTTTAAAACAGTTTTTAGAAGATCAAGATGCGCAAGAGGTTTTAAAATATAATCAAACACACCATATTGGATGGCATCAAAGGCTTTGTCCTTTTGCTTGGTTGTAATAATAATTTTTGGAATCTCTTGAAAAAACCGATGCAGTTCGCTTATAAAACTCAAAGACAATTGACTTGATAAGTCTTTAGGCTCGATCTCCAGAAAAACCAAAGCTGGCTTATGCTCTAAAACCAAATTTAAACCATCTTGAAAATTTGACGCCGATGCGGTAAAAGATAATTCTGAAAAACCTGCAGCGGTTGTTTTGGTCTTCAAAATACTTTCAGCATCATCGTCAATTATAATATACGAGTACTTTTTCAATTTATGGTTTTGTTGCTTTTCTCACTTCACAATCATAATCAAAAAAATAATTAAATTTTGATTGAACGCAAAAAAATTTGATTTTGGCATTTTTCCGCATTTAAAATTACGGATTTTAGATTTTTAAACATTTCATTGTTAACACATTACATTGAAATGTTGATACAAAATGATGAAATGCAAAAAACATCGATAAAATACCTGTTTTTAAAAATCAAAAATCCCAAATTCTCCCGAGGTTTCGGGACGGAATTTGGGACCTATAGTATAAGATGCAAAAATTACATTTTCATTAACCAGTTTTTCATCGAAACTTCATTTTCGATAATAGCTCTAAGTTCAGTAATTTTTACACGATCTTGTTTCATTGTATCTCTATGACGAATTGTAACTGTTTCGTCTTCAAGCGTCTGATGATCTACTGTAATACAGAATGGCGTTCCTAAAGCATCTTGTCTTCTGTAACGACGTCCTACAGCGTCTTTTTCATCATATGCCACATTGAAATCCCATTTCAAATCTTCGATGATTTTTCTTGAAATTTCTGGCAGGCCATCTTTTTTAACCAACGGTAATACTGCTGCTTTTGTCGGTGCTAAAACTGCTGGCAGTTTTAAAACTGTTCTTGTAGAACCGTCTTCTAATGTTTCTTCTTTTAATGAAGTTGCAAAAACAGCTAAGAACATACGATCTAAACCTACAGAAGTTTCTACTACATAAGGAACGTAGTTTTCGTTTAGTTCAGGATCGAAATATTGTAGTTTTCTTCCAGAATATTCTTCGTGTGCTTTCAAATCGAAATCTGTACGAGAGTGAATTCCTTCCAATTCTTTAAACCCGAATGGGAAATTAAATTCGATATCCGCAGCTGCGTTTGCGTAGTGCGCTAATTTTTCATGATCGTGAAAACGATAATTTTCTTTTCCTAATCCTAAAGATAAATGCCATTTCAAACGAGTTTCTTTCCAGTACTCGTATGATTTCATTTCTTCTCCAGGACGTACAAAAAACTGCATTTCCATTTGTTCAAATTCACGCATACGGAAAATAAATTGTCTTGCAACAATCTCATTTCTGAATGCTTTACCCGTTTGAGCAATTCCGAAAGGAACTTTCATACGACCCGATTTCTGAACATTTAAAAAGTTAACGAAAATACCCTGCGCCGTTTCTGGACGTAAGTATAAATCCATTGCGCTTTCTGCAGAAGCTCCCAATTTTGTTCCGAACATTAAGTTAAATTGTTTTACCTCTGTCCAGTTTTTAGAACCAGTTTCAGGATCAGCAATTTCAAGTTCTTCGATCAAAGCTTTTACATCAGCTAAATCTCCGTTTCCTAAAGAACGTCCTAAACGCTCTCTGATTTCTTTTTCTTTAGCTAAATATTCAATTACACGAGCATTTGTAGTTACAAACTCTTGTTCGTTGAATGCATCGCCAAAACGAGCTTTTGCCTTGTCAATTTCTTTTTGTGCTTTTTGGTGAATTTTTTCAGCATGATCTTCAACCAAAACGTCAGCTCTATATCTTTTTTTAGAATCTTTATTATCAATTAATGGATCATTGAATGCATCAACGTGTCCAGAAGCTTTCCAAGTTGTTGGATGCATTAATATTGCAGCATCAAGGCCGACAATATTCTCATTCATTTGAACCATTGATTTCCACCAATATTCACGGATATTCTTTTTTAATTCGACACCATTTTGTGCATAATCATAAACAGCACTCAGTCCGTCGTAAACTTCGCTTGACGGAAAAATAAATCCGTACTCTTTTGCGTGCGAAACCACATTCTTAAATATATCTTCTTGTTTTGCCATAGTGATGCAAAAATATAAAAAGTACCTGTAAAAAAAAGAAAAATTATAAAGATTGAAGTATTCATTTTGTTACTTTTGTAAATAAAATCTCTCTTTTTGTGATTAATTACCTAATAAATCTATTTTTCCCTAAAGTCTGCGATGGATGCCGAGCTATTTTACTGCAGAATGAAATTGTTTTCTGTACTTCATGCCGTCACGAAATGCCTCTTACTCAATATCATTTAGACCCAAAAAATCAAGCGGTAAAAAAGTTTTACGGCAAAATTGACATTCAATTTGCTGCGGCATTTTTATATTTTAATAAAAAAGGAATGGTTCAGGAATTAATTCACAACCTAAAGTATAAAGGTCATGAAGAAATTGGAACTGTTTTAGGAAACTGGTACGCCGAAGATTTAAGAGAAATTCAATTAGCAATTCCTTTTGATGTTGTCATTCCAGTCCCTTTACATCCAAAAAAATTTAAGGAACGCGGTTACAATCAGGTTACAACTTTTGGAAAGGCTTTAGCCGAAGGTTTAAAAATTCCTTATAATGATTCTGTTTTGTACCGAAAGAAATATTCTAAAACGCAGTCTAAAAAGAATCTTTTGGGAAGATCTGAAAATATCGAAAATATTTTTGATGCAGTTTTAACAGAAGAAAATCAAAATAAACATTTTCTAATTGTTGATGATGTTCTTACCACTGGCGCAACACTCGAAGCCTGTTCGAGAGCATTATTAAAAATTCCAGGAGCAAAACTAAGCATTGTCTGCATGGCAATGGCGAACTCTTAGCGTAAAATTTCAAAAAAAAAAAATCCAAATTCCAACTATTATTGGAATTTGGATTTTTTTATTTGGTACTTAAAATTTTTTAATTCACTAAAATTTTCCTGATTGTTCTTTTATCTCCGTCTATAACAGTAACTAGATAAACTCCATTTGGCACATTTGGCAATTGAACATCTTGAATGAAATATCCAGAACCTTGGAAAGTATTACTGTATACGTATTTGCCTAAAATATCATGGACATAAATTTTCACTTCACTTACTGAATCTCGGTTAAATTGAACCGTAAAATTTCCTTTGTTTGGATTTGGATATAGGGCAAAATCTATATTTTCAAAATCTGAATTTCCGAGTGTATATGTTGTATTACAGATATTTACAGACGCTGAATTTATTGTTCCAAAACCTCCAGTAACTGCATCTTTAACGCTAAAAGTCCAATTTCCCTGCGAATTTTCCCCATTAAAAGCACTTAACGCACTGGCTGGAATTACAATCTGACTTGTGGTGGTATTACAGTTTAGAGCGTTTCCGCTGTCATCAAATTGAAGTGCTAAAGTGGAATTTGTAGTACCGCAGCTTTTATTAAATAAGGTAACAACTTTGCCGCTTGGACTTACAATCTGCATTTCTAAATCTTCAAATCTAGCATGTGTCACGTTAACCGAAACATTTACATCAGAAATAGTTCCAATCGAAGCGGGCACCGTAACTGTCTTACTTAAAAAATTTGAACTAGTTCCTATAGCATAACCGCCTTCAAAATTATATGTGGAACAATTTGTAGAAACTGTGTAACCTATTGCAAAAGGAGCACTATTTACGGCGTAATAAATATTATTTACCGGCTCTATTAAAAGTCTGCAATTTGTTGAGGCTTCAATATTGGATGGAACCAAAACAGTTTCTGAACCGTCATTTAATATATTTGATGCCAAAGTTATTGGAAAGGTCAAACCTGCATCCAGAGATAATTTTATATTTACATTTGATGATCCTGGAAGTGTGTTTGTATTATTGACACTCCAATTAATCGTTTGTGTTGAGCCTTTTTGCCATGCTGTATCACCAGTATTTTGTGATATTATTGCAAATGGTCCTGCGGCAGCGCTTACTGTAACAACCATTGCATCTGTGTACGTTTGTGCGGTTCCTTCTGGTGCATTGTCTCTTCCTGTCAAAGTAAAATTCATTGTTTTTGCTATAGAAGACACGGATTCCCACGTTGTTGTCAATTGATTATTCAATACAGAATTCAAAGCGGGCATGTAACGAACAGACGAAGTTGTTGGAGGCAGAGATCGAAACATTGGCCCGTTTGGTTTTGTGGCATAAGCAATACTATTTGCACCTGAGGTAGTAGTGGCATTATCAAGTTGTTCCCAAGAATAAGTAATGGTATTTCCTTCAGAATCTGAACCTGTTCCTTTTAAAACAAATGCCGTACTAATTGGAATTGTATAGTTCGGACCTGCATCAATTACCGGTGGATTATTGATAATTGGAGTAGTAACGGGACAAGTTTTTCCGGCTAAATTATTCTGTATCTGATTAATACTTGCATAAGAGAAATAATCATCTGAATTACTCTGAACATCATAATTTGTAATGCCAGCGTAGGCCATAATCGTTGAACCACTTCCGGGCTCATAACTTGTTCCTAATCCTTCAAGAGCGTGAGAGAAGGTATGTGATGCACCTAGTTGATGACCCATTTCATGCGCCACAAAATCAATATCAAAAGTATCGCCTTGTGGTCTTGCATCTTTTGGAGATGTAAATGCACTGCCCTTTGCCAAAGGATTACTGGATGTTGGGCTAACACAAACACAACCAATACAATTCGCAAGACCTCCACCTCCTGAAGCCCCAAACAAATGTCCAATATCATAATTGCCATCACCAATCACGTTGGTTAATGTAGTTTGAACTTGTTGTCCCCAAGTTGGATTAGTTTCTGCCGCTCCAATTGAAGGAATTGAATAAGGGTCTGTAGAAGCATCTGTATAAATAACAGCATCATTATTAGCCACTAAAACGAGTTTTACTGAAAGATCTCTATCAAAAATTCCATTAACGCGGCTAAGAGTTGCGTTCATACCTGCCAATGCTCCAGCTTTTGTTCCGCCGAAATATGTAGTATATTCCGCTGTGCAGGATAATGCTAAACGTAGTGTTTTAAACTGTTTGGCATTTGAAACTATTTTTGCTGTAGATCCAGTTTTATTCTCTGAAATTGAATTAGCGGTTTTACAATCTAGCAGCATCTTTGAATCTGCATTATCTATAGATTTAAACAAAACATATTCTGACTTATTATCTGGGTTTTGTTCAATATATTCCGTTGGTTTTTCCACACGAAAAACCATAGTCTGCATTCCGATTGGAGCAACGCTAAAATGAATTTTAGCATTTTTATCATCTATTCCTTTTCCTTCATAAGCTCTAATTTCTGGATATTTAGCTTGTAATTCTGGATCAAAATTTGAAGATTCCCAAACCGAAAAACGTTCTAATTTTCCCTCTGTATTCGGAATTGTAATTTCTGTCCTATTGCTTACAGCCAATTTACTTGTAGTTGAAGCAAGTTTGGCAGAAAGCAGCTCGGTATTCAATTTATAATACACTTTTGAATCTGAAATACCTGCCTTTCGCGAAAGCGATGATGAAGAGGTTACTTTTTGCCACAAAACATCATTCTGGGCAATACCATTTGCGCAACACAAAACAAGAAATATATAAAGTAGTTGTTTTTTCATACTGTAAGATATATAAATCAAAATTACTTCAATTAATTTAAATTGTACAATATATAAGACAATTAATGTTTTTTAATCGACGAGTCAGCTTATTTTCACAAAAAGAAATATATCCTAACTAAAATTCGATTTAGCTATTATTATATTTAAAACAGAATAGTATAAATTTGCAGCATCTTAAATAATTTGTTTTGAAGCTCTTTCATTCTATAAACGATTTTCAGTCGACCAAGAAAACAATTTTAACTCTTGGTACCTTTGACGGCGTGCATATTGGTCACAAAAAAATTCTGGAACGAATTACACAAAATACTGAAAACGGAAAACACGAAAGTCTGGTACTTACATTTTTTCCGCATCCGCGAATGGTGCTTCAAGAAAAATCAGAAATAAAATTGCTGAATACTATTAGCGAAAAAATAAAACTTCTTGAGGCTAGTGGCATTGAAAATCTAATCGTTCATCCGTTCGACGAAAGTTTTTCAAGACTTACTGCAGAAGAATTTGTTCATACTATTTTGGTTGATAAATTTCAGATTCATAAAATAATTATCGGACATGATCATCGTTTTGGACGCAATCGAACTGCAAACATTGATGACTTAATTGCTTTTGGAAAAGAATACGGCTTTGAAGTCGAACAAATTTCTGCTGAAGAAATTCAAGATGTTTCGGTAAGTTCAACTAAAATCAGAAAAGCTTTAAACGAAGGAAATATGGCTTTGGCCAATGAATATTTAGGATACAATTACTTCTTAAACGGAATGGTCGTAAAAGGAAAACAGCTGGGAAGAACAATTGGTTTTCCTACCGCAAATATTCACATTGAAGAAGAGTATAAACTAATTCCAAAAATTGGTGTTTACGTTGTAAAAGCTCTTGTAAACGAAGAAATTGTTTACGGAATGATGAATATTGGTTTCAATCCGACTGTAAATGGCGAAAAACAAACTGTCGAGGTTCATCTTTTTAATTTCGACAAAGATATTTATGAGCAAAATATTCAAGTATCGTTGCTGCATTACATTCGCGAAGAACAGAAATTTGGCTCTGTAGATGCGCTGAAAGACCAGCTTAAACAAGATCAAAACCAAGCTTTAGCTTATATAAATCTTCTCTAAAAAATCTGATTGTGTAGTTTTTTCCATTTTTAAATCATTGTAGTTATTTTTTTAGTAAATTTGATAGAAGACTGTTTTTCAAATATTTACTATTAACTTCTTTAAAAATAACCACTATGAAATTACCTAAAGAAATTACCAACGGTTTTTTGATTTTTCTCGGAATTGGCATTTATTTTTTATTGATGAATGTGTTAGGTTTAGCCGATTTGTTTTATTTAAGAACACTAAACGTATTCTTCATATTTTACGGTGTTAATAGGACAATGCAGATGAACCTGCATGAGGGAGAAACAAATTTTGTGACTAATGCCGTTTCTGCAATGGCAACTTCTGTTGTCGGAGTATCATTAAGCGTATTTGGCTTATTGGTTTACAGTTATGCTCGAGGTGGAGACGCGTATGTGAGAAGCTTATCTGAAACATTTATGTTCGGAGGAAATCCATCAGTACCAACATATTGCATCTGCTTATTGTTTGAAGGAATTGCTTCATCGGTAATCGTAACTTTAATGATGATGCTGTATTGGAATAATAAATATGCTGCTGATTAAATAATCAGAATAAAAAACAACATTTTGACACTCTAAAATTATAGAAATTCTTAATTCTATGATTTTAGAGTGTTTCTTTTTTGAAAAACAATTGAAAATCTTCATTTTTAACAGGCCAATAAATCTGTTATCATAATTTACTTACTTTTAATGCTCCAAAAAACAATTTATCCATGAGCATTACAAAACACAATTGGACAAAAGACCAAATAATTGCCATCTATAATAAACCATTGATGGACTTGCTTTACGAAGCTGCTACAATTCACAGACAGAAACACGACCCAAACGTTGTTCAAGTGTCTACTTTACTTTCTATAAAAACCGGCCGCTGTCCCGAAGATTGCGGCTATTGCCCGCAAGCTGCCAGATACAACACAGGAATTGAAGGAAATGATTTAATGACTGTTAGTCAGGTAAAAGCGCAGGCATTAAGAGCCAAAGCTAGTGGATCTTCTCGTGTCTGCATGGGAGCAGCCTGGAGAAATGTAAAAGATGGTGAAGAATTTGATCAGGTTTTAGAAATGGTCCGTACGATCAATAAACTTGATATGGAAGTTTGCTGCACGTTAGGAATGCTTACAGAAAATCAGGCACAGCGTTTGGCTGAAGCAGGGCTCTACGCTTACAATCATAATTTAGATACTTCCGAAGAATATTATAAAGATGTGATTTCAACACGAGGTTTCGAAGATCGTTTACAAACTATAGAGAATGTTCGCAAAACAAATGTTACCGTTTGCAGCGGAGGAATTATCGGAATGGGAGAAAGTATTGAAGACCGAGCTGGAATGCTGGTGGCTCTTTCGACTTTAAATCCGCAGCCAGAATCTGTTCCAATTAATGCATTAGTTGCTGTTGAAGGAACTCCAATGGAGGATGAAAAACCAGTTGAAATCTGGGAAATGATTCGAATGGTAGCTACAACAAGAATCATAATGCCCGAAACACAAGTGCGTTTGTCTGCAGGAAGAACCAATATGTCACGCGAAGGTCAGGCAATGTGCTTTTTCGCAGGAGCGAACTCAATATTTGCAGGAGATAAATTACTTACAACCCCAAATCCTGATGTTCATGAAGATATGAAAATGTTTGAAATGTTAGGATTAGTTCCGCAAAAGCCTTTTATAAAAGTTTCACAGCCCGCAACAGTAGAGGCATCCGATTCTCAATTTAATTCTTTGGGAGAAAAACCTAAATGGTCACGGCCAGAACATAAAATAGAACGAAATATCGACGCTTCGATCAGATCAAAAAAATAATTAAAAGAGTTAATAAATTTCAATAAATATTATTAAATTGCTTATGCACAGAGTTATAAGCAATTTTTTTATTTATAAAAATGAAATTAAAAGAAATAGAAAGGGTTAAGAAAATCTCTAAAGATGATTTTATTTCCCAATATGTAAAAAAACAAATTCCAGTTGTTGTTGAAGAACTGACCGAAGACTGGCCGGCTTATCAAAAATGGAAATTATCCTATATTAATGATATCGCAGGAGATATCACCGTTCCTTTGTACGATGATCGACCTGTAAACCATGAAGAAGGATTTAACGAAGCTCATATGAAAATGAAAATGAGCGACTATATTAATCTTCTAGAATCAAAACCTACGAACTATCGCATTTTTCTTTATAATTTGATGAAAGATGTCCCTACGCTAAAAAATGACTTTTTATGGCCGGATATTGGTTTAAAATTAGTTAAACAACTACCAATGCTATTTTTTGGAGGAGAAAACGCAAGGGTTTTTATGCATTATGATATTGATTATTCAAATATTCTGCATTTTCATTTTCATGGAGAAAAGCAGTGCATGATTTTTCCGCCAGACCAGTCAAAATATATGTATAAAGTCCCACATGCTTTGATTTCGAGGGAAGATATTGATTTTGATAATCCGGATTATGAAAAATTTCCAGCACTCAAAAATGCTGAAGGATATATTACCAATCTTAAGCATGGTGAAATGCTTTATATGCCAGAAGGTTATTGGCATTATATGAAATATTTGACTCCTGGATTTTCTATGAGCCTTCGTGCTTTTCCAAAAAACATAGCAAATTTATCCAAGGCTGCTTATAATGTTTTTATCATGCGTCATTTTGATATCATGATGCGAAAAATCAAAGGTCAAAAATGGATTGATTATAAAAATGAAAAGGCAATTATCAACACTAATGAAAATTTGAGGCGATCGGCTTAATTATAAAAAAAGCGGTTGAGAAATAAACTCAACCGCTTTTTTATTTAGTTAAAGATTACTTTTCTCGTGAATGTTTTTCCATTATCTAAAGTAATTTTTACGAGCAGCACCTGAGGCCCAGAACGGAGATTTGTAATAATCCATTCTTTACCATCAATTCCTTTTTTATGGTAAAGCAGTTTTCCTCCAACATCATACACAGCTGCTTCCTGTAATTTTTCTTCATCTGCGGTGGCTTGCAGTTTTATACTTTTATCTTTAACCGAAACGTAAACATTTCGATCTACCTCTGTAAAATCATCATTACCTAAAGTAACCGAAGGATCTGTATAACGAATTACAAATCGTTGTTGAAAAACACCTTTTGTAGTTGTAAATTTATAGCCGCCTGATTTTAGATTATGCAGCGTTTTCGTTACATTATCCTGCAGATAAATTGCTTGATTATTTAAATTTCCATCGGTATGGTCTATTGCAATGGTAAATTCACCTTCTAAAGCCGATCTATAACCTAACGGAATTGTATCTGATGCAGCAAAAGGTACTTCACGCCCTTGTATAACCAGTTTCTTCGCCTGATTTATACTGTAAAAATCAATATAAGGATGCGCATCCATGGTTACGGCATCATAATTATTGTCCCACAAATTCGTAGCTCCTGTAACATATGCGATTAGTAATTGTTTAAATGCTCCTTCACTATTTGTTAAATTTAACCATACTCGATGTTTTTGTATTTCGTTAGCTGCACTAGATTTATAAAACTGACTGTTGCGACCTGGCACCCTCATCGAATTAGTAAACATGGCTCTTTGATTTGTTCTTGCTTTAGCAAAGAAACCTTGCCCAGCGGCTATATATCCTAACGGCGGACTTTGATTACCAGGAGTTGTCGCACCTACTCCTTCTAAGTTTCCTATCGTAATAGCTCCAGATAAATTATAAATTGCGTAATCATCATTATTATAACTGAACACATGAGTTCCCGGAGTGCTTTGACTAGGAGGAGTATTATGAGTCCAAAAAAACAATGTCCCATAAATATTGGCTGCATTATCATAAATGAATTGATCTGCATATATTGCTGACGGGTAAGGATTTCCAAAAAAAGTAAATTTTTCAGCAACAGCTTCTGGCGCTAAAATATCTCCATTATTAGGTACACCAATAAATTCACCATGAAAAATCTCGGTTAAAAATAATTCGTAATTTTGAGGAGCACGAATGGTATAACCTTTTCCCGCTACCATTTCCTCTGCTCCGCTATTAATAATGATCCATTTTGTCACTGGGTCGTATTTATAAAATTTATCAAATAATGTTCCTGGCGAGAAATCAAAAAGCGTAAATACTGGCACTCGAGTAATTGGGGAAGACCAATGGGTTAGATCATAACGTCTAACCGGCGGAGTATCTCGTTTATAAATTATGTTTCCAGTATTAACAGCATTTGACACCTGAACTAGACTGGCATTATTTTCAAAGGTAAAAACCCCGTTACCCAATACATTTACTTCATTAGTAATTGTAATTGTATTTGTTCCCTCAACTATTAAAGAACCATTATTTTCTACAGTAATTCTATTCGCAAAAAAAGAACCATCTGTTCCCGAAATAATTGGATTAGTTGTTACATCTGGTATAGTAACACAATCAGACGCAAGCGGTACTCCTGCTGGAGTCCAATTCGCTGCATCTCCCCAACTTGCACTTACACTGCCATTCCACATTTTTGTAACAACTGCATTTACATTAAGAGGTGTTGAAGGAGATTCGCATCCCGATGTAATATTTTTTGCTTTTACATTATAAACTGCAGGAGCAAGACCTGTAAAAACTCCAGAAGTATTACTGAAATCAACTCCATCAATACTATAAGAATAACCTGTCCCTGGTTGAGGTACAGTTACTGTTATAATACCTGAATTAGTTTGACAGCTTGGCTGTTGTGTTACAGAAGCTGTAGGTGCTGACACAGCGTTTATAGTTAAAGAAACTGCTTGATTTACAGGACATCCATTTGCTGCTGAAATTGTCATGACACCATTATACGTTCCAGCTGTCGCATTCGCAGGAACATTCACATTAATAACAGTTCCCGATCCCGAACTAAAAGTAAACGGCGTTGATGTCTGATCTGTTAAGGCAATCCAATCTATAGCATAGTTAATTGGAGATCCTGTTGTAGAATTGTAATTTAAAGTTGTCGTTTGAGGAGAAGTACTTTCACAAACTGGAGTAAATATCCCTGTTGTATTTATAGTAGGAGAACCATTTACTATTAATGAAATATTCTGACTAGACGAACATCCATTGGCATTTAAAATCGTTAAAACACCTGGATAATTTCCGGCAGGTGTATTTGCCGGTACGTTTATCGTATTGATATTTCCTGCTCCGGCACCAAAAGTAAAAGGAGTTGAACCCTGATCTGTTAATGTTCCCCAGTCGATAGAATAACTTATTGGTGAATTAGCCGTAGCCGTGTAAGGAAGAGATGCAGTTGCTGCCAATGTATTTTGACAAACTGCTGTTACCGTACCAGATGTTGTTATACTTGGAAGAGCATTAACGGTTAAAGAAATATTCTGACTAGACGAACATCCATTGGCATTTAAAATCGTTAAAAC